>Ga0247770_1001952_pt1 | contig 13621 bp, 8 predicted proteins | sample UWRJL136409B6_FD_179943 | JGI IMG/M metagenome (GOLD analysis project Ga0247770, IMG submission 179943) | Plant litter microbial communities from Arlington Agricultural Research Station in Wisconsin, United States - UWRJ-L136-409B-6 | ecosystem: Environmental > Terrestrial > Plant litter >... | reverse complement strand
ATATTCTGCTTCAAATTCTGACCACGGGATAAGTTCGGCCATTTTTACCCAACGGTTAAGGAGTGACAATTTTCCACAGGAGGGGAGTTCAAAGTCGGAAGGTGAGTGGGTAGCAAGCTCAGCTTTTTTGTACACGTTCGCAGGTGGTGATGCACGGGTTTTGACCTATTTTACCTGTTTATCTTGCACTTTTTTCTCGCTCGCGCTATCGAAACCCAGACCACGCATAGGTGATCGATTATTCAGCAAGCCCTAAATAGGACGGCAAATCGACAAACAAGGCATCCGGCCGAGTTAAATAGGTCGCTCCTTGCAAGACATTTAAAGTAACAGCTTCGGAGTTAGGATTGTGGACAATTATTCCTTGAAATAAGGTGCGAGTTTCGGCGCGATTTTTAGCTTTGGCGATGTGGTGGGCAAAGATGTCAAATCGACCTTTGAAGGGAAAGTTGAAGTGTGCAGAAGGTACTTGTTTTCCTTCCGGGGCAAATGTGGAGAGCAAAATGCCTTCGGTTTGCACAACTTCGGGGCTGTTGCTGTTGAAAACCGGGATGCTGTCGAGTTACCCCGGTAAAACGCGCACTTGCTGGGGCATTGTCACTGTTGTCAGCGGGCTGCTGCTTGGCTGTGGCGGCAAATCCAGTTCGTTTTCGGGTGCGGGGGCTTCTGGCTGGATAATCAGTTGTTGTTGGGCGGGAGGTGCAGGGATTATTTGAGCTAGGGGGAAAATTGGCAAAAACATTGCTGTGAGAGCGTTTAACTGAACTTGCATTGATATTGGGTCGATCCTCTTCCAGGGCTCCGCTAACCGGCGATCGACACAAAACTTTACCACAAGTTGGTTGATGTGTTTGAGGAATTTTGGATTTTAGGTGGATGTTTGCAGTAAATTCGCCGATCGCCCAACTTAGCACTGACAGGGTATCGAAGATCAACCACACACTCAAGAATCAACGCGCACTGATTACCGGAGGCAGTCGCGGCATTGGGGCTGCGATCGAAAGCAGCGTTTAGCCCGTGAAAGCGCTGATGTTGCCTTTAATTATACCAATTCGCCCGATCGCCCAATTTACCACAGACGTGGCGCTCAGCTTTCGATCGCACCTTCCTGAGTCCGCGCACCATTTCCAAAATTGTTGAGCGTGAAGTCGGTTTCGATCGTCGGACGCTCAAACAATTTACCAATTACCAATTACCAATTACCAATTACGAATTACCAACTTGCCTTATTTCTGTTTTAGGACTACCAACGTAATGTCGTCAAAAACTTTATGTTTATCAATATGTTGCCGCAGATGATCAATTACTGCTTGTCGAATTTCTTCAGCCGTTTTGTGGCGATTTTCTTTGGCAACTTGGCACAATCTTTCTATGCCGTAATACACTTTATTTATATTTACAGCTTCGGTAATTCCATCTGTGTAAAGCACTACTACATCCCCTGGATTAAGATGCACTTGAACTTGGGAAACAAAATCAGCAATATCTTCATCTAATCCCAGAGGAAAGCCGAGTTCCATTGTATCGATCCGTTCGATGTTACCATCAGTACGGACTACAATTATTTCTTCATGTTGACCGCTGAGGGTAAAGTTACTATCTTGATAATCTAACAAAGCCAAGGTCATGTTTCTAGACGAGTCGATGCGCTCGATATTGGCATAAAGGGTACGGTTTAACACATCAAGAAACTTCACCGGATCGGTTTCGTTCATTTGTTGGAGAGTGCGGACGGCGGTTTGGGCCATAATCATTAATACGCCACTTTCTAAACCATGTCCTGTAACATCGCCGATGCTAATTTTTACGTTATCATTTTGGGTTAGCACGTCGTAGTAGTCGCCACCAACTTCATCGGCAGGTTGCATATATCCAGCTATTTCTAATCCTTTAATTTTATCAAGTTCTGATTGTTTGGGCAAGATCATTTGTTGCAGTCGTTTCGTGACTTCTAACTCAGCACTGAGGCGGATGTTTTCGGCTTTAAGTTTGTTGTTGAGTTCGCTAATTTCCTGGTTTGCTTGGGCGAGTTGGGCGGTGCGTTGTTGCACCTTTTCTTCTAAAGTTTGATAGAGACGGGCATTTTCGATGGAGATCGCAGCTTGGGCGGAAATGATGTTGAGGACTTCTAAGCGATCGCGCGTAAAAGCCCCCGCTGTTAAATTATTTTCTAGGTATAAGATGCCTACCAACTTACCTTGATTAATCAGGGGGCTACACAAAATAGATTTAGGTCGCTGCTGAATAATATACGGGTCAGAAGCAAACCTAGTTTCCGTGGTTGCATCATCGATCACAAGAGTTTCTTGCGTGCGTTCTACATAATTAACCAGCGAGATAGGAATCACTTGATTTTCAGTCGCTGACTTGGATATTAATTGACATCGTTCATCCGTACATTGAGCTTCAATTTTCCACTTACCTGCTGCGTCAGGTATGATGAAATAAAACTTTTCTGCTCCGGCGTTTTCCAGCAAGACTTGTATCAAATTCGAGAGCAATTCATCCAGATGAACTTTCCCTGATAGCGCTTGGGAGGCTTTGATAATAGTTGATAAATCCAGCTCTTTTGCAGAAGATAAATTGGTAGAAGTGACAGCGGTTTTGGTCTGAACAATCGTTTCGTCTTTTCCACTCGTCAGGCGGTTTTTCCTACCGACGACTGGTGCGAGTAATTCAGAATAGCGCTCTTCTAAATCTTTAACTTTTGCCTTGGCTCCCCAGCGAATATAAGCATAGTAAGCGTCTATCATGTAGGTACGCGCTACTTTCTGACGACCTAATGCTAAATAGAATTCTCCAGCTAATTCATTGGCGAGGGCTTCGTGCTGGACGTATCCATTTTCCTTGGCTCCATCTATCCCCAGGTCGTAATATTCCATTGCTGAGAAAGATTGCCCCAATACGCGGGCTTTTTCTGCCTCTACTAAGTCATACTTATGTTGGTAATTGGCTGGGCAATGAGAAGCCCAATATTTCATCTTTTGTTGATTTTCTTCTACTTGTTTCAGATATTGTTGCTGCTTTGACTCGTCTCCTGAAGTTTCCTGAAAATACTGAGCTAAAAGAGCCAGAGAATAGTAAAAAATATGTTCTGAAAAGCTAAAGTTACTTTGGATCATTGTTGAATAATTGACTCCTGTAATACCATGCTCTATAGCCATTGCATAATTTTGAAACAAATAGCAAAGCATGGTTTTAGCAAAAAAAACTCTAAATAAGGCAATTGTATTATTAATACTTTGAAGATATGCGATTGTCTCTTCTTCATTTAACAGGTCGCCAATTAATAGCAATTTATTGTCTGCTCGACCCATTAAATTTGCCACTAATTGACCGATAATTTTGATGAGATAAAGCTGATGGTCTTGGGACAGCTTAGCTGTTAAATCGCTATAATTTTTTTGTCGCTCTTGCACATAATCCAGATACTCTCCCTTAAAAAATAGATGTGAGCAATAGTAATCAGCAGCATGACAAGCATATTCTATATCACCGACTTCTAAGCCGTTATTAATTGCTTGAAGCAAGGGGCCTATACTAGTTGCCAGAGGCTCTTTTTGATGGTGATTACTGATAAAAGTATTAACAAATACTTTAGATAAAAACTCTTTTGCATTTAACCGAGCCAACAACTGCAAAGATATTTGACTCAGTTTATAGCCAGAATCTATGTCTGGTATTAGCCAAGATATGAGTGAAGCATAAATAGAATAAGCGTAAATAGAAACCAACGAATTTCCGTATTGAATCGAGAGTTCAATCATAGTATATAGAATCGGTAGCGCCATTGCGCTCGATCCAAAACAAGCAGGAGGCCATATAAGAATTAAAATTTGCATTGCCGCTAGCCTGTAGCGATCGCTCATTTCTGGCAAGTTCGCTAACTCCTCGATATTTAACTCTTGGGGGGGTGATTGGGATAGGGCCACTCCCAGCATTTCTAGAACTTGTAGCCCAATATCTAACGCAGATTGAATCTGGTTTTTAGCGAGGTTAAGCCTAATTTTCAGCTCGGATAACTTGACTTGTTCGAGGATTGTTTTGGCTTTTTGGAGAGTGCGATCGCACAACATCCCCGCTCGTTCTAAATTGGCATTGAGATATTCGGCTTCCGCCGCTTCCAGATAAAAATTAAATGTCAGATCGTATCTACTTTCCCAGCTATCTTGACTCAGGAGTTCTATACCTACATTCAAATAATTAACAGCGGCTTCATATGCAGTAGCTGCCTTTGCTTTCTGTCCAGCAATCAGGTTTAATTCAGCCAACTCATCTTTTTCTGACTGATTAGTTAGCAAATCTGTGCCAAAATTTAGTTGGTTAACCAGAGCAAAAATATTATCTTTTCGCTCTTGCTGTGTTGTATTATTCAGCAACAGTTGACCAATTTTCAGGTGAGTGGCTTTTTTCTCTGACTCTGGAATCAAAGAATAAGCTGCTTGCTGCACTCGATCGTGCAAAAATTTGTATTCAACTTTGATATCCCGTACAGATGCCAACTCTTCCTGGGCAAAGAGTAGAGGAATTTTGTAATTTTCAGACAGCGGAAGAATCAAACCAGCTTGCAGTGCTTCCCACAAATGAGCAGCCGTCGCTATGTTTGATTCTTCATTGACAATTGATAAAACTTCTAAGTTAAATTGGTTGCCGATACAAGCCGCTAATTTTAATGATTTCTGGGTTTTTTCTGGGAGTTTGCGAATATTTCTGGCAACCAGTTCAACGATATTGAAATCTGCGATACCAATTGCTTGGATTTGTTGAATATCCCACTCCCAGCGGTCTGTGTCTACCTGATAAACCAGCAGATTTTCCGAGTACAGGGTTTTGAGTAGCTGGGTTAAGAAAAACGGATTGCCTTGGGTTTTATTAAAAAGTAACTCGGAAAAAACTTTTATTTCGTCTGCATTTACGCTGGCATCGAGAGTGTCGGCGATTAATTGGTTGACGCTATCCAAAGCCAGCGCATGAATGGTGATATTATTCACCACCGTTTCAGTTTCTTGAATTTTTTCTATTGTCTGAATTAAAGGATGAACGGGACTGACTTCGTTATCTCGATAAGCTCCAATTGTTAACAAATATTTGTTATCTGGGTCAGTGACTAAGAGTTGGATTAACTTTAGAGATCCCGAATCTGCCCACTGTAAATCGTCTAGGAATATGACTAGCGGGTGTTCGGGTTGACAAAAAACTCGAATAAATTGTTGAAATACCCGATTAAATCTGTTTTGAGATTCCGATGAACCCAGTTGAGGAACTTCAAGCTGTTTACCGATAATTAGTTCGACTTCGGGGATAACATCAATAATAACTTGACCGTTATTATCTAGCGCATTTAATAAGTTTTTTTTCCAAATAGTAATCTGTTCGCAACTTTCAGTTAATAGCTGACGAACTAATTCTTGAAATGCTTGGATTAACGCCGCATAGGGAATATTGCGCTTAAACTGGTCAAACTTACCCGCAATAAAATATCCCCTAGCTGCTACAATTGGTTTATGAACTTCATGGACGATTGAAGTTTTACCAATCCCCGAATAACCGGAAACTAACATCATTTCGGTGGCACCGAGGCTGACTCGTCCAAAGGCATCTAGAAGAATTTGGACTTCGGTTTCTCTACCATAAAGCTTCTGGGGAATGAGTAATTGGTTGCCGCGATCGCGTTGACCGATGGGAAAATTTTCAATCTTTCCAGTTGTCTGCAATTGCTGCAAACAAATTTCCAGGTCAAATTTTAATCCCGCCGCACTTTGATATCGGTCTTCCGCATTTTTTGCTAACAGTTTCATCACAATATCTGAAACCGTTTGAGGAATTTCTGCTACCTCTTTAGGTGGGACGGGTTGTTTGGCAATATGACAGTAAACCAACTCCATCGGATCAGTGGTAGTAAATGGCAACTGGTTGGTCAGCATTTCATAGAAAGTCACTCCCAAAGAGTAGAAGTCGGTGCGGTAGTCAATTGCTCGATTCATTCTTCCCGTTTGTTCGGGTGACATATAAGCGAGAGTCCCTTCTAGCAAGTTGGGATTGCTAATGCTTTGGTTTTTCAATTCCAAGCGCGATGAAATACTAAAGTCAGTCAGTTTTACTTTTCCGGTCGCTGGATTGATAATGATATTTGAGAGTTTAATATCTTTGTGAATGATAGGGAATTGATGGAGATAAATCAACGTTTCTGCTAGAGCGATTGCTACCCTCAGTAACTCGGTTATTGACAGGTTATTGGCTGCCATAAAATGATAAAGGGATAGACCCCCAAAATCTTCTAATATTAGCGCTAAACTATTCTGATAATTTTCTAAGTTGTAAGTTTTGACAATTCCTTCACACTCTAAATTTTGAGTAATTATAAATTCTTGCCTTAAATTTGTGATTTGTTCAAGGCTAGGATAATCATATTTAATAATTTTAATGATAACTGGTTGTCTGTAACCATCTTTTTTAGCTCTATAGACAACAGTCCTTACTCCTTCGTAAATTTTTTCTAAAATTTGGTAACCTGAAAGAACAATCATGATTATTTACCCTGCGATTTTTAATTATTAACCATTCTAAATTGCGTTGCTGATTTTATGTATGAAAACTATTTTTTATGATATTGAAACCTCTGTAAAGACGTAACAATGCTACGTCTCTACATTCCAATTCATATCTGAATTCAGCAATACCTCTACTCAGTTTCCAATCGCGGGTACAACTCTTTAGCAAACAAATCTTCTATCTCTTTCTCAAACTCCGGATGGGATTGGAAGTTTTTTGCTAATTCCTCGTAATCTTCTTTCAGCGAGATTTTGTATTTAGTTGAGCGAGACCCTATATCTTGTAACCAAGCTGTGTGCAATGTGAAGGCAAAGTTAACGGATGAATTGTAAAGTTTGCAGATTGCTCCTTGCGATAAAGCCTCAGCATTGAAAATCCAAATTTCATTTCTTTCTGGAGCGAAAACGGTACATACAATATAACCATCTGTTGAACTCCCTTGGTTTCCACGGCGCGGCATAAACTGTGGCGAACTCACCATGTAGCCCGGAGGAAACTGGTATTTATCGGCAATCTCCATTGAGCAAGTTTGTAGTCGGAACAAACAAGGTGGTATACCATTTTCAGCGAGGCTCAAAACTTGTGACTGTGGCACTTGCTGGTACTTATAGTTCCGGTATAAGTAGCACATAAACTGCGTCATCAAATCCTTCCAAAGTCCAAAAGAACTCCAGTAAATATTATCCAGATGTCCGGCAGTCATACCGGAAGGTAGTCTGTCAAGATAGGTGTATAGTGATGGGCCCCAGGTGTATTTTTGATCTGAAATAACTTTTGACTCAATGGGTGTTTCCTCCTGGCTTTTGCCATCAATTACGTAGCGTCCCAGGCGGCTGATATCCATCATATTGAGTTCCATCCCAGGCCAGGGAGAAGACACGGGATCGTGGGGCGGATAGGCAGAAAGGTCATAGGTGCGGAGCCATTCAGCAACATCCCAAGCACAAATATGGGAGATGTGGAGCGTAATTTTGTCGTCAGGATTGTCATAGTCCACCAGAAAGTGAGCAGCTTCAAGGGGAATCACCACCTTTCGCACGACAACTTTAACTTCCGGTTCATTCATGGCAGGGTGTTGTCCCTTTGTCAATTCACTGCGACTGATAATATAAAGGATAGAGTCGGGTGAAGGCGGACTTTCTAACAATTGTCTGAGAATTCTTTCTCGCTCCTTGTTGTCTGGAAAAGGATTGTTGAGTATCTGCGCGAGTCCAGTACTAAAGGATGTATCCATCAACACCACATAATCTTTGGTTACTCCCATCTGATGGATGGTTTGCTTAATGCTGACGGGTGAACCATCGGAATTGACAAGCGTCCACCGCTCTAAGGGATTTACGCCATCCCAACGAATCAGATAGACGAAATCTTCTAAACCTTTAAATTGTTCCCAAAATTGACGGACTTCTGGAAAAAGTTTATCTACTTCCTCAAGGGAAGGAACGGTGTCAATAAAATTTTCTAATGACCTGCCGTAATTGACTGCAAACATCTCGTGAGTGTGGGTATCAAAGGCAGGATGAGCGGTGCTAAAAATGGGTGGAAAGAGATAGGGCAGATTAATCTCAGGACGCCACTCTTTTTTTGACCCGACTGGAGTCACCAGCTTAAGGGTATTTGTATCAATCTCATAAGGACGACCCGCGTCATAAGTTACTAGCAAGCGCTCAGGTTCGTCTGGAGAGAATTTTACGGGCAGAAAAGCTGTATTTAACTCGTTGCGAGTGCCCAGAATTAAGGAAAACCTTAAGATCCCATGATTGCGAAATCCCAACTTAGTGCCTTTAGTTGCTGCGTCAAAATAGTAATCTAGCGGCTTGGTAATCTGTGTCTTCAAAGTTACTTGACCTTTTTGATCGAAATCAAGTCGGTAAACCATGCCGTCGCCATTCAAGAATGAGTCTCCGTCTTTAAAGGGGAGACCGCCTGATTCAACGGTGCCCACTGGCCCAATGAAAAAGATGTGACCCTGTACGTCGTCTGGTAAGTGGCCTTCAATCTCCAGGGGGATGTTATCGAGTTCTTCCCGACTGGCGGTCATAATCGACTGGGGAACTGGGGGACAGCCGCTCGTTACTGCTTTGGTGTTGCTCTGAGTGGGTTCGCTCATGTGGCTCTCCTGAGTTAAAATGTAATAATGGTAACAGTGTAGATAAGTATTTGATTTATGAATGGGAAATGAGGACTATAACTTAGATACTATCTTTGATAATGATTTCATATCTATTCTCCCCTCCCCTGCGTCAAAGCGCAATTGGAATCGACATTAACTTATTATGGGCTTTCTCGTAGTTATGGTGATGGCGAAAAAGCAGCAGATTTTATCAAAGTCGCAGTTCGACTGTCAGAGTAAAGGTAGTTCAAGGTTTAAATTTATTGGTTTTGTCCCCACTGTTAGGCAACGATGCCAGTTCTCTTTGAATTAATACTCTCACCGCGCGCCAAATTTCTGGGGGCAACTGTTCAATTAATGCCATGATATAAATGTGTGGCAATGCTCATACTGACGATCGCCACCAACCAACAACCAATTTGGGCTAGAGCTACCAGAAGGTTGCCAGCCTCTGCGCTCTCAAATCGGTTCTATAAAACCGACACATTTTTAATGACGATAATTTTAACCAACGACGACGGCATCGATGCTCCGGGCATTCAAGCACTTTTGCAAGCAGTAAAGGGCAAGACGATGGTGGTGGCTCCCCAAGGCCAATTGTCCGGCTGCGGGCATCAAGTGACGGCTCACAGTCCGATTCATGTCGATCGCCGATCGTCCGTGGAATATGCTGTAGGGGGAACACCGGCAGACTGCGTGCGCATCGCCCTCCATCACCTTTGTCCAAAACCAGATTTGGTGCTTTCGGGTATTAACGCGGGTGGCAATTTGGGCGTTGACGTGTACATTTCGGGTACGGTTGCCGCTGTGCGGGAAGCAGCCATGCACGGTATTCCGGGCATCGCAATTTCCCACCGGATTAAAAGACCGCTCGAAATAGACTGGGATGTCGCTACTCGCTGGACATCGCGGGTGTTGGCGGATTTACTCAACCGGGAACCAAAGCCTGGGTGTTTCTGGAATGTGAATTTGCCGCATTTAGCGCCGGGAAGTGCGGAACCGGAAATTGTGTTTTGCCGGCCTTCGACGCAGCCGCTGCCGGTGGTGTACCGGATGGAGGGAGAATACTTTTATTATGCGGGAGAGTATGGATCGCGCGATCGCGCGGCGGGGACTGATGTTGACGTGTGTTTTGAGGGTAATATTGCGGTGACTGAGATATCGCTGTGATAGATTTGGGCGATCGAACTATATTTTTTGGGCAACAAAATCTAAATACACGATGTTAAATTCGATCGGCGACGGAAGGTTTCATATTCATCGCTAAAAACAGATTTCATTATACTTTGGGTTTAGCACTGCATATTCCCTAGATATAATAAACCTGTTTTCGGATAATCCCAAAATAGGATATTTAAATCTGTTAAAAATCGATAGTAATGACAATTGAACAAAATTAATCACAATCGGGAGAGTTGCAGCTATCTCTACTTGCGGCCGTCCGTGCTACCATAATTTTTTTTGTCATCCTTCGGCTTAGCAACACCATCAGGTTGTTTCTTTGGCTTTTTGACTTCTTTGTTGCTTTTTCTTTCTTTTGACATAATCTTTCCTCAATTTTGACTCAGCATAACATAGATTGACACATCTGCCTAACTGCCAGTAGAGGGGGTGCTCCTATACAGCTCTTACTCGCTGTTAGTTTTGTACAATCTGCTGTAGATTATCCGCTAGGTTTTGAACGACTAGCGTCTACCGTTAGGCATATCGATAAATCCCTCAGAAGTAGAATGTCTGAAATTACTTTTAACCCCGATCGACTCAAGGAAATATTGAAAAGCGCGATCATCCTAGAACAGCAGCCAGACAACAGACAATAATTCTCGCTTATTAAGCTGTTCACATCTAATTTTAATCAAAAATGAGAGTAGATAAAATATGGAGCTACGACTATGCAAGCCTTCGCGACACCGGGCGCGAACACAACGAACAAATTTGCATCTTAGTTAAAAAAGCTGTTCGCCACAGTCTGCAACAAGCATAGTAATTTTACTATGGATGGATGAGGAAAAACCTCTCCCGAAAGTAGTAACTTTTTAGCTGGTAGCTATAGCACAGTAGCATATTTGTGTGTAGATGGAGACTGGGATCATCTAGAATCACGGCGGGACAGACGTGAAAAAGGTAATTATAAAGTCATTAATGAATATATAGATTTGTTAATGCAACACTTTTGATAGTTGTGGAGTGCCAACCTTATAATAAGGTTTTCAGGGCGCTCCTATAAAAGCACGCAACGGTTGCCGAGGCACAAAAGCTTTCAAGGGAAAATCAAGGGTTTCAGACTACGACCTAAAAACTGTCTGGACTATTGAAAAAGCACCAAGAATATTTAGAAATATAAAGTTAATGTCCAGCTTTCTTCAAAGTGCGATCGTATCCGCTCGGTTAGAGATAAAATACTTATAAAGAGTGCATACTTCTACATAAATTTCCCCTATTAGGAATCTGACCACTATGGAAGTAACCGAGCTGCTCAAAGATTACGAAAATGGAAAAAGAGACTTTGCTGACGCTAACCTCAGCGGAGCAAACCTCAGCGGAGCCATCTTGATTGGGATCAACCTTTCGAGGGCTAACCTGTCGGGAGCTAACCTGAGTCGGGCGCAGCTCACCAAAGCAGAACTCAACGACGCAAACCTTTGCAGGGCAAATCTGAGTTTTGCCAAAATGGGCCAAGCCAGACTAGCCGACGCAGAACTGACGAAAGCCAATATCAACGGAGCTTTCCTCGTCAAAGCAAAACTGCCCAGGGCAAAGTTGAGTGGCGCCCAACTCGTAGGTAGCAACCTGCGGAGCGCTATCCTCTGGAACGCCAATTTGTGTACAGCCGACCTGCAATTCATCAACCTGCGGGGTGCGAACCTCACGGGAGCAAACCTCAACTGGGCAAACTGCGGAGGGGCAAAACTCAGCGGTGCAAAGCTTTTTGGCGCTCAACTAACAGGCATCAATCTCAGGAAAGCTTACATCAATGGCATCGACCTGAGCAGGACGGATCTAAATGGCGTCAACCTGAGCGAAGCCAAACTCAACGGGGTAAATTTGGAAGGCTCGAACTTGTTAGCTGCCAATCTCAGCGGATCTCAGTTGCGGGGCGTCAAGTTGAGGGGAGCAGATTTAACTAGGGCAAATCTGGCGGGAGTTTCTTTGGTGCAGGCAAACCTCGATTGGGCTAGGCTGTGCTATGCAGACTTGAGCGACGCCGACTTGAGCGACGCCACATTCATGGGAGCAAACTTTGAGGGTACTCTGTTAGGCGGATCAACAATTCCCCCATCTGTGAGCCATGATGTCTACTTAACTGCGGGGGATTGTGTCGCAGCTTAGCCAGCAGCAAAAAGCAATCTCGCATCTGAGTCGGCCACTCTCGCATTAGTTTAACTTTTGATGCAAACATCATGACTTTTGTGAGAGTGCTGCACCGGCAATAAATTTACCGATATTTGCGAGAGTTTGTAGCATCACAATTGATATCGTTTCCGGTTGGATGGGAACGATCAAGTCTCGGTCAATAATTCCACATTCCCCCATCCGCCACGAACCACTCCCAACGGACCATCATGTCGCTCGTGCAACCGGAATTGATATGACATCACCCGATTAATTTCGCGACTCGCAAAGCAGAGGTAATAGCTCCTTCGTGCAAACCATCCCCCAAATAAGCTCCCGCATGATAAGTGTTGTTCTCGCCATTAGTCTCGATAACTTCATCTCGATATCGAAAAGACTCGACAGTGTACAGCGGCGTGTGATGTTTCTGAATGTGAATAATTTGCTTTTTGGCGATCGACTCCTCGAGTTGAAAAGCTAAACTGTACTCTTGTGGCGATGAGATGCCGCAAAGCTGATTCAAGCTCGCATTATATCCCCATCCCTTGTCCGTCTCGAAAAAATCAAATTCTGATAACTTGCGGATACCGTACCGATCGTACATTGATGTATCCGAATGCAGTACAGTCGTTGCATAATTGGCTTTCCACGCCGAAAACCGCTTCGTTTCCGCATCGGTCGGATCAGACAATAGCCTCATCACTTGGTCTGGTGGCATCGCAAAAACCACCTTATCAAATTCTTGACTCTCCCCATTAGAAAGCACAATTTTTACAGCATCAGCACTTCTGAAAGTCTGGGCAATCTCCACATTCAGCCGTATATCGCCCTTAAACCGCTCCAGAATCTTTTCAATGTAAGAATACACCCCGCCTTTAATCCTCACCCAGTTGACCGAGGCATAGTCGCGCAGAACAGGCAGCGCCAATTGGGCCGGAAAATTGTCGAGCGATTCAAACGGTATCGAGTAGCTATACATCGTTAGCAACTTCAGCCAATAATTGCGGATGTTGGAGCTTTTCAAACTCTGAGAAAGCGGCACATCGTAGAAATCGTGCTGTTTAGCAAACCACATTTTTAAAATAAATGCAGCCGAACGAGCGTAGATACTATCGAGCCGCAAATACTCGATCAGGCGTTGGATTCCGGTAAAATTTTTCCGGATAGAAACCTTAGACAAAAAGTGATCGCCATCTTTAAGAAACAGCGCGGAGCCAATCTGCACGGGTTCTAATTCAACGCCTAGCTCCTGCATAAAAGCCACGAAATTGTAAAACACAGTGGGAAATTCCAGCACCCCATTTTCTAATATTTCATTGCACTCTGATTGATTTGGCGCAACATTTTTGTTGAGCGTCCGAATGTGTCCGCCTAAAATCGGCTGCTTTTCCAACATAGTGACGTGATGCCCCTGTTTATCGAGCCAGTAGGCTGCTGCCATACCGCTCGCTCCGCCCCCAACAATTGCAATTCTCATAGTTCACTCCTAGATTGATAGAAGGAAGAAGGAAGAAGGAAGAAGGAAGAAGGAAGAAGGAAGAAGGAAGAAGGAAGAAGGAAGAAGGAAGAAGGAAGAAGGAAGAAGGAAGAAGGAAGAAGGAAGAAGGAAGAAGGAAGAAGGAA
>Ga0247770_1001951_pt1 | contig 13630 bp, 4 predicted proteins | sample UWRJL136409B6_FD_179943 | JGI IMG/M metagenome (GOLD analysis project Ga0247770, IMG submission 179943) | Plant litter microbial communities from Arlington Agricultural Research Station in Wisconsin, United States - UWRJ-L136-409B-6 | ecosystem: Environmental > Terrestrial > Plant litter >... | reverse complement strand
TGGCAATGGTTACAAATCTATTGTTCTGGTGGTTTCCAGACTCTTCTTTCTGACAGTTCTGGCCTCTGGCCAGAACCCCCTTCTTTCTAACACGTCTAGTGTGAATGACTTTAACGAGACGGTCGGGGTGAGATTACACGGCCCTACGGCACTAAACAAACGAGTTGCGCTTGTTCTCCAGCTGGAACTCCTATGCCTCGATTGCGAGCGGAAATATGTCTGACTTGGATATAAACTATTACGACCTGCACCCGACACAGGCCTCAAGAGGACTGGCGCGGGTTAAGACAGAATGTATGGCAGGACGCTAACAGGTAAGGGGCGTTCTGAAGACGGCTTATTGAGCTAGCACTCCTAGACGGGGGGGTTAATGTTACTGTAGGTCGCTGTCACTATAATGCACAGAGGTGAGTCTGAACAGTAGGACACAAATGAATAATTGAATATTAACGTGAGGAACTAGAGTCCCTTACGGTGGTTATAGGTATAACTATGATTATCTATACTAACTAGTTAGAGGTACCTTGTACTTTACTTAATGGTTTGTTACTTAGTGAGGAATTAAGTAACCTGCTACTAAGCACCTTTTACTTAAAGGTCTTACAGATACTTAGTGGGTGAGCACCTTTACTAAGACTAAGTAACTGTTAGTTAGTCGTAGGGGCTTTAGGTCTTTACACTCCTGGCCTAGTGTGTAGTACTGTGCGTACTGTTTTCCTGCACTGTTCCTTTTATAGGGGATCCGTCGGGCCGCTCCGGCCTAAGTAATAGCTTATAAGGTTATTACACGATTCCCCCTCTTTAACATTCTTTTCTTATAAAGAATCTTAATAAGAGCGTTTCCTTTTTTTAACGTAACTATACTTGTTAACTGTATGTAAAAGCGTATTTTAAAAAACAGCACCTCTTGTCGCTGTAACCTTGCAGACTTCATTTCGACTTTTAGATCGCAAATGTTACCTTATAGTCGTTATTCTTTAAAATCGCTTTCCTGTTTTATTACTACACAGTTAGATAGTTACTCCGAATACTTATTAGTAAGGGCTTTGTCTTTGTGTGACACGTTCGGTTATAATAACACCTTCCTCTAACAGCTCCTTTCTAAGAAGCGCCGCCTTAACACTAAGCACGACGCTACCGTACGGAACCTGGAGCTGAAAACTTGAAAACTCCGTAAAGCTGTTACCTATCTTAATTAGATCGAAGTCTAGCGCTGCAGGACGGAAGAGCGAGCTTTTTTTACGTTTAGCTGGGAGGTGGAGGTCTTCCGTTTCCAGGAGTAGGAGGAGGCTTATTTAGCTACTCCTCTTAAGGTTAGCGAGTCCTTGAACTGGGGAGGCTTTTTAGTAGGAACACTTACTAGTTCTTTCTCTAGAGGGTTACCTTAGCTAACGTCCTCTTCCTAACCTGGTTTATAGTTTTAAGTTTCTTAAGGGTCTTTTTATCTGTTTTTCTTTTTATTAACTTTTCTCTTTTAACAGTATTTATTCTTAAGTAAAGCTTACTGGGAGCTTTAGAGGTCTAGCTTCCTTATTAGGTTTAAGGTCCTTATAACCCTGGCTAAGGGTTTTAATAAATGTCTTTCTGTACTTATTAAGGAGTTTCCTACTGCTTCTTAAGCTTTAAGTCCTACAGTGGTCTTGCTTTTCAGTATAGTAATTTAAATATCAGATCTTATCTTATTTCTGGTTTTTATTATTAGTTTTAATTAGTTTAGATTCTTTTAGTAAAATTCCGTAATTAGGTCTGGGTACTTAAGGTTCTTAACTAGTTCCTACAAGTTACTTTCAGGGCTGTAATTTAACTACTTAATAAGATATTTAAACGTGTTCTTTCCCTTCTATAAATTTATAACTTCTTTAACGTTATACTTATCCTTATTGGTGTTAATTTTAATTTTCTTTTTTAGAGGAACTCTTTTTAGAGTAGGTTTTAGAAGTGAGATGTGAAAAACTTTAGTCCGCACTTTTATGCTAGCAGGTAGGTTTAGTTTGTAATTAAAGGTGGCGACCTTTTTCTTAATTTAAAATAATCTGTACCTTTTAAAGTTAAGCTTCTTATTAAGTCGTTTTAAATGTAAGTTTCGTAAAAAAAGGTAAACGTAATCCCCCTCTTAAAAAGTTAATCCCTTAACTTATTCACTATTATAATAGAGTCCTTTTTTAAGTACTAATTACTTAGTTTAGTATTTATTAGTAAACTTTTTTATTTATTTGTGTGTGAACTTAAGTTTAGCTTATAAGTGGTTATGTAGTTTTTATATCTGGTTTATACAGACTGTGGTTTAGGGAGTGTTAATAGGTAGGCTTTAACGGAGCTTAGGCTCCTTACTGTAATTAGTGAAGAACGGTAACATACTTATTGACTCGACTAGCGTTATGTTATAAGTTATTTACGTTATTAATAGCAGTTTAAGCTAATTATCTTATTTAAAGTTAATATAGGTTTAGAGATACGTTATAAGTATTTAGTTAACTCGCTCTGTTTAGCTATCTATCTGTAAGTGGAATGCTGTTAAAAGCTTACTCTTTATACCTATTCTTTATATTAGTCTTTATTAAAACTTTAATATAATTAGCTTATCTTAATTTATAATAATGTTATTTAACTAAAAGTGTTGTGAAATTACCTCTTTCTTAAAGATATAAGTGAGTTACTTTATTATTATATCCTTTAAGGTTAGCAGAAAGTAGGCCCACTTTATTAATCTGTTAACTACTATAAGGATTTAATTATAGGTAACTCTTGTAATAAGGTCCCTAGACTTTAAAATCTTAGTGACGAAGTTAAGTGAGATGGAACTTTATAATACCTGTGGTATAAGGAGTGGTTTAAGAAGTCCATAAAGCTTATAACACTGATTCTGCTTTTAGTAATAGATATCGCAGTTATTAACTACTTCCTTAACTAATTTCTTTATTCTTAAGAAGGTGTATGTTTATTAGGCCTGTGTGAGAGTCTTAACTTAGCTTATGTGTCCTTTAAGTTAAGACTTATAAATCTGTTAAATATACTCTTTTTATTTATTTAAATTATAAATGTACGGTTTCTCTTAGTATTAAAGCCTTACTTTTAGTTTAGGCACGCTGTTTACACCTTTTAATAGCTGTTTTAGCTAATAACTAGTTTCGTTATAATTTAGATATATTGGGTACTCCTTACTATAGTTTTATAAATGCCTTGAGAAGTTTTTTAAAGGGCACTTATACTTACAGGTTCCTTCTGTTAACTTTCTTACTTAAAAGTCCTGTTATTATTAATAGATATTATACTCTGTTTATAAGTTTATATAAACGTTAATAGTTTATTCTAATGTTTAATTATTTAATACTTATAATGTATATTTTAACGTACTATTCTCTACTTCGTTAAACATAATAATAGGGATTAAGGCTAAATTAGCCTCTTTATAATCCTGTCTCTAACTAAGAGTATCGGCTTACTTATTATCTTTTCCCTTAATATAGTAAATCTAAAAGTGGAATAGGGCTATTAACTCTGCCTATTATGCTTACTGTAAACTAAGTTCCTTTATTAGGAAGTATTAAAGGTTATTATAATCTGAGAAGATTTAAACTGGTTCTTCTGTACCGTTTAGATATAGTACCCACTTAATAAAGCATTAAATAATTACTATTAATTCCTTATTATAAATTAGATATTATAAGGCTAAGCTGTAGATTTCTTTTAATAAGAAGGTAACTGGGTAGCGTTTCCCATTATCCTAGACTTAGCTAAGTTCTCTGCTAATTACGAACTTTAAGGAGTCTGTTTCGACTCGGAAAGGCTTTAAAAAATTAGGGAGGGTTAGAACTAATGCTGTAATAAAGGCGTGTTTAAAGTCCTTAAATGCCTTTTACTATTTATTAATCTACTTAAACGGTTTACCCTCTCTTATAAACTTATATAATAGTTTTATAATCTTTATAAAGTACTTAATAAAGTAATAATAAAAGTTCGTAAAGCTAATAAAAGCTTATAACTCTTTCTAATTCTTTAAAGTAGGCTAATCCCTAATTACCTCTGTCTTCTCTAGTTACATTTTAAACTTTTTAAGGGTTACTCTGAACCCTAAATAATTTAGTTCTTAAACGTAAAAGTGGCTTTTCTTTAAGTTTACTATTAGTTTCACTTTTTCAAAAGCTATTAAAACCTGTCGTATATACTTTTAGTGTTTTTTTAAAGTTTCAGAATAGATTAAAATGTTATCTAAATATATAAAGATAAATTTATTAAGGAAAGGGTAGAGAACACTGTTAATAAAGCCTTAGAAAGTCACGGGGGTGTTTATTAATCTTATTAGCATAATATAATATTAGTAATACTTATTATAAGTCTAAAAGGTTGTCTTATATTTATCCTTTTCCTTTATTCTAACGTAATTAAATCCTATAAGGAAATTAAAACTGGAAAACTAATTTACCTTAATAATCTGTTTTTATATTTCTGTAATAAGTAGTAATAAGTAGCGATTTTTAATTATATCTTTATTTAACATTTAGTAATTAACGACTATATATAACTTACTGTCTCCCTTTCTTAGGACGAACAGTATTAAGTACCTTACTGGGGACTGGGACTTTATAATAAACCTGTTCTTTAGGTTCTTATTAATATACTCCTTTAGGGCCTTAACTTATTAGGGGTTTAGGTAGTAAGGTTAGAAGTTGTAAAACTTCGCCTCTAGCTTTAATTTAATTTCGTGGTCCCATAATCTATAATCTAGTAATTACAGTATCTTTTTTCAAAATAGGGTAAACTTCCTATACTTACAGGTATTTTAAATAAGTTAACTTTTTTATTTATCTGTAAGTTCGCTTCTTACTTCTTTTTACCTTTTAAATTGTTATTTAGGTAATGTAATAGACCTTTTAATCTTTTAACTGTCTTAATAAACTTAACTTAAACTATATTTAGTTTTAAGGGTTTAACGTGCTTTTAAGTGCTTTATATAACTCTGGAGCGATTTGGTGCCTTTTTAGCTTTTTCTAAATGGTAATTACAGCTGGGGGACTTGCTAAAGGTAAGGTAGTTACTCCTCTAGTTAATTACAGGGTTGTACTTTTCCAGTTAAGGTAGATTTAGGATTATATTATAATTTATAACTGGTGTAACGTTAAAGTCTACTTATTATTTATCCCTATTTACTTTAATTAAGAGTGGTAAATAATAGGTGACTTTACTGTTATTATATTAATATAGGCCTCCTTCTCCATTTTATATAAGAATGGCCTTTTCGTATTTTTAGTTAAGAAGTTTCCTTCAGTTAACTAGTAAGGGGTGTATTAAGTTAGTAACACTTCTATTATTAATCACTACTCTTACTTTAAATAACTTCCCTTTTCCGTTTGTTAAGTTAACACTGACGGAATAATACTTATACTTTTTTAATATTTAGGTTATAGTAATTATCTGTCTTTAAGGTCTTATTTAGCTTAACTTTTAAATACCTCTCCTTCTTCTTAGGGTTTTTGTTAATTAGTAAATTACTAGTTTCCAGCCCTTTTAGAGGGCCTGTAGCTTTTTCTTAATTTTTTTTAAAAAAACAGGTAACTTTAATAAACCTAGTGATTAACCTTTCTTAAGTTCTTATACCTTAGCGTCTAGTTAACTTTAAACGGTACGATGTTCTGGAAATCTTTAACAAGTTAATAGTATATTTTATAAGACTGGATTATAATAATGTCTTTTTACTCTTAGATCTGTTAGTAATCTTCTCACTTTTACTATTCTCTAACTTTTCCATTAAGATGTAATAAGCACGTTACAACTAAGTAGTTATTAAGTACCCCTCTTTACTAATATATGGTAAAAGCCTAGTTAACTACGGTAACCTTCCGCTTATTATTAAATTCTTTTATTAAAGAGTAAAAGACTTAATAATAGGCTGGTTATAACTTTATCCTAATAATAACGTAATCCCACTTTTATACGTTAAGGAAGTGGTTATAAAGAGCTTTAAATCCGCTATATTGGTTAAAAGTGTAATTATCATATATGTAGTTAATCTATAATATATCCCTGTAATTAAGGTAGTTAATATTAACTGCAAGTGCTATAGTTATAGAGTATAGGATAAGGGAAGTGACGTTTTGTTTCTTTTCTTCTTCTACTTATCTTTATGTACGCTGCTTCTTTTAAACCTCTTCTTAGAACTTAAGTAACAGTAACCTAACTTATTCTTCTATAAAGTGGTCTTCCTTAACAAGTCGATATTTAAGTTAATTAGCAAAGCGAACTTTATTATCAAGTTATAACTTAATTTCCATTACTTTATCCTTAAACGTTACAGTAAGGCCTTTAACTTACAAGTCCTTTACCTTATTTACCAGCTTTTAATGTTTCTCCTTTAGCTCCTAAACCCTCCGCTAATATACTTACTTCATACCTTCTTAAGGGACCCTTAAAGTACCGGTTTAAGGTATATTAGTTTTAATGTAGGGTAATTACTTAAGCTGTCCTTCTTCTAAGGAGGTGAGGGTATTAATCCACTTAGCGTGTTTAAAGTGTTTAAGAGTCTTAAAGGGTATTATTAAGAAGAACTTCTGTTTTTTTAACTTAACTCTCTTAACTTATTCTCTTTTACCTTTTAAGGCTTACTTTACTACTTAGGTAGCTTAAAGGGCTAGTTTTTTAACTCTTTTAACTATTTTAGTAAGGTCTAAGTTAGGGTCTTTTCTAGACTTCTTTAATTCTTAGGCTTATAAGGTAAGGTTTTTAAGGCTTATAACGGTTAACTGGAATATCTCTTCCTAAAGTCAGTCTTTTATAACTTATACCTTTAGCAGTTCTAAGTTTCCACCTTAAAGTTAATCTTCCATAACTTACACCTTTATAGCTGACTCTTCTAAAACACCCTTAAGGATTAGGTACATTACGTCCTAAAGTTCTTCTTCTTCTTCCTTATCCCCTAAGTTACACTTATCTATCTAAGTGTAGTCTTCTTTATTACCTGCTATCTTAATATGGACGTCCCTAAAGTTAAACCTAATATGCTTTCCCCCTTTTAAAACCGGTTTCTAATTAACTTACTTTAATGACAGGTACTACTACACTATATGGCCTTTTTTATTATAATTAAAGCACTGGACTTAGGATAGGTCCTTAAGTTACTTCTACTACTGCTGCCGTTAAGGCTTATCGCAATTAGGTTAATTCTGGCAGTTTATTATACTAATATCTATTAGTCTGGGATAATAACCTGTTACAGTTAACTGGTTCCCCTTTTTAGGTTTACTTAGTTAGTAAGGAGTTTATTCCTTTTAAAAGTTCTTCTAATAATAATAATTATAGTACTAATTATCGGCTTTAATGGCTATCTTAACTAGTTCTTATAAACAGTCTAGTTAGTCTTTTTAATAAAGGTCTTTAATAACATGCTCCTTTAAACTACTTTAAAACAGCATTACTAAGGCCTCTTAACCGAGTTTAGTCTTTACTGCTTCTAGTTTAAAGCGTGTAAAGAACTTAAGGATTAAGGACGTTTACCTTAAGGTTATAAGGCGTTACTTAACCCACCTAAAGGCATTTAGTTCTTTAAACTTAGTCTGGAGTTAGTTAATAAAGATATTAAAGTCGTTAAAAAGGGCCTAAGTCTTAAGGGCCTCTTTATACACCCTGTCTACGGAGAGGTCGTTAATTATCTTTACATGGGGTTTATACTAATAAGCGGCTACTCTGTCCAGTAAAACTCCTATAAACTTAACCTTTCTTTCTTCTTTAAAGAATTACTCGTCGTAATAGGTGATATAACTCTAGAGCTGGGTTATTTAAAACTTTAACTGCATAAAGTCTCCTTTAAAGCACGACGGTAAGGGGAGCTTTACTTATTTTTTCTGTAAGCCCTTAAGGTCGTTATTCTCCAGCTTAATAGTGTTAAGTTAAACCTGAAGTTTTTCGATAAGATTAATACGGCTTTTAATATCTCTGGGGAAGGCTTTATTAAGTTCTTTAACTAGTCCCTGCTAGTTAAGGTTTAACTCTTTAAGGTGTGCAGTTAACTTATCGACTATAGGGAGCTAAGGTTAAGCTTATACTTCTTTAGGCTTCTTTCCTTTTCTAGAGGTTAATATATTAGTGACAGGGGAGAGGTAGTGTCTAGGAATTTAATAAACAGCGTTTAAAACTAAGACGCTAGTATCGTATTACAACCTGCACCTGATATAGGCCTTAAGAGGACTGGCGCGGGTTAAGATAGAACGTATGGCAGGACGTTAATAAGTAAGGGGCGTTCTGAAGACAGTTTATTAAGCTAACACTTTTAGACGGGGGGTTTAATGTTACTGTAAGTCGTTATTATTATAATATATAAAGGTAAGTTTAAACAGTAAGATATAAATAAATAATTAAATATTAATGTAAGGAACCAGAGTCCCTTACAGTAGTTGTGGGCATAACTATAACTATCTATACTAACCAGCCAGAGGTACTTTATACCTTACTCAGTAGTTTATTACTTAGTGAGGAACTGAGCAACCTGCTACTGAGCACCTTCTGCTCAGAGGTCTCACAGATGCTCAGTGGGTGAGCACCTTTGCTAAGACTAAGTAACTGTTAGTTGGTCGTAGGGGCTTCGGGTCTTTGCACCCCTGGCCCAGTGCGCAGTACCGTGCGTACTGTTTTCCTGCACTGTTCCTTTTGTGGGGGATCCGTTGGGCCGCTCCGGCCTAAGTGACGGCCTGTAGGGTCGTCACATAAACATATGCTGCTCCAGTTTTCGATGTCCCTTTAACTGATATATAGAAAAAAATACTAGCGTTAAAAAGTGGGGAGAATGTAAGAGGAAGTAAAAAGCTAATATGCGTACTTAAAATACTTAAAATGACCCTAATTCCTTAAGTATCTATAACCCTAACCTTAGGTAAAAGATTTTTAAATGGTTTAATCTAAATCTTACTCTTAATCTACACTGCTTTAAGCACTATTTTAATAGATTTAATTTATATTATTTAAATATTATTTAAAACGCTGGTCCTGTCTAAGATCCTGTTTTTTAACTTAAAATTTAGTTTTACTTTAGAAATTTCTAAAAAAATCCAAATAAGGTCGTAATAATTTACTTTTTATTTATATACTGCTTAAAGGGTTATGTAGTTATAATCTTATAGGGCTGCGATTTATGAAAGATGTACTTAGTGAACTGGTACGATGGCGTAACAGGGAAGAAACTACAAAGAGAACCACACCTACAGAAGGTTGCTGCTGGCTTAAAAGGCCGACTCCCAAGTTACTAGTCTTCCGATCGGAGGTACATAAATGTAACTAACGCAGAAAAACAGATACGTATTTAATATAGAACAAAACCTAGTATATAACGGTGCCTAGCATAGAACGGAGCCTAGCATGTAATAATAAAGGAAACGTAACCGTGGAATAGGTCATCTTCCTTCAATCGAAGGGCTAAAATGTCACTGGGCTTTTAATGGGAGGTCTTCGTGGTGAAAATCGTCGCATTGTTAATTGCAAGAAGCACGGTTCAAAGAACCGCGCGGCGCAGCCCTTTTTAACGGTGGCACGCGCTAGAGAACGCATCGCTATTGAACTGGTGCGATGGCGCAACAGGGAAGAAACCACAAAGAGAACCACACCCACAGAACGTTATTGTCGGCCTTTCAGGCCGACACCCAGACTACTGGTCCTCCGATCGGAGGAACACAAATGCAACTGACGTAGAAAAACAGATACTTACCTAGTATGGAACAAAACCTAGTATGTGACGGTGCCTAGCATGGAACGGAGCCTAGCATGGAACAACAAAGGAAACGCGACCGTGGATCAGGTCATCTTCCTTTGATCGAAGGGACAGAATGTCACTGGGCTTTCAATTGGAGGTCTTCGTGGTGAAAAATCGTCGGATCGATTGTTGATTGAAAGAAGCACGGTTCAAAGAACCGCGCGGCGCGGCCCCTTTTTGACAGTGGCACGCGCCAGAGAACGCATCGCTATGTACATAAACGGCTACAGTAATATTACACACAGAGCCCAAAAAGAACGACAGGGTCGACCTGAACAAACGCCCCAAGTCAATATATAAGAATGTTATCGTGGGTAAAGTAGTAGTAGTAGTAATCGACTAGGTTAACAAGCTAGTGGTAGTCCTAAATCTCAAAGTCGGATCTGAGGTAGGAGTGGAGGGCAGCTGAGAATTGCCTAGAGGAGTCTACGTTCATCAGCTTCCGACTGCTGCATTTTGTAACGCGCACGAAGCGACAAGAACCTAAAGACATAAAAAGAATGGATTAAGTAAAGACTAGATAAGACTTATCATAATTAACGAATCCGAGTTGCTCGCGCGGATCTGGTCTGAAAGGGTAATAGCTGAAGAAGAGCGACTAGCCCAATTTTAAAGGTTTGGGATTTGGGTGTGGTGATGGACGATAAAAAGCAGCGCACTAAGAAAATAAAAAAATAAAACTTGAAAGGCACAGCCCACCCTCCTTCACTTATGCTGATCACTAATTATCACAGGGTGAAACACCCAGGCGAAGAGAAAAGATGGGAGGAAAAAGAGCCCTGGAAATGTACTGAGCAGGCACACGAGATCTCGCTTTAATAAGGGAGACAGTCTCTTGTACGACGCCCCATTTTGTTGTTCACACGCAGCCTACTCTAGAACCTTGAAGATGTAGCTGTTGCAAGGTGAAGAATTGAGCGTGTCGTAGCTAGGTTTTTCGCGCCTGGGGGGGACACGACGCGCCGCGATACTGTATGAAGGCAGTCTTATCACCAAGGCCGTGATCGGCAGCCGCCTGGGCCAGGCAAAAGTCAGCAAACAATACAAGTAGTGGGGCTGGCTAGTCAAAGCTAAACTGGATGTATTGCAAGAAGGCCCACAACAAGCGTTATTACCGTTTGGCTTGTGATGTGCTTGATGCTGTAATCGGCAGCGGACTGGCCCAGTCTGAGATTCCCAAAACTGTACAAATTGAAGGGCCCACTTGTCCAGATGTACTGCTGCAGGGCGTTTTCAGGGCGCCATCACCACATGGCTGAATAATAGAGGTCTGGTATTTAGGTAGGAATGCAGGATGTGATAATCGGCAGTCAAGTCGATCGGTTGTGGGGTCGCGCCTTCTAGTCTATTGGTCGCACGCATCAGGCAGCAGCAAGCTCAATTAGCCAATCACGAAGACGAGGAGCCGCCCCCGCTAGGTCTCGGGCATTAAATTTGAGGAATTTCGAAGGATTTTCATTTTGCCCGACGTGAAACACGAAGGACTCGCCCCACTCCCGCAACCGGCGACAACAACAACCGCCGCCATGGCAGTCGCATTGAGGAATTGGATGTTCACAGGGTCAGCAAACAAATTTGTCTGTCCGAGTTGGCCTGTCGCGTTTGGATGCGACCCTCCGGGCTCCGCCTGCGCCAGCGACAATGCAACGGGGAGGCAATACTGCTGCGAAAACAACCTTGGGGGAGTGTGTTGGATTCACTCGGCCCCATGTACCACTGATGGAAGCACCTTCAACTGCACACGGGGAAGCAGCACATGGTGCTGTGTGACGGACAAGTGGGCATCCCCGCTCTTCACTGTCAGGCTGTGCTAATGGACACTCGCGCAGAGAGATCTGCACCGAGACCTCTGGGCAGATCAACATCTGCTGGGCCAGCAACCCCAAAAACGCCCTCCTCGACCTCCCTGTCAACTCCGTCCGAAGCGCCTACTCCTCTCTCACCTCGGCCCAACCGTCCGCCAGCTCCTACACCTTCGATCCCCAAAATCTCGTCGCCGCGAAGACCAGTTCCTCTGGCAGCTCGCGCACAACCGATGCCTCCAACACATCCTCTCCCACCGGCACTTCCAATGGCGGACAGCCTTCGAGTAGCACCGCCTCCAGACCCACGAACAGCACCGATGTCGCTCAGAATAGCAACGACTCGTCATCCAGCAGCACTCTTGGTGGCAGCGCTATTGCGGGTGTCGTGGTGGGCATTATAGCCGCGATCGCTATTGGTGCGGGGCTGGCGTGGTTCCTGATATGGCGGTCGCAAAAGAAAAAGCAGGACGACATGGGCGTCGGCGTATCAGAAGCCCCTTTACCTCCGTCAGAGCAGAAAAATATATACACCGGCGTGCCCATGCCTGGGGAACTGCCGACTCCGCAGCAGGAATACCAATACCCACAGCAGGGATACGTACACCCATATACCACCCAGGCTGGAGAGTTGCCTGCGGAGCAACGGCATGTCGCTGAGTTGCCGTCGGGGCAAACTCATCCACCTGGGGAGCAGCGGTAGAGATTGCCGTGAGAGAACAGAGATTGGTGTTGGCGATGATAAACACTACAGAGCATGTGATTTATGTGGCATATGGTTTTGGATATACAACATCTTCGGGCTAATCGTATTTATTTCTTGTTCTTTTTTAGTGCCTTTCGGCCTTGGCCGAGGGCCTGTTACATAGGTAGATGCGGATGGTGGCAAGTTGTGTGACAATAGCCTCCTGGCAGACCAGCTGAGCTGCTATTCATCCTGGATGCTCACATCAGGGAGCTCTCCTCTCTGGCTATGGCCACCTATGACGCTACCCAAACCAGATATAACCTCTGTCTTAGAACTCGACCTTGCTCGGGGATCTTGAAGCCTTCAACGGCGAAGGAGCCCATAACAGTTGTATAGAGGAGTCGCAGGTAATCTGTGGCCGGATCCTCGGTCGTGGTCCGCGATGAGGTGTCTGGGAGATCGAGATGCATGTCTGCGTTTAAGGTGCGAAGGAATTTTCGTCCATGGAATGAAACTTTGTCAGATCAGCGGGAAGGAAAGAGCACATGACGTGCTCTCATAACACTATCCAACCCCTCCTTAATCTACGCGGATAGTTAGTTGGAAATTAGTAATCCGTGCGGTGGAGAAAAAGGGGCTGATGGCCTTGTAGCGCATGTAATGCCGGTTGTGGTTGATCAATGGTGGAGAAGCTGTCCCTGGCCCCGCCGACGTAGTTGGTAAAGTACGGGTATTTATTGTGGTGACTGGAGGAGTGGGAGTAGATGGTATCGAAGGAGGTGAGATTAGAGATGTGTAACTTGGTGGGGATGATGAGGATGTGGGGCCGTATTGCTTGTGGGGGTGTTAGATGTGTGTTGTGAATTGACCTTGGAAGAGGATGTTGTGGTAGAATTAGTATCAGTTGGTTAGGGTAGCGAGGCGAAGGCCGGGGAATGTGGAGCGGGGGGAGAGGAATAGGTGGTGGATGGATTAGATTGAGTAGCCGTTCTTAGTCGTTGTGATGCTGCGCTACCCGCCCGCCGTGCATGTGGCCGGGCGTGTCACCGTGGGTCTCCATCAATCTAGACGACTGATTTCTCTGCAGTGGTAAATGATTGCTTTGCGATGGTGGTGACAGATTTTCGACAGGGGAGAGAGTGATGGCGAGAATGGAGCCGATCGAACACGCGGTGCGGTTGAGATAGGGAGGGTCCTCCCGACGTTAAATCCGGCGAGCCACCCCCATTCCCGGAGCTGGCGACATCGGCTTATTTGGAGCCGAAACAAGCATCAGACCTAGATAAGCTCCATGCAGCAGCAACGAATGACAGCTTATCGGGCACTACCATCGGCTTACCCACCCCTCATCGACGTTGTGGAGTCGCCACGCCGTAGCCCCTTAGCGCGATCCTTCTCGGTGGACAC
>Ga0247770_1001950_pt1 | contig 13631 bp, 13 predicted proteins | sample UWRJL136409B6_FD_179943 | JGI IMG/M metagenome (GOLD analysis project Ga0247770, IMG submission 179943) | Plant litter microbial communities from Arlington Agricultural Research Station in Wisconsin, United States - UWRJ-L136-409B-6 | ecosystem: Environmental > Terrestrial > Plant litter >... | reverse complement strand
CAAACTTCTTTGAGTAACGCAGCCTCTCGCCCCCACTGCCAGTGTGATATGAAACGTCCGGCCTGTGGGCAATGCCAGAGCCGGGGCTTGATATGTGACGGCTACCGACAGGAAACCGTTTTTGTCCATGTCACACATCAGAAGCAGCACGAGCGGTACATCTCCAATAGGGGGGACGACCGACGGCACCCTACTAGCGTTGCTGCAGCAGCAAACGCCGTCAGTCTCGTCAAGTCAGCCAACGAGGAAAGGTACCTAGCCGTCTTCTGGGACGCCTATCTCCCACACGGCAGGCAGATCCCCCAGGATGTCATGGGATACACGGGTGGCGGCTGGACCAATGCTCTGCCGGCGCTAGCCCCAAAGTCTCCCATAATCCGAAAGATCCTGCTCGCCATGTGCTTGAAGACCGCCGGCCACGTGTGGAACCAGGCGCGGGAAAAAGAAGAGGGCCTGAAATACTTTGCTAGCTCTCTGAGCGACATGTCGTCCGCCCTTGCTCGGCCCGGTTGCGTGGATCCCCTCGCTCTCTCTCTCACTTCCAGGCTGTACAGCCTCCATGAGGTACCCCCCTTCCTCCTCTTTCTTCCGTTCTTCTTCTTCCTTCCCCTGAGTCTCGTTCCCCAGCCGTTCAATCAGCCCTATGCTTATACCCAACTTTTTTATTTTTACTTAGGTTCTGTATGGCCACGACGAACGTGATCAGCTGGCCCAAGGTCGCAACTGGCAGAAACATATCCATGGTGAACTCGCTATCATCGCGTCCTCTCCACCCGAGAGCTATGTGTCTGGCTACCAGCACCAGTTTTTCGTTGACGGCCGATTCCATCTTGTAAGAGATTTCCCCCCGGCGCCTTTTGTGCGTAGTAAAGCACCCCAATGCTGGCTAGATAGCTAAAACTGGGTTTTCACAGACAACCGGCAGCGTTCGGCTACGTAGACGATGCATCCTCAGCGACGAAGCGTGGAAGACTACGCCATGGCGAGAGATACCAAAGACCCCAAAGGATCTCTTGCTGGACATTTTTGTCGAGATTCCCACTTTGCTTGAAGAGTTGGACACGATGCTCGACTGCCCGGATGCAGACCGTCAACGCACACTGCGCCATCAGCTCATCCAGAAGTGTCGGGCCCACGAAAGCGCCCTCACTTGCTGGCGGGCTGTTGTGGGTATTGCCGATCCAACCTACCGGATCGACGGCGCCGACGTATCGTCACCACCACCAACGACACAAATCCTCGCAGCAGCTCACATACTGTGTGTATACTGGTCCACCTGCATCATCCTGTACAGCACCCTCCGGATCGCATCCCCCCAGGATTTCTCGGAACTCCTACCTCTGGCCGACCCGAGACACTATTGCCGGAGGATTGCAGAAGGCGTTGCAATACTTCTCCACCCCGTCTCCGGAGTATACGGGGTGCACTTGGCCAACTTTCCGACGGCTGTGGCGCTGATGTATCTCAATGCCATCGACGGCGTTCACATATCCGCAGAGAAGCGCATGTTTTTAGACGTATTTCAAAGGCCAGGTCATGGGACGACGGTGAATCGTTTTGTCAGGAGCACTACCCATCATCAACAGCAGCAGCAGCAGAGCGTGGTGGGCAGGGGAAGCTCCTCCCCAAGTCCCGCAGCCGTGGTCGATGACGAGCACTATCCGAGTGTTGTCGAAGCGCAGCAGGCGAAGTTCTGGTTTCGGGTTGAGCGGTGGTGAATACGGAGTCTGGCTGGCTGGCTCGCTCCTTCCTCTGGCTTACAGCCATTCACAGCGGTAACTGATGGGGGTAAACCCCCCCTCCCCTTTTTTTCCCCCACAGGCGTGCACCGCCTCCAAATAATTAAAGTCATCCACCACATTCTTCTCGACGACCACAATCATCGCCAACACACGTACAATCCACTTTCGCGGTAATCTACAGCTTTAATTGATACTAGACTACAATTTTCGTGATTCTCAGCAATCGCTGCAGTGCGCAGACGGCCTCAAAAGGCCAGAAATAAACCCATCTCAATACCGTCAATCGTGCTCGATACCGTCAACCACCTCTCAGCTTTATAGTCGGCCAAACCTCTCAGCCACTACAAGTCTTTTTCCCAGGCCCCTCAGGGACTAAACCTAATTCTTCCACCAATTCATTAGTAACACGCCCGCTACAGCCCGCTTCCTCAACTTTCCAGGCCTGTTAACACCAGTGACAATCAAAGATAGCTGTTCCACGTAATAAACCGTATCGCAGTTCTGGGAGACCGTGGCTCAGGGGCTAGCCCAGGGGCTTCCTCAGCAACTTCTTCAAGAGCCGGCATTACCTCAGGGGTGGGGGCATTAAGCACAGGCTGATCAGAAGCATAGCGATAGCTTCGTGAAGGGCTAGGTGTAGGCTTAATCTTATGGGCTGATAGTTAACGACATGAGGAGGGTTAGAGACGCGGTGCGTTACCGCGTAAAGGCCCAGGGGCAGTCTTTCTAAATCGCTTCCATTCACTGGCCTTCTTCTAGCCCTCTTACGGCTTAAGGCTGTTAATCTTCGTGATGCAGTTCCCTGTATGCCTGTGCCTTCTAACACAAAATACTCAGGGGCCTAGGCAACGTACTTAGTGAGTTGGCAATGGCAGAGATCTGACAGCTTAGGTGGTGGGAGTGAAAATTCACATAGCACTTACAACAAAGACTTCTTTAACCCACATTCAACCCTAACCCTTCTATTTTAGGGGGTGCACGCCTATGGAAACTGGGGGGGGGGGGGGGGGTGCACCCCCATCGGTTGCCTTCACAGCTGACAGTGGGCCACTATAACTTCAGCGCTTGGCCGCTGAAGTCAAAAAGTTAGAAACCCCCTACGCGCGATTCTATTAGCCTAAGGTCACGTGGAGCGCAACATGCCTTGTTGGCTTAACATGGCATGTTGCCCTTACATACCATAACCCCTATTATAGGCCAACATGGCATGTCTACCTCCTTAGTTCCCCACTGCGGTAGTTCAAATTAGTGATACCAGCCCACTAAAGTCCAATCACCCAGGAGGCGGCATTGGCGTCAGAAGTCCTGGAGAGAAGTGGGTGTCATGCCCAGCCAGGCTGTGCATCTGCATGCCAGTACTTGTTGGAAGCGATGCACTCTGGATTCTGTGGAATTGAAGGGGTTGCAACTGCGTGATTGTATTCCTTGTTCGGCTCTCTGGCTCAGCCAGAGAACCTTCCTTATAGCTGTGAATAGTGGCAAGCCGTGTGGCAAAGCCACGCGGCTATAATTGCGCGTCTGTAGCAATGGTTACAAATCTGTGTCTGGTGCTTTCTAAACTCTTCTTTCTGGGCTAGCCAGAACCCCTTTGTTTCTGACAATACCGAGACCTGTCTTAACCATTATCGCTTTTATGCCGAAAATCTGGGCCAGAAGCTGGCTGCAAAGTGCGCTGAAAGTGTAGGATCTAAACGCCATTGCCTGGACCGGCTTCTCACTACGCCAGCGACTCTCGACCACAACGTGCATACTTACAATGTGAGGCGGGCATCCTGGTCTGCCGTTCTGTTTCGCTTCGCTAAGCCTGGCGTGGCTACTGTTGACTGGTATGTTAGTTCCCTCCTCGTTCTCGCTTCTCTGTCGCTGACTCCTCGCCAGCATTCCGCGTCGGGATCCTAGTGGCAGCAATGCGTACTATCCGTGCCTCCGCTGCACCAACTCTCTTGCCGTTCAGAACCTGTCCAAAATCATCTCGGATCTGCCCTCTTTCATGTGCATCGTCAGCCGTTGTAAGTCTTCCTCTTCTTCTTCGTTTCGACCTCGCTCATCCTTCGTAGCGGCCCCGAAGACGGCGTGCCGCAACAGCAAGAACGGCAAGAAGGTGATGCGTGAGATTCCCGCCGAGCTTGTTCCACAGGGCTATTCTGTCTAGCACACTGCGGTCCTCGTCTACACCGTGATGACATCGCATCGCCCTTCCCCCGGCTCGTCCACCGCTTCAGTCATATCTCATCTCGGGGAGATCAAAAAGAGCCAGCAGGACCTTCGCCGCGACATCGCTAAGGTTGCCAGCGAAGTTTCGTCTTTTAATGTGCTTCTCACCTCCCTGCGCGGCACGGGCGACGCTATTGCCGCTGCTCAGAGCAGTCTCTCTGCGCTCCCTCCTGTTGGCGGTAGCGGTGTCACTGCGATGCCACCCCTTACTTTCACGTCGAAGAGTGAGGCTCCCAGCGACGACGAGTCGGAGGTTTGCAGCGACGATGAGTCGGAGGGGTGGCCACCCTCCTCCCAGTCGATGATGTAGGGCTAAGGAACGGAACTGGGTGATTCGGGTGATAGGTGCCATGACTTAACACGCCACATCGCCAACCAAATCAAGCATCACAAAAAGCAATATCCACCCCCGCATCAACTCGCCCTCTCCTGAAAACCGAGCTCAGTCTCCCGCACCACCATCTGCCCTCTCCAGACTTCCATTCCATCGCCACAACGAATCCACGTCCGGCATTACTTCCTCTCTCATTTTTCCGATGAGAAAGGGACCAGACTCTCCTCAGCCGGGTGGAAATAAGAAGACCACTACTGGGGAAAAAAAGGGCATGATTATATGAGTACTTAGATATCCTTTTCAAGATTGTTCGCTTGAGAAGCCCTGTGTTCGTCGCCATCCCCTGATATTAAGTATGCGAGAATATCCTCCTTACTCAGCTTATATTTCCTCCTAAAATTGACGCCACGAATTTCCCTTTCTCTCTTTGGAACTGAGTAGTTGCCACCTTAGCCTGAGCTAAAATAGCCGTAGAGTTGCAAGGACCCAGGTTTAGATCCTCGCATCACCACAAGCACCTTGCCGAACTTTCCTTCACTTAACTGAGAGAGGGAAAAAAACCTGACATTTGTCAGAAAGAAGGGGGCTCTAGCCAGCCACTCACAACTGCAACTGCACTTAGTCCTCAACTCCCAATCATCTCCTGGGTCAGATCACCCATTGGAGCAGGTACATACCGCTATGGGGATTGATGTGGCAACATGCACTGTTGAAAATTGGGTGCATATTTCTTGACATGTGATGTAGCGGCGACATACCATGTTGATTCTATACGATAGAATCGACTGAATATCGTCGAAGTTGAACCGAGAGGCTTTTCGTAATCGTGGAGGCCGCTCGACTACTTGGCCACTTGGCCAAATCCATATGCGCGTACGAGAGCCTCACTTCCCTCCCTCTATCTAGAGGCCGGCGCACGCTGGCACGATGAGGCCTCTCCGGCTTACAGAAGGCACGACTAGGAGCCTACTGGCCTGGTGACCAATCGGGGGCAGCAAGAATCCAACATCGCATGTCTGGCCAACATGCCATGTTATGGCAACAGTCTAAAGGTTGCACGTACAGACCAAGTTGGCATGTCGGCATCCAGCGATTACCACTACGGTACATACCAACAACTCTGCACACATGGTGCCATCCGCTCGTAGATGCTTCTAAAATCATGGATATCTTCCACGCTATTGTTCCATGCAAGTGGATTCTAAGATTTAACTCACTTCATCTTGTTTGGCCAGCTCAAGAATCGAGACCTTCGCGCTTGGTATCCGTATCCCTACAACACCCCACGTCATCGCAGCTATTGCGGCACCCACACAGACCAACAACCACAAAGTGGGACACCTGGGTGCCCCACGAAGAAGCCCCGAATACTGATGCCATCCATTTTAATGCCATTTCCAGGTTCTTCCTAACATCCCTGTTCGACAGCCCGCACGTACTGCTACGCAGGCACGGCGACCTAAAGGGATCCTCGGCCGAGCGGCAATGAATTCAAGACACGAGTAGAACCGTCATTAAAAAGAGCAAGCATCAAAACCTGCAATCTCGCGAAAATCCCTCTACGTACACTTAAACGGTAGTCAACCCCGGCTGCCACCCGCCGCAAAGTTGGGTTACGATTCTTGCGACCCAGAAATCGACTGGATGTCCTGCCGAGCATAATATAGCATCCGCACTTCCGCTTCACTTCCCAGAAACCCTATGCGAACTTTTGGTATCTTCCATGGTGCCACCTCTTCCGTTCCAACGCACTTATCCCTCTCCGCCCTGAGCAACTCAGCCCACTCGTCAGCCCATTCGCCAAAAAATTCAGATATGGCACCCCCACGCAGGGCAGTGCCCAGTGTGAGGCGCTCAGATGCCACATGTAGCAGCGTGTTGCACTCGATTTCCACTCTAACCCGGGCGACCGCCCCCCGTACGCCTACCTCGCAGCCCTCTATCCAGAGCCAGGGACTTCCGTCGCCCGCAAGCCAGCCTGGGTGCCCGGCGTTTAGGTTGCACACGACGACAAAGAGCTCCACGAGTCCTGGGAGCAGCCTTAGCGCGCTAGAAACTATGGCGAGATCGACGTCAGCTATGCTGCTAGGGCACAGCGCCAAGCACCTCACCCTGGTCAGGTCGTAGGGGAGAAACTGGCCGAGGTTCCACCCGCCTGCGTCTAGCAGCTGGGAGGTGTTGTTGTCCGGGTAGAGATAGAGGACGTCATGGCGATAGCAGAACCACGTCCTGGGTCCGCATGTGCGCGTGCCAAAGGCCAGTTCGTATCCGTATCGCATAAGCACCTGCCGGGACTCGCTACACGTGTGAAGCAGCGGCGGGATTGCCGTCGTGCTGCGCAGATAGGACGAGCGGGCGAATTGAAAGGCCAGCTCTGGCTGCTGCACGAGCCAGTGGATGGGCACCTCGGGCTTCTCGGGCGTCGGCGTCCAGGGTTCGTAGTGGCTCTGGCGGGTCTTGAATCCATAAGACGTCAATCGGGTCTGCCTTTCGACGTGGAAGCCGGGGAGATTACCCCAGTGCACATGCTCGCGCCAGTTGTGAGCGAAGTAGGTAAGCGAAGGATGGAGTTTGAGATGACCGAGAGTCTCGGCTCTACCGAGATACTCGACAAATTCATCCCATGGAGAAGGACCGTCGTCGTCGTAAAGGTCCGAAAACTCCCAAACGTATACAAAACGGGCCGGCGTTGCGAAGAGATAAATGGCGCGACGTATTTCGAACGGGAAGTGCGGAAACAGAGGAAAGACTTGGGCAGCGGTGGATTTCGCCATGTTTTGTTTTGTGGTTAGGTTGTCGGGCGCGCACCCCCCTGGCGCGGAGGCCGCGCCAGAACACGGGGACGATCACACCCCGGCTCACGTGACAAATCTACCATAAGAACCCTAGGGTTGGTTTTTCTCATTCCCAAAGTTCTAGGAAGCTGGCGTTTCAAACTAGCTTTTTTGGCCAACTACAAGAAAAGGCGAAATTCAATGACATTTGAATACCTACGCTCTGGCAGCACGCTCTCACCCGACACATGAGCTCCCTCAAGCGCGCAGGTAAGAAATTGATACCTAGGTGTTAGTGTCTAAAAGGAGAGGGTTCTGGCCAGTGGCCAGAGCACGATCAAGGCAAGGAGAATCAGCCAACTGAGCTGAACGGAGTGGAGGCCACCAGATCGAGCCAGCTGAAACTAACGTAGTCAATTCAGCTGGCCAAGGCCAATAATTGCCACCCTCTTTGCCACCACAAGACTCTACAATAGAGGCTCCCTGGCGCACCCCGAGAGCCAGAGACAAAGGTCTCAACACAAGCAATACAATCACACGATTACAACCCCATCTCTTGCAGCCGAATCTAAGATGCCGTGTTTCTGACGATTAGCCACCATGTCAAGCTGAAATGGCGGTACCAATTCTCAAAAAGGGCCCTTTGTTCGAATCGTTGTGCTTTTGGTCCTAGACGGCGACGCCCAGGCGTAGGTGGGAAGATGCATTGGTACAAACTGGACTAGAGTCACTATAAATTATATAGTCTCGTTCTTGGACCGTCTTAAACTGAAGAGATAGGTGTAAAAGGCCGACAACTGTGAATACAGGCCCCCGATCATGCTGGCAAGTCCTGATCCTGCAAGACGCCACAGAAAGATGCAATCTGACAGCCCAAATTGGGGTATTTCGCAGGTAAACTCCGCTCCGCATTTCCCATGCCCAGAATCTTAAGACAGATAGAAGATCAAAGTCGTCATCTCGCAGCTCACAGCCCCATCACACCTCACAAACCAGCTTGCTCCCCCTCTTGCCCTTGCCCGTGTGCGACACGTACGCCCAAAATTTCTCCTGCCCTACGCTTCATTGCAGCATATCCTCCCACCGCAGCCGCGCGACCTCGTCGGCCGAGAGGGCCTCGGCGTCCCTGACCAGCCTGGCCCGCTCGCACGGCGCCTCCACCACCGCATCCGCCTGCGCAAACATGTCGCGCAGGTACTCGACGTGGTGCCGCGCTACGACGGCAGCGCGCGCCTGTCTCCGCACCCCCCGGCTCAGGCTTGACAGGCTGGGCGGGGCCACGGCGTCGACGACGGATTCGAACCCGCCGCCGCACGCCACCTGCGCGAAGCACGCCGTCAGCACCACCCAGCCCACGGCGCCGCGCGCGTCGAGCACCCCGGGCGGCTGGCGAAACACCACAGTCCCGGCACCGGCGGTGTCGAGCCCCGAGAGGTCCCACCGGTACCCGGCGTGCACAAAGTCGTCGGCGCGGGCGACGGCCGCGCCCGTGGCGGACCGCGCGCCGCACCAGTTCATGCGCGCCGCAAGCGCCGGGAACGAGTTGGCATGCTGCCGCAGCGCGGCGATGCACTCGGGCACGGTTCGCCGCCGCCCCAGGTACGCGTTGTGCCGGTTGGACTTGGCCCAGACAGAGCGGCGGCGGCACGGGGGAACCAGGGCGTCGAGGACCGGCTCGAAGTGGACCGCCGCGCAGGCAAGGCGCGTGGCTTCTTCGAGGGTCCAGCGGCCGCGCGCCGGGACGAGGTGGATGTGCGACGCGCACTCCGGGGAGAGGGTGGGCTTGAAGTCGAACTGCAGCTGGCAGAAGACCGGGGAGAGGGAGGAGAGGAAGCCGCCCGCGGAGGGGAAGGGAAAGAGAGGGGAGGTGAGCTTGATGGCGAACTGGCCCACGTCGAGGGAAGACACGGGCACCGTCAGGTCCGGGGACAGGGTCCACGTGCGGTGGTCCTCGGCGGCGCGGGAGCTGGGGGTGTGGATGCGCACCGCGACTCCGGCGCGCGAGAGCTTGCTGGCGAGGTCCCCCATGAGCGAGGTCGTCGTCGGGTGGCACATGTGCCGGCTACGGAGAACCGTAGTGAACTCGAGGCAGAGGAGGAAGTCTGGCGGGGGAGCGGTATGTGATGAATATGAGTCGGCGCCGCCGACAGAGTGCCGAGATTTGGTATGATAGCGGATGGTGCTCGCAGGGCGGTAAGGCGCTACCTCGTCCTCGAAACGCACTGTTTTGCGCGCCATGATGGCTGCGGAAGTTGATGTTCTGCCTTTGCTGCGCTCGCTGTGCTGCTAGCTGTGGACTGATGTGGGGGGAGGGAGTTTCGATAGCGAGGGAAAGGGGCTTTAGTAAGGTATTAAGCCCCACTGCTGAAGGGGGTTGCTGCGAGAAGGTGCCAAAGTGGATTAATGAGAATGCGCTCTGAGACTCACGTCTTGGTTGTAATTTGATAAGGGCTATAAGCGACTGCAAGAAACATAGGATTTGGGACAAATGCGGATGGCAGTCTATTTCTTTATACCTTTGTTTGGGTTCACCAGGCCGACAACATTGTCTTGCTGTTGGTGGCAGCATGCAAGAGCTCTGCCGTCACGTCAGTTGCACATCGGCCATGGTGGCTCAGGTCTGCCTGCAAGTGGAAGGTTTCACATCCCCATCAAAGGAGTCACATCCGTCCTCTAATGGCGCCTTGTTGCTGGCCGGCTTCGAGGCCGCATAAATTCGATGCCCGATTCCGATAACCACAGCCGCCGTCCCTTAGCGCAGATCCACCAACAGGAAGACGCCGAAAAATTGGGGGCATGTTATTTTTTTCACGTGCTCGAAAAGATGGACTCAGTCACTATGGCGAGCTTCGTATAAGTCGGGCGACGCGGATATGCTACCACGGACGTTGTCACGCTAGTGTCGCGCGGTGGAGTTTTGACGGAATTATGAATAAGATACGGGTTTGCACTACCCTACGTTGAGTCAAAGAATGGAGAGGGAGGTATCGTGGCTGTGTCGGACCATGCAGTTGGTCCTCAGATTTGCGGTACTGACCCCCAGCCAATTTCATGGCCCCCAGGCGGCTAACAGATTGTCCCGGCGTTGCGGCAAGGATTGGCTGGCAACGCCTCAATCCACAATTCCACGACCCGACAGTTTGGAACCGATCCCAATGCGGTAATCCCGGGTCTCAGCTAACCTTAGCCCTGCAGCACAACGGGTACCGTTCTCGTCCGGCCAGGGCCTCAGTGCCCTTATTTTCGACCAGAAGCGCGCGACAAACTAGCAAATGACTTCAAGGGTCTCTGGTGAAGGTGATGGTAGGGGCAGGATGGAGCGGGCGTCAGAAAGCAGCCAACAACACAAGCTGTGGTATCGCAGACAGGTGTCGGGACTGACGCTCCCAAAATACTCAAGATCAGATCCGCCTCGGCAAGCTGAAGCCAAACAATTCGCCCAAGTTCACACTCTTCTAACTACTTCCCAACTGGCCGGGTCCGCCGGTGGCAATTCCGTTGCGTTCAGTCTTCCTCGCGCGATGGATATCCGCCTTGATGATTTCCACAGGGCGGGTCCGGCCCAAAGTGGGCAGACGAAGCGGCAGTGGGCACATGCCAGTATGGCACGCACCACATGTATCACCCACCAACATATTCCGCATAGTGTGTGCTCCGCGGGGTACGACGACAAAAGGCATCACATCCTTGGGCCCGCGGTCAATGGTCACAGTCTAATTCCGTCTCCACGGATGCAGTCGGTCCGCGCGGCGTTCCACGACAACGGAGGAGGGGACTTTGGTGGGGACGAGATCCATGGTCGCCTCATCACCGGGATGTGGTGCACAGCCGTTGCTCGGTGGAGTGAAGGAGATGGCGCTTAGGGTTACAAGGCCAGCGATTTCGTGGTCGGCATTGCTCAGACTGACTCCGTCATGCGTATGTGAGAGCTCCCCGGCTTCAAGGAGGTTAAGTCGGCGCGGCTTACAGTGCTCGGTGACTGGTCCGCTATCTGCACTTGGAAGGTACCGACTAGGGTGATTGTGTTTTCTTGTTTAAGAAGATGTTCCTGTCCGCTACCGCGTCTACCCTCAGCAAAGCAGGCGACGCGGCCGATGATCTCACCGGCTGGGCAGGTTACGCCTACAATACCAACGGTATCGACTATATCTTCGTGACAATGAATGACACTATCGCTGTCTACCAGCCGCCCTTTCACCTGCTCGGAAACATTCAGCTGGGAAGCATCGAAGACGTTTAGATCCAGGGCCTCGGCATCTACCAGGCGAACACGACAAAGTATCCCCATGGGCGCTGGACTACGCCATCAAGGTCAGAGACGCCGTAAGCTTTGGCACTAGCTCTCTTGCTCTCGTCATCACAAATTTTAGTCTCGAGGAGGTGGTTGATTGTCGAAAGGGGGAGATTACTTTCAATGATGCATGTATATCTGGTTGGAAGGAGGGACATACTGTCGTTTGAGTACCCTGGCATAGCCTATAGAGAAACATAAATTCCTACCTTGCACGTCTAAAGCACCTACATAATGCATTCAAGCTCTAGGTCCGCAGGCCATCAATTACGAGGTGGAAGAGCGTTTTTAAGGGCTGGAATCGCAGGCTTGGCCGTTCACCCACTACGACCACGACACGTGCAGTTGGCTCTGGAAATCGGTGAGAAAATTGAGTTCAGTGTTGCTGCGAACATGTTCCAACCCGGTCAACAGGATCAATGCGATGCCGAAGTTTCGTTTGTGATTGGGTACCGATCGCCGCGAGCCGGATGGTGAAACCGCTTCACCCCCGGGATTGCACCGGGTTCCGATCCTAAAGGTTGAAACCCATTGTCCGAGCTGCCCAACCACAGGACTCTGACCCTTGTTGGCGATCGCTGGAGATTCAACTTTAAGGCGACGAACCCGCAGAGTTCCTGTCTCAAAATCTTGGGCACAATTCTTGTCAGCAAAACGCGCATTCATTCGACCTCGATATGGGGCGTGACTGCACATCACCTCCGCGGCCCGCAGATTCTGGCTGGTCCAGACCCCCCTCGTGGGAATGACGAGACCCGATACCCCGACCTCATCGGTGGCTGAAGAATTCGAAAACAGTCCACTCGATTCGCAGAAAAAGCTCGTCCGACCCAAAAAGGACAGGAAATGGAGTCTTTTGCCGGAGACATGGACCTACCTCCACAGGTTCTCCCTGGGAGGGCTGGCAGTGCTCTCGGTCTTATTTATCGCCGCACTCGAGCTTCTCAACTATCTCTCAAATCGAGATCAAGGGTTCGCGGCGGCGGCGGAGGGAATGCATTATCTTTGGACATATGGTCCAACACTTGGTACGAACAGCATGCGCGCGGCGATTTTCTGATGGATTTGACTGAGCCTGCACAGTTTTCAGTATCGTCGCTGCCATCTGGAGTCAGCTCGAATACCGAATCCAGACATCGGCGCCCTGGACCGAGCTGGCACGGGAGGGCCTAGGTCTACCGGCAAGCCGAACTCTCCTTCTCAACTATGTCACGCCATGGAACATGGTATCTCTTTTCCGATCGTTCTCAGCAGGCCACTTCGCTGTCACACTCGGCATCATCGGTGGCTTGGTTTCAAAGATATTGATCATTTTGTCGACCGGTCTTTTAGCTCCGGAAACCAAGCTCATGAGTTTCGACGCCGAGTTCCAGATGCTGGACCAATTCAACCTCAGCTCAAATGCCGGACGGACCCTAAACCATCTGGTCGACACCGGGCTGACGATGTGGGCACACGCCCAAGACAACACGCCCTATCGACCAGGGGTAACCCCCGAATATGCCACCCAGTCGTTCGGCCTCCCTCCCGGCCTCTCTGTTCCTCCCGGCGCCACCCTCTCCGCCAACGTCCCCGTCTTCAGCGTCGCCCAAGACTGCCAGTCCTTCTCCTGGACTTATCCCACTCGACGCAACAACAAGTACTTCCCCCTCGCCGACATCATGCCCCCCGCCGACGTCGCCCAGCTCTCCCCCTTCTGCGTCTGGCAAGCCGGCCAGTCCTGGAACGACCCCTACCCCGCGCTAACCAACAACGTCTCCTCCCAATACATCAACCGCACCCTCCTCGCCCAGTTCGACTGCCCCAACAACACCACCGCCCCTCCGCCCAGCGACGTCCTCCGCCTGTTCACCTCCGTCGGCTTCACCACACCGGGAAGCAACACCTCCACCGTCTCCGCCCTCCTCTGCCACCCGAAATACACCCTCGCCATCCACCGCGTCACCACCACCCTGCCAAACACCACCACCACCCCCTCAACAGGAGGAGGAACCATCCTCGAAATCTCTCCCCTCCCACTAGCCCCCCTCCCCCTCGGCGCCTCCCCGTCCGTCCTAACATTTGACATCCTCGACGCAATGTCCTCCTTCGACTTCAGTTTCGGGCGGGAGCTGCAGACCCCGCTGTGGATGCAGATCATGAACCTCACCGACCCACAGGCGGACATCCGAGCGTTTGCAAACACGACGGTGTTGGAGGGGGCGTTTCGGCGGGCGTTTGCCACCCTGGCGACGCTGGGGGTGAAGTATACGAAGGCTTTGCCGGTGACGGCGGAT
>Ga0247770_1001949_pt1 | contig 13643 bp, 23 predicted proteins | sample UWRJL136409B6_FD_179943 | JGI IMG/M metagenome (GOLD analysis project Ga0247770, IMG submission 179943) | Plant litter microbial communities from Arlington Agricultural Research Station in Wisconsin, United States - UWRJ-L136-409B-6 | ecosystem: Environmental > Terrestrial > Plant litter >... | reverse complement strand
ATGTCTATATGGCTGTTGTAGATAAGCGTATGTATGGGAGTTGTTGGATGATCACGGTCTGACGAGCGAAAAGACTTGGGAAGGCAAAGAGTGATTGTTACATAGGTAGTAGCGGTCTAGCCTACAGGCGCGGCGCATTGGCAGGTGGTTTTGCTTCTGTGTACTATTTCTTTCGCATTTGGTGTCAATGAGATGTATGAAACTGAGCGCTGCTCATCTGCTCCCTGTTGTTTTTGGCACATTTATGATATAGGATACAGTGTTTATACACGACACCTTCCCTGCGCCGTCCCCCCGTCTCGTACAAGTGCCGGCCACACCAATGGATGAAGCTCGAACTCTATGCCCGGCTTTGCCACACAGGAGGATTCACGAGCCCTCCCGGATCGTTGCTGGTTCAGCTCCCATCTCCGTTTGTTGTGCATGCGAATAATGCTGGGGTTTCATGCTTGCAGCAATTATAGCTCTTTTCGACAGCCCGACTGTTTTTAAAAGCCCTGCTGCTGGAGCCACTGCGTCACGCGAGACGCAAAATATCCCTAAGAAGCCCTTATTAATTTCTCTGTTACGGCCCTGCATAGACCGGAGGACTCACCTTCATCTCAATGTGCCCTGTCACCGTCTTGACCCGAACATCTTCCAGCCCAAGCCCCAATTCTTGTGCAATGTCGCGCTTCAGCGCCTGCTTGTCGCCCTCGACCTTCTTGACTATCGTGAGCTTATAGTTGCCACCGCGCTTAGTTAGTTGGTAGACGGGAAGTTTTTGCGAGGGCGTTCGCTCGACGAGGTATGGTCGCTTGACTGGAGGCGGTGCTGCTGCTTCTGTTGTCGTGGCTGTTGCGGCGGACCTGGACGCGGTGGTGAGAGTTCGCAGGCATACAGCGGGTCGGAGGGCGAGCTGCCTCGCGGGCGCTGCGGTTCGGAGGAGAGTCTGAAGCATCGTGGCGTTGGGGACTGCTGGTTGTCGGGTACAGTTCCTTGCAGCCAAACCGGGCTCGCGCTTCAAAAGTCGAGATCTTTTTTGGCGTCTTCGTTCCCGGCCGGCAGGGTCCTTTCAAGTGGTCCATGCTGTTTGCAGGTGCAGCGCGGACGACAAAGGAGCGCGGCACAATTATTCACCGCCCCCGCTGGGTCTCGGGCGTCTGATTGGCCAGTCGCTGCTGAGGTGGTGACCCGCCTGCCTCCGCCCACGGCTGATCACACTTTCCAATTTTTGACCCCACCAAAGATTCACAAGATAGCCTCTTTCAGCGAAAATTGGGCGGCCGAGTCTCTCCTCTCCACCCTTGCCTGGCACCCAACCACGTCCCATCGACTCGCGATTTTCCACCCGACGAGCCGACCACTTCATCGTCGCCAAATACTCGCACCTCCCGATCGCGCATCATCCGCAAACCGCCCAGCATGGCTTCCACAACCCCCAACGGGGCGCCCTCGCCGGCCGACTTCGACCTGCTCCCCAAGCTCGCCCCGCATCTCGACCGCCACATGATCTTCCCGCTGCTGGAGTTCGGGGCCGGCCAGCTGATTGACGAGGAGACGGGCGACATCATCGACAAGAAGAAGGCGCGCGAGAACACCGAGGCCAAGTTTGCCCTCCTCAAAAAGACCGACATGACCGATTACGTCGCCAACCTGTACTGCGAGCTCAAAGGACTGAAGGAGCCGCCCATCGAGTACGCCGAGCGGAAACAAAAGGTCTTCAGCCAGCTGGAGAAGTTTGAGCAGGAAACCGGCAAGATCACCGAGCTTTTGGGGCGCGAGGATGTTGTCAGCAACTTCAGGAGCGACAAGGTTGCCAACTTGGAGTTCTTGAAGAAGGACCACGAGGTGAGCATTGGCATGGATATTGGGAGGAGTTTGGGCGAGACTGGGATGCTGACAGGCGGCGCCAATAGGTTACGATCGATATGGTCAACGCTCTCTACGACTACGGCAATCTCCAGTACAACTGCGGCAGCTACGCCGATGCTTCCGAGCTCCTCTACCGCTTCCGTGTTCTGTCCACAGATAACGATAAGGTTTCCTACGCGACCTGGGGTAGACTTGCATGCGAGATCCTCAACATGAGCTGGGAAAACGCTCTGGAGGAGTTGCAGAAGGTTAGGGAAGTGATCGACTCCAAGCTGCAGGCCAACCCCCTCGCCCAGTTGCAGCACCGGACTTCGCTCGTCCACTGGGCCTTGTTCCCCCTCTTCAACTATGACAAGGCTCGTGAGCCCATCCTGGAGCTTTTCTTCAGCGCGCCCTACATCAACACCATCCAGACCAACTGCCCATGGATCCTCCGATACCTCACCGTGGCCATCATCACAAACCGTGGCCGCGCGAAGAACATCGGTATTCAGCAGAAGCAGATGAAGGATATCGTTCGGATCGTCAAGCAGGAGTCTTACGAGTATCAGGATCCCATCACCAAGTTCGTGTATGCCCTGTGCATCGATTTCGACTTTGAGGAGGCTCAGAGTCAGTTGGTGGTGGCCGAAGAGATCCTTAGGAGCGACTTCTTCCTCGTCGCCCATGCCGACGACTTCGTCGACTCGGCAAGACATCTCATCTTTGAGAGCTACTGCAAGATCCACGCCCGCATCGCCCTTAAGGATTTGAGCGCGCGTCTGGGTCTCAACGCCGAGGATGCCGAGAAGTGGATTGTTAACCTCATCCGCGATACGCGTCTGGATGCGAAGATCGACTACAAGGAGGGCACAGTCGTCATGAACCACCCCCCGAGCTCAGTTTACCAGCAGGTCATCGAGAGGACAAAGGGCGGTTTCTTCCGGACACAGGTGTTGAGCGCGGCGGTTGCTAGATAGAACCCATACTGTGGAAGCCGAAAGGTTGAAGACTGGGAGGACGAAAGCCCGGAACTTCTATACCGGGTGTACAAACGCCCGGAGGACAGAAGCTGGGAGGGATCATCCGACCATGTCGCATCTTAGGAGCGAGTGCCCAAGAAAGTTGACCGTGACTCTCCGTCTAGCGTGAGTAGCGCGAGGGCCACTTGTCCCTCGATCGAAAGCGACCATTACAGAGGAAGACGGACAAGAGGGAGGACCGCAGTAGCGGTAGCAATAGCGAGATTGGAGGCCGGCGAGGAGATAGTTTTTGTCACTTGATAGCGATAGACATTACTCTGGCACGGCGGCCTTCCCGGGACAACGCCGAATCTCGTGGTAGACAGCGATGTAATTATACCTGCGGGGGCGCATCAAGAATGGTTTTATGACGAATTTACCGACGCGCATCATGGTGCAATGGTGGTGAGTTGTCTTGCCTTGTACAAAGGCTCAGGCTAAAAGAAAGGGTCCCTTATCTCTGCGAAAATGCGTTCTCCGAATCCTCCACAGTCTTACTCTGGAATGGTAAGGCCTAGGCTTATCACATCACAGGCCTCGTTAACATGCAGGAAGGCCTTTTTAACATATAGAAAGACCTTTTTAGAATACAGGAAGACATTCTTAAAAAGCAGGAAGGCATTCTTGAGATGCAGGAAGGTACCCACAAAATGCAGGAAGACCTTTTCGGTATTTATCTAAGTGTTATCAGAATGGGAGATGGCCTGGAATAACGCAAGTTATGGGTGGTCTGTCTGTACAGTAGCAAGGCATCTTCCGCACTAGCTGATGGTACCCTATCTTTGGCCGGAGCCTTCGTATCTTGTGCCATGTGAGACGCAGTTCCCTCCCCTTGGTGTTGAGCAAGGAGCTATGCTCGTGTTATGGCACTCACGCACTCTAGCCGCATGGTAAGTCTCTCGGCACTCTGCTCCATGCTGTTATTCAGATATCCAAGTTTATATGATGGTCATCCGTTCGGAATTGCCCTCCTTCCAGCGGTCTTTGTCTCCGGACCAGCAGTCCTCAAACATTCCGATCCGTCGGTACGTCTGAGTGTCCCCTTCCTGGCACGGCACCAGGAGTAGACCGGAGATATGACGTCTGCGTGAGCGTTCTGACGACTTATGCCATTCGACGAGGGGCACGCATGTCACGGTTAGTGTGCCTGGTTCTGCGTCGGATTCAGGGGGCTTATGGATTCTTTGGCATCCCTCTCCTTTTGTTTCTTCTCTCCCTCCTCTTTCTTCTCCTCCTTCCCCTCATTCTCCTTCTTCGTATCCGCTGTGGATTCGTCCGTTTGAAGCTCCCTTTCGACTATTTTTACCGGCCGAGACTCAACATACGGATGTGTCCACGTATTCTCAAGCCGGCCACCATCTTCTTCCGACATAACTATATGCGTAATCTCCACTATCTTCGGAAAGCAGATGATATCGACTCTCGCAGACTTCACTTCAGCGGGGTGTCTCCCAAACCCCAAACCCCAAACCCCACCCCCTCAACCTCACATACAACAAGCTCCGCAACGTACTCCTTTGTATACCCCTCATCGCCATGCGGCTCCCAGATATTCTCCAGCTGGCTAGAGTTGGTGCTGCAAGATTGGAGATCGAGCTTCCGCTTTACGGCTCCAGTAAGTGACGCCCAGCTGAAACTCGGGGCTTGATAGTTCGCTGGGCGGGTTGTTTTATCTGGACGGATTGTCGTCCAAAGCATGTCGTCGAGGAGAAATTCCCGCCATAGTCCCGCGAAGGAGATAAGTCCCGTCCGGCGCTCAAGGAGCTGGACGATCCCCGAGATGGCGACGAGCTTTTCGCTGCCGAAAGTCAAGCTGGCGGCGGTGTACAGCTCTACAATCTGGTACTAGTAGGCGATGAACTTGGCGAAGATGCGGTATGGAAAGGGGTTGAAGTCGGTGACCTTGATGTAAAGAGGGAATCCGATGTTGTCTGTGCCAACGAGACGGAGTCGCCGGTTGAGCAGGGCTTTGGCGAGGGTTTCCCCCGACTGGAGGCCGCTGCCTGTCGGGCCGAGTCCGTCGGATGCGAAGCCGGAGGTGAAGACTTCGTCGGCGCGCATGGTGGCGCATTCCCAGTAGACGCCGTGCTTGCCGAAGTAGATTGTGCGGGGGCCGAGGCAGCGTTCCTAGAGGACCCAGCCGCGGCTGAGGAGGGGGGCGGAGGAGAGACGCTCGTTGTGGAAGGGCCAGATGCGGCCGTACCATGCTGTTAGGGGGAGCTTTGTGGGGAGGAGGCATGGCTAGTGGTTGAGAATGTTTCTGTTGTAGGAGTAGAGGTCGTTGTTGCTGTCGGTGGAGGCGAGGGCGGCGAGGGTCGCGGAGCCGTTCATGTAGATGGAAGCCATTTTTGCGGCTTGGTCGACCCAGTCCGAGGTGCTGTCCTGTTGGATGCAGAGGGAGTCGATCCAGAGGAACGGGTACTTGAGGCGACGGGTGATGTCCACTGCGTCTTGAAATGTTTTCGGGAGGCGTGAGAATTCGATTCCCTTTTGAAGCTCCGGAAAGGTCTCCGCGGTAAGTTTGTACATGTTACCCTTGCCCCAGCAATGGCTTAGACAGAGATACTTGATCTTGTCCTTGTCTTTGAGAGTTGGGAAGTACAGCCGTGGCTTCCTGGGACGGACGTCGAGCAGTCTCTTCGGGAGGTGGTCCAGGCCTTCGTTTTCGAGTTTGCAGAGAAAGTGTTTCTCGCCTTGGCAGCATTTCATCCATTCCTTGATAAGGTGGATGGTGTACTCTGAGGCGGTGCTTGCTTGGAACAACGAGTTGGTATCGGCGGGGAGCTTGCCCTTCATGTCTTCCAAGGGGACATGGGTCACACCTGGAGTTGATATCAGTCTCAGTCGATTCCTTGATATGAGTAGCTTACCTGAAACCCTTTTTGTCTTCCATACTGCTAAAGCGCTCCTAGCTTCCGGAATTTTGTCTATAGAACTATAGCAATGTAACCGCCCTGACTGCCGATCTGGATCCCGACTCTCGTGAAAAGGGGTAACCCCGTGGCACGGACCAGGCGCCTGGCCTCCTGTCGTGACTCCTCTGTTTTCTTGGCAATTTCGACATCAACCTCCTGCTCCAAAATTCCGTACCGCACAGTCGAGAAATGACTCCACAGTAAACTGCAGAGATGACAGCCTTTCTTGGCGGACAACTCCAACACCTCTGCGCTCGGGTGATGGGGGAATTCATCTTCAAAGACTTCTCCCCATCGTTCCACTGGTTGCAGTCCTGATCCGGTCTGTGAAGAAGTCGTCAAGCTTTGGCGGTATACGATTGTAGGGGTCCCCCAGCGTTTTCTCGCCGGTTGTTCGGACAACGCCGTAGAACTCGACGTCGTTGAGGAGTTTTGATGATTGGCACAGCTTCTTGCACACTGTGCATTTTTGGAAGAGGGAATCCCGCACGTCTGATTTCCGGCTCAGCTTTGAGATCCATGATGGCATTCCTTTGGTGATATGATGTGGTGTAATTCTGCCTATTGACGGATTACCTACTGAGGTGGTCGTTGCAAAGAGATTACAATCAAGAAACCGTCCTTCCCCGTCGGACGGAAGGTGCGGTCTAAGCTAGTCACGGCGAGGCTCTCGGATCAGCTGACCACTGCGTCTCAAGCTGCGGATATCGACCACTGTTCATTGGCCCGCTGCCTGGTACGAAGGGCCCAGGCCAAAAGAAAGGATCCTCTTAGCCAGTTTGAAAATGCCTTCTTACTGTAAAGACCACATCTGGCTTTCGTTACTACAGGCCATCTCCCATTCTGAAAAGACCTATATGAATACTGAAAAGGCCTTCCTGCATTTTAAAACGGCCTGTGATGCGATAAGCCCAGACTTTACCGGTCCGGGGCAGGACAGTGTGAAGATTCTAAACAGGCATTTTCGCACTCAGGGGACCCTTTCTTTTGACCCGAGTCTTCGTCCGTTCACATAGGTCCCCGCGTCGGAGGGGTAATTTCAGCTGTTATCTCCAGGCATCATCACGTTGGAGGTCTGGCAATCGCCAGGCGACGCTCAAGCCATATGAGCGCCGAAAATCACCTCGCCGCTAGCAGAATGGACCCCGCTTGGCAAGCAGCTTTGTCCTCTTCATAGTATCAGCAGCGCTACGGTCCGTACGAGAACGCAGGCTTCATGTTCTGTCTGAGCACATCGATGAAACTTCAATAGTAGTACCCCGAGTGGTCAGTCCCAAGGAGATGTAATTTGCCAGCAGGCGGCACAAGGGGGGTGATTCGTCTGCAGGGACCGAGACCACACACTCCGCCACCTTCGGGCAGTATGCCAAGCTGCCACAGCCCTATTGTACACACCCAGCCACCACCACCGTCGCTAAACCACGCAACGTGCGTTGAGTCGCCGCATCGAAACCAAGACCACATCAACATAATGCGGTCTCGTCTCTGCCCCTAAAACGCTCTTCAAGGGGCTAAGACCCAACAGCTTGCTCACCCGAGTGCACATATTTCCCAGCATACGCGCGAGAGATTGAGCCTTGAACAAATGGCAGATTCGCCATTCGCGCCCCAGAATGAAGACCAGATTCTCGCCTTCACCAGAGCAGATCGGGCCGCGCATTTCGCCGAACTCAAGCATTTTGCGGAGTCGTTTAAATTAGCGACACCTACGCCACCTGATCTTATCAGAAAAACTTCAAAGGCTGATCCCTCAAGGTAACCATCTCCTGTTACCCCTAGCTGACCCCCAAGCTGACATGTAGTAGTAGTCCTGGTTCCGGCCTTGCGGGAGCCGAGTCTCCCTTCACATGCTGCAAATGTGGCGCCATCATCGACACCCGGAATCACAATGTTTGCGGGGGGCGCTTCAAGACTACTGATTTCGGCGGCAGGTATTGCGGCCATCCGAAATGCGACCTCTGTGAGCCTTGGTCTAGGGACCGTACGTTTTCTGCTGGTAACCTGAAGGGGGTAACACCAGAGACTAATTTACTGGATGAAGAGTTGGATCAATTGCAAACCGATCCTACTGCTGCCGCTCCATCGACCATTTACGCCCCGTCTCTGAGCGCACAGACGCGCGGAACCCGCGATACTCACAGCACCGCTCCAACCTCAATCTCCGACCCTTCGTCCCGCAAGGATTCCTGGAAGCAGCCGGGTATCGGCCGGGCAACTCTGGGGGACATCCAAGAGCAGGAAGAAGAGAATGTACTCCTTCAGCCGAAGGACGCCATGTTGCCTGAGCCAGGGGAAGGCAACGGAGTCGATGGCCACTCGATAGCGTCCCAGGGATCCACCACGTACACACCTGGACAGCGGAACGACGTGGCTTTGAGAATGGCCCAAGCGGTTCTGAAGAAGCTACGGAGGGACTCGAAATACCACGCGGTCAACGACTCGTCGCGCCAACACATCCTTCCGCATCTCACATCAGCCTTGAAAGAGTTTGCCGAAACTGTCGAGGTAGATCCATCGATACAGATTGAGGCGAAAGCCATGAGGATGGTTCGTCGTCTGAGATCTCAAATTGCGAAAAAGCTTCACGAGTCTGTGCTGGGCCTTACAAGAGGCGCCGATGTGGAACGTACCCCTATAGAGATAGTGGGGAGCGTTGGGGAAATGAGGCTCCAGGACATTATGAGTCTTTGGGATGCGACAAACCCCGAGCTACTTGGGCAACACGAACCCAAGCGCCCCGACATGCATGAAAGTACCATGGGGTTCCCAGGGACTCACGCACCATCCATGCCTTCCTCGAGTCTCTCTGTTAGGTCTTGGAGTGCAGACGAGTTGAGCGTACCGGAAAATGACGCGAATGACGTGTATGGGACACCTGCCATCGACCCTGCCAGTATCTTGCACCACTTCGCCGTGCAGCCCGCCTTCCAGACCCTGGTCGGGAGAACAGAGAAGCTATTCGAACGGTACCACAGCGAAAAGATGGACCTGATTCGTTTGCGGACTTCGCTTGCTATCCGTCGACCAACAGCCGGCTCGTCTGGACACACGTCGCTTGCATTACCCGCCCGTGCTGTCTTCCACGTTGAGTGGGACCTGAGGAGCTTTCTGGTTGAAAATTATGATTCTGGCATTGGTCAAGACCTCGATCGAATCCTTGCTGTCACGGGAGATGCTGATAAAGCACAGCTGTGTTCCGTTGGGAAGTACTTTGAGCAAAGCTGGCCGACCTGCAACTCGGAACTGCTGCGCGCCATCCGGGTTGTGTTGTCTGCTAGTAGCTCGAGCAACGGTACACACTCTCTACCCCCACCAACGCAAGCGGGAGGATCTGTCGTGGTTGACGCAACGTTGAAGTTAGTAAGCGTCGAAGGGGGCGAGGACTTCATCATCTCAGTTGCCCAACAGCTATCATGGCTGGCAGCAGCTTGCCAAGAGAAGCGGGATTACCGCACGTACGCCTACGTCGGATTCTCCGAAGCAGACATTTCTACCCAGGTTGATGTTCCCACCTTTAACATCGACGTGAAGCTGGAGGAGGCCCCCTCACAAGCAAGCGGCGACTGTTGGAACATGCTAGTCGGGCCCGCAGTCCTCATCACGGGGTTTCCGATCCCCGAGCGACATCATGGTGAGCAGGGCCTTGAGATTTCCATCGCCAACATGGCCGCGCTTGCGAGGATTCCCCAGGCGGTATCTTTCGGGGGCGGCGTCGTGTTGAAAGGGAGGTGCCAGGCGCTGGTCCCGACAGCCTCACTGGGACCCTCCACTCAGTGGCACATCATCGATACACGCCCTAAAAGGCTGGACTGGAGCCACATAGACGAGGTATGCCCTGAACGGCTGCGCGAGAACCCAGACGAAACCGGCCTTTGGGATAGCCGGTCTTTCCTCGGGTGGTGTGCGACATCTTTCCAGCTGTTAGGTACGTATATGTATTTCTCTAGAGCCCCAACATCGGGGTTCCACAGTATCGCTAACATCACGGAGGAACCGCTTTGTATAACTACAAGGATATTGGATATTCCAACGCTGGCAAGCCTCCCAAGTGGGCGCAGGTGGACAAGTTTGCGGTTGGCTTTAGTCAATGGGGCATCGCTCAGGTGGATGGGAGTGTGGGAAGGAGAGACGGTTTCGCGCGCCGCGAAGCCAGCGACTACGAGTCCTTGCTTGTGGATGCTAGGGGCACCCACGTCATCTTGCACGACACGGACTCCCGCCGGGCCTACCAGACCAATGCCGAAGATCTCATTCTCCATATCGTGCATCACCGAAGGGCAAATAATCCATCCACGACGCAGCCGCTGCTAGAGACGGAAAAGTCCGGCTCTACTATCTCGTTCGCCCACCCCAATCGGGGAGTTCGAACTACCCACGATGTCATGATCGAAAACGCCGAGAAGGTTGTCTCCAACCCCCGTTCCCTAAAGGATGGTAAGCCGAGCCCCAGGTTCTTCGTCAACGAAGTTGATCAATTATGGTCCTCGATTGACGGGCTCTGGGCATCCACCTACGTCCCCAGCGGCGGGAAGCAATCTATCTGGAAGTTCGACCTAAAGAACCGGTTAAAGCATGGACAGAACGCCTGCGGCTGGGAGTACATGGACCTGTGGAAGGCGACCAAGCACATGGACCCAAAGTCAGTCCAGCTGCGGAAGACATGCGGAAAATGGAACGACTACGCCGAGGATATCCAGGCTCTTGTTCTCTTCGGTGCTAAGTTCGGCGACCTCATGAAACCGATGTGGCGGAATCAAGTCTGTCCAGCCTTCTCGTCCGTCCCACCCGAAAACTGCTACTTGGCCGTCCCGGCCAGGACCGTGGAGACTCTCTGTGTTCACCACGGACCACCGAAAGACCAGGCGATGTTGACGAGCTCGGGGTTGGCGCTGAACGGTTCTGAGAAAGTCTTCCAAGTTCGCAATTATGGGACGCAGACTCAGAATGTGGAGTGCAATTCGCGGCATCTGCTGCGTCTGGTCACCAAGTCAAAAGCCAAAAAGGGAAAGGAGGGCATATGCCTTGACAGCTATCGGGATGGCGCGATTATCATTGGGGGGACTTGACTACAGGGGCAGTTTCCCGAGAATAACAGTGTTAACAGAACATGAAGTTTTTCGCACCGGCTAAGGGTACCCTTTCTTTGACCTGAGCCTTCGTACTTGAGTGCACACCCCCGTTCAATTTCCGCATCAGATAAGAGAATCATCCACCGTATCTTCAGTGTCTGGGTCTTCGCACACCTCTTTCCCATCATCCGCCAATGTGTCATCCTCGGAACCTTCATCCCGTGTGCTCGACCATTCCTTCTCATCCGCCTCCGCCCCTTCCTCGTCATGATAGTAGGGGCAGAGATCCTCCATCCCCTTCCAAATCCTTTCAAAATCCCCCTACTGTACCTAGATGTATATCTCGCATGTCTCGGGTGGTTATCCTTGCGGAAGTCCGCAACATTATAGCCATTACCAGCCAAAACCCGATCCCAAACATCACCACGGACACTCCCATCCTCCTCAGATATCTCGATCCAATACGCAATATCCGAGACAGTCATCCCCTAATTTTCGGCGGCAAACACATCTGCCCCATGGCGGACCAAGGTGTCTAGCATATCTACAGATAGGTCGCATCTCTTCGTACCCGAGAAGAGGCCCGCCAAGGTAGCGGTGCAAACACGTGAAGCCCCCGGAGTCTCGGGCATGCACGTCGGCTCCCCGGTGCAGTAGCACTGTGACGTCTTCGACTGTGAACTCTGAGCTTCTGAGCAAGGCTAAGAGCGGTGTTTCTCCGGACTTGTCGGCGAGTTTTGTGTTCGCGTTGACGAGATGGGGGCATTCGTCGAGAAGGATCCTCATCGTGCCCTGGGGTGCGCTGTTAGTTGAGCTCGGTTCAAAGACTGAGGGATACTTGCTGCTACATGAACCGAAACCATCTGCCTTACCGCGGACGGAGAAGGTCGATCGGGGTGTCCGGTAGGGTCGACTGGGTGGACCGTTGGATCACAGCCCGCCTGGAGTAGTAGCCGCTTGCATGCAAGTGTATCATCCGCATTGCCGAAATACGGGGTGTCGATCAAGAAGTGATCCAAAGCGATCCCAGAAAAACCAAGGGGTAGCCCAGGGTGCGCTGCGAAGTGATCAACGTCGGCGCCATTTTGAAGGAGAAAGTGACACATGTCTGGTTTTGCCATTGCGTACTCAAGCGGGGTGGAATATTTGCTGGCTAGCACAAGTGTAGGAAAGTGGTAAGACTGTACTCACAAAAAGAAGTGATGCGCTAGATACATCATGGTCTCTCAGTGAAGCCCTCCCTTGCCTCAACAACCCCTGGAGTACAGAAACTTCCCCCCACCTCACGTATTGGAAAACCCAAGAGTTATTAGGGACGACGTTATTGACACACAGTCTTGGGATAGATTCGTTATATGATCCTCGGTGGTAGCAGGACCGCTCGAGCTTGGCTTGAAACTCCACCCTCCGCTGCCGTTTGTACGATCTCTCAACTATAAGTACCGATATCGTGCCAAAGTCAGTGACATGGGAACCTGTTGTGACAGTCGTGCACCTTCGAGCATCATCCGTCGTTACTGCATCTATGCGGCGCTTCCTGGCTGAAAAGACAAGATGTTAGAACAAGTCGAGACAACTTCAATCTCGCCTGCCGACTGGGCAGAGTGCTTGACCCGGAACCTATTTGTTGTATGCGACGAATCTGGGCACACGAAATTTCCTTTTTGGTACCTCGCCCACGTGATACTGCTCACCTTGGCTCAGATTCGGCTCAGTCCCTGCTCAGGATTTGCTCAGGTGGGCTCACCTTTGCTCACCCTAATTACCATTTTCGGCAGGCCGAATCACTTCAACTCTAGTCGAGGGGGCCTAGAACTGGTCCAATATATAGAGATGACCAAAATGTGTCTGGAAGTGGGTAAGTTATGGCTCAAATTTGGGACCGCGGCTGGAAACTGCTAAGAGGCGGCAGTGCCCTAATTAATGGCCTGAATTCTAGACCACTGTCCCGAATTTTACGCAGGACATACCAGTACATGCCCTAGGATGATACAAAATACCCCAGCTCGGAATTTTGGGATGGTACATGGTACCCCAGCTCGAAACTTGGGACAACACCAATGGTATGTCCCACAGTACGCCAGTACATAATGGGATGCCTTAGAATATACTATCAGAAAGATACGATCCACGAAGTGCATCGCTGCCTTTGCATTACCTACGGCATCTAGGAGGGTGATACATGCCGTTATTAGGGATAGAGGGTCCATTCCGCGGGGTGTGCGGAGGGACGGTAGTGGGGATGTAGGAGGGAGTTGGGAGCGGAGGACGGAAGTCGTTGAAAGTGGAGAGGGGCCGGCCACCTATTATTTCCCCAGCCGACCTATACAGAATGGAGGAAATCCTGTGGAAATACGGGTTCGAAGCCCGTCAACTGAGTTGGAAAGCGCTTGCCAACGAGGCTGGCGTCAAGGCCAGTGCTCGGACTGTTGAGCGAGCGATGGGTAGGCTTCACTATCGGAAGTGTATAGCGTGCGAAAAGGGTTGGGTTTCCCCTTCTAACGCTGAGCGAAGAGCAAAAGATGCTGAAAAGGCGTTATTTTATCGTCCAAAGAAAGAGAATTGGCGTGATATTCGATGGTCTAACGAATGCCATTTTACTATTGAACTGGTGCGGTGACGCAACAGGGAAGAAACCACAAAGAGAACCACACCCACAGAAGGTTGCTGTCGGCCTGGAAGGCCGACTCCCAGACTACTGGTCCTCCGATCGGAGGGACACAAATGCAACTGACGTAGAAAAACAGATACGTACCTAGTATGGAACAAAACCTAGTATGTGACGGTGCCTAGCATGAAACGGA
>Ga0247770_1001948_pt1 | contig 13645 bp, 19 predicted proteins | sample UWRJL136409B6_FD_179943 | JGI IMG/M metagenome (GOLD analysis project Ga0247770, IMG submission 179943) | Plant litter microbial communities from Arlington Agricultural Research Station in Wisconsin, United States - UWRJ-L136-409B-6 | ecosystem: Environmental > Terrestrial > Plant litter >... | reverse complement strand
CGGCGAACATCATCTGGGGCTTGATCTCCTCCGTCGGGATGCCCTCATTCCCCTCAGCTGATGGTTCGCGATCGATGTTGGCGTTGGCGTCAGGGCTTGCTCTGCGGCACGTGAAGGGGCAGAGTTGGATAGGGAGCATTCTCTTATTCCTTTGCCCTTGCTTTTCCTCGTCCGTCTTTCCGTGGTCGCGACACCTGCGGGGAGTCTCTGGCGCCCTTCTCTTCGCCTTTCTTCTGCCGAAAAAGATTGTCTTTCGCTCAACAGGCCCGAAGGAAGGTTCTGGCCAAGATCGATAAACGCCGGCATTCCTTCCGCCGACGACGATTGTTTCTTGGATTGTTTCTTGATCAGTGCGAGGAGCTTCTGGCACGCTGGCCCTTCTTCCGCCAACGAAGATCGATTTTCGAATTGTTTCTTCAAGGTCGGCCATTGCGTGATGTTTGACTGGAAGCGCCGGGAGTGTGTGACTGCGCTGAAAATGACTGCAATAAGCGTTCTATGATTGAGCCGTTGCAATCCAGCAGGCGTTCTGTGAGGTTCTGAGTTGGTTTTGTGGTTTGGCCGTTGAATAGAATTTGTAGGTGAATTCGTAAACAATAGCAAGAACGTGAATCACAAATCGAAAAGTCAGGTGGTGAATTAAACCCCTTCCATTCAGACGAAAAGGCTTTCAGCTCAGGCTCCACTTCCGAAACTGTTTCTCGTCTTTCATGGAAGTAGAAAGCAGGAGACGAATAAGCTTCATTCTCAAAGCTAAGCGCCAGGCTGTCCAAGAACACCCCAGCCAACTCTATGTCATAAACAAGAACGCCAGCCTGTAACCCTCTCAGCTCACGAAAAGAAAGTCTGATCCACCACATTCGGCCCCGGAATAGTATAATCAGTAAACCCATTCCCCCAAATATCAACCTTAACACCGGGGTCCGTTGTGCTATACACGCCTGGAATCTTGACACCAGCCGGCAGCTGGCCACCACCGCCCGACGCAACCTTGACTTGCTGTAGCACATATTAGCCCTTGCCCATAACCTTGTCATCCCGCCCTGGAAACACCAAAACACCGGACGAAAACTCACATAGCAACTCATATAAAACTGCGCCCCTCCCACCTGCGACGCCGTATGCAGCGCAATCGCCTCCGCCCTGACGAGATAATCCCCCGCCGGAATCTTGGTCGGGACCTCGAACGTCCTCTTCCCGCAGTTGGCATTGAGCGAGTCGGTGCCCCATTTCTTGGCTGCGGCGTCGTACCCCTCCTCAGAGACCTTGAACCACGACAGGCCGTTGGGCGAGGCGGTGGTGGCGTCGTCGACTTTGGCCATGTAGATGAGCACGGGGCCGAAGTGGCGGCCGCCGATGGCTTCGGAGGTGCAGGAGCGGTCGTTGGGCTGGGAGTGCATTTCTACGGTGAAGGGTTCGCCGGCTGCGAGGGTGGGTGTTAGTGTTGGGATGAGTGTTGGGGAGGGGGAGGGGGAAGTACCGGCTGCGTCGCAGATCCCGGCTGCGGGGGTGGCGCCGTTGACGTTGCATGCCATGGCCGAGGAGGTGACGTCGGTGACGGGGGAGTTGTTGAGCTGGGAGGCTGGTTAGTGATGGTTGTGTGTGGATTCAGGGGTTGGTGAGCCATACCGGCACGCGGGTGCACTTGGTGCCGTAGTCGGTTGATCCCTTGCTAGCCTGCTGGAAGAAGGCATGGCCGGAGACGCAACGAGCTAGCGCAGCAACTGCGAGGACGGCAGAGTGAGAACCCTTCATCTTAATGTTGATTCCCGTGAGTTCAAAAGGGGCTATGAAATGAGTCGTCGTGATGATGAACTTCAAATGCTTGACCTACTCTCAACCATCTCTCCTGCGAGACCATCCCTTCTTTATACACAACCCATCATCACCTCGGTACCATCCTGTCGCCACTGACAGCGGAAGTTTGCATGCATCCCCAAGGAGCCGCATCCATCATTTGGGTCGTTCCATGAACGCAACAATCTGCCTCCCGCAGAAGACATATTGTCCCGCCCCATCGCCGCCGCCCTGGCATGGCGGCCTTGATTTTCGCTTGCCGCTCTATAGTAGCCGCTCCGAAGCGTGGGAGCCGACGATCTAGGCCCTCCCTTTTCATCCCATACATAACCCTGCCCCGCGACTTTACAATCTAGGGTTATGCATTACATTCCGACCTTGAGACCATCACGTTGCCTAGCAGATCGCCATGAGCAACTACCAACCAGGTCCGCGGCTCGTCAATCTGAACCAATACCACCCATGCTATACCCCGGACTGTCAGCGGCGCTGGGTGTGCTGCGGAGCACGGCGTCCACCCTTCATCTATTTAGCCAGCCCATGGGGGCGGAAAACGGCCTGCCACGGTGCGTTTTTGCGCCTGCGCATAAGACGGGACGGCACACGGACAAAGCCATCTACAGCGCCCGAGCTCTTGCCGAATTGGGACAGCATTGCGAATCATGTCTGATGACGAGCATCGATAGTATCAATTTCGGCCGAGGGAGAGGCTGAGATGGATGGATCGGCTGTTGCATTGTCACGGGGGTTCGATGCTGTCGATGCTGTGACAGAGTCAGGTTCATCATGCGAATGTCTGTAATGCAGATTTCAAAGTCATTGGAATCCGGCCTCTATTCCAGTATCTCCCCACCTCCCGTGGTATCGTTAAAGAAAGAAATTACTGGTAGTATAGCGGCGCCACATCCTTGTGGGTTCATAAATCATCCCACGTGAAAACTCCCTGCTCACTGCCGAAAAGAAAAGAAATGGAAAGCTTATTCCCTCCTGCCCGTGACCAAGTCCGCGTCCTGGGGCAAGACCCGCTTGGTCTTCTTGTAGAACTTCCACCAAAGAATGTTGAAGAGATAGACAACAATGCCAATGTAACTGGTCATGAACTTGTCGATTTGGAAGCGGGGGATAAACGCATTGTAACCGCTGAAGACGATGACCAGGGCGGTGATGAACAGGGCAAAGTATGCGCCATACGGAAGCAACGGGTTCCGGTATGGCATGACCGAGCGCGGGATGTTCTGAACCTTCATGGCCTTGATCATGGCGAGGTAGCTGACGAGCACGGCGATCCAGTTCAGGGCGCCAAAAACGGTGACGAGCGACACAAAGTAGCCGAAAACGGTGTCCGCGCCCTTGGTCGCGTTCATGAAGCCAAGAGCGCAGAAAATCGAGGACAGGGCAACGGCCGGGATGGGCACACCGCGTTTGTTGGTTCTGTGCATCATTTGAGGCGCTTGTCCGTCTTTAGCCAGAGCCCAGGCTGTCCGTGAAGCCAAGTAGATGTCGGAGTTGGCGGCGCTAATGGTGAAGACCAAAAGCATACCGTTGACAGCCTGGTCGAGTTTGTCAATTCCAGCTCTCTTGGCGGCGATGACGAAGGGCGAGGAAACTAGCAGTTATGTCAGCATATATCTTATCACAAATAGGAGCAGAGCTGGTGCTTACGTCCGGTTTTTCCGCCAGCATTGAGCAGGAGGAGGGGGTCGTTATAAGGAACAGCCATTCCGAGAACCAAGACGCCAGCGATGTAGAAGAATACAATACGCAAAAGAGTCTGGTTCACGGCACGGGGCACGTTCTTGCGGGGGTTGGGCGTCTCGCCGAAAGCCACGCCGACAAGCTCGGTTCCGAGATACGCGAAAGTCGCCTGCACGACGCACGCCCACACACCCAAGAAGCGGCCAGTGTTGCCTGGGACCACAGTTGTCACACCGTTGAGTTTGACGCTCCACTCTGCAAAGGCGCCGGGTTCTCTCCAGAACAGAAAACCGGTCCGGACGTGGTTAGGACCACCACCAAGTGCGATGACCAAGCACATGAAGATCATGATCACGATAACGAGGGCTTTGACGAGTGACATCCAGAACTCAGCTTCGCCGAAGAAGGACACATGGATCAACTGTAGCAAGGCAGTCAGCGATCACTTCGCTCTCATCCGGTACAATGGATTGGCTGGCAACTCACGTTCAGGCAGATGATAGCCACACCAAACACAGCAATCCACACGGATACATTGAGATCTGGCAGCCACAACTGCAGCAGGATGCCCGTTGCGGTCAAGTTGTTCGGTAGCACGATGACGTATTTGAAGAAGTAGTTCCACCCTGTCGCGAAGCCCATGGCGGGGTCGACGAACCGCGTGGCGTAACCGGAGAAGCTCTTCTTGTGGGGCAGCCAAGCGCCCATCTCGCCGAGGGCCACCATGACGATGTAGACGGTGAAGCCCATGAGGACGTAGCCGAAGAGGAGAGCGCCCGGGCCGAATTTCAGGGATGTTCCAGTGCCGATAATGAGACCTGTGCCGATAGCGCCCGCAATGGCCATCATATCTGTAATGTGGGGAATACCGTTAGCTCTCGGTACATAGCCGGGTATCGCAATGCCACGACCGAAACTTACTGAGCTGCCGGGGCTTCATGCCGCGGTGCAGGTCGTCCTCGGCCTCGTCGACGACGCCCTCCTCGCTCGTGTAGCCCTCGGCGACGGCATCCTCCCGCGGCGACTGGGGGGAGCCGGCGCGCTTCTCATCGCTGACGCCATTGGCGTCCTTCCGGAACGAAAATATGGCCATGGTTGCTGTGCTTCGTGCTTCCGTTGGCGTTGCGCCGGTGCCAAGAAGTCGCTAGATTGGGTCGTTCTCAACTTCAACACCGCGAGAGAGGAGACGATGGGAAAATCGCAAACAATGACGGGCGCACAAGAAGTAAAAGTAGTAAAAAGAAAGGATGGGTGGTGGTGGGGGAGGGTCGAGTGCGCGAGCGACAGGGGTTGCAATATCACTGGTGCTGGAACTTTAATCAGGCTCGGTGTGCCAAAACGGCTGCACATGCAATGGCCGAACGGGGCACTGCAGCTTGCACGCCTTCGATGACCATGGATTGGGCCGGGGCGGCGATCTGACTGGACGGTAGTGGTAAGCTTGGTTTGCCTTGGGCCATGTCTCGGGGGAATTTGCAGCATTTGAGATGCAGGGTTGCAGTCTGGACAGTATTTCGGGATTAGGAAACGTTGGGATGCCGGTCGGCAAACGGCCCAGAGCTTCCAGCCTGGCTCCTACTATGCTACCCACTTGCTTCGCGAACCTTAGATAGGGCGGATGAGGAAGTATCGCCGATGGTTCCATTGGAAACGCCGCTGGACATTGAGCCCCCACACAGACAAGCTGGTTGGTCGCTTGGCGGTCATCATCGTGGTGAGCGGGTGGCGTCGGTTTGGTCGCGTTCCCGTTTCTGGCAGGAGCGATCAGCACTGCGAGATGATGGGCGTGGCTCGACATCGGCCCCTTCCAAGACTTGGCGAGGGGTCGGCGGGCAGCCAGCGGCGTGCGAGGCTCTGGCGGGGGTGGGGGCGGTCAGTTTCCAGAATGCAGACTGCGCCCTCTCTCGGTATCTCAATTCGTCGCCCGGCTGTTCAAAAATCCGTGATCAAGCGTTCGCCCAGAAAAACAAGACACACAAGCATTGGCGGCGTCCGATCTGACGGGCAGTGGCGTCTTCCAACTCCAAGATAACAGACGCCGTTTCCATCCTCCGCAGCCAATGCGGGGCCGCCAAGCCGCCTAGCCAATGCAAGTGCGGCAGATGGGGAAGGTGCGAACAAACAACCAAGAGTCGCACTCAGCTTCATAACGCGCATTGCGCTGAAGAAATTGGAAATTTACGACAAAATCTCTAATCTCGTCGCATTCGCCTTCTTTTTCAAGCGCTCACATGAGGCGCCTCGGCAAACTCCCCAGACGGACCAAGGGACGAAACGGAATGCCTGGGAGCTGAAGAACGGAATTCAGATACTGTGCCGCTCCGCTGCCTGGAGCCTCTGTCGCTCGGTAGACGTTTTGGACTGCTTACGTGCTAAATGGCGGGGGCACCAAAGCTATCCACTCTCCAGGGGACGATGCGTGGCTAACGTCGGTTCCCGTCTTACCTACGTCCCACGAGACTCGACTGACCGGCGACACCCTCCCGCCAGCCTCCCTGTGGAGAAACTGCAACGAATATTGCATTGGCCCTCCTGCAGCAATCCTTCCTGACGGATACGTGACCGAAATACCCAAGCCGGGTCAATAGTAGTCGAAGTTGGTAGGATTTCTACTATCTCACTCCTTCACACTGTGGGGGCAGCAAAGCATCAATAGCTTGGTCTTCAGCTGCCGTGAAACCCCCAACAAGCGCGCCCCGCCCCAGCAGATTTCACCTCTTCCTCCAGCTTCGCAGGTCGCACCGTGCCCTCAGTCTCCTCCGCGCTAGCTGCCTGTTCCGAGGACACAGCTCATCCTCATCCTCGAGCACACCGAAAGTCGTAGCCGGCGGGGCCAACGCACTCGCCCAATGGCTGGCTAGCATCTGCCCCGGGAACCTGCAGGACGAGTTAGAAATGAGCAATGAGTAGCGATGTAACACCGGGTGCCATCGGTCGAACCGTACCTTGTGGACCACGGAGAACGGGTCCCAGTGCTCATTCACATGCGGCGTGTACTCCATCGCGTTGAGGATGCGATCTACCGCCTCCGCGCCCATCAGCTTCTTGAAGAAAGCATACGACATATCAATGCTTGTTTCCGAGACGTCAGCAGAGTTCGAAGTTCTGGAATGACATGCGCAAGGTTTACCGGCTGAGACCCCCAAGCTCGACCAGATCTTCCCATCCTCAACCCATCTCGCCGACGGCACCCAGTTTACCCCTTCGCCAAATTGCGTCGCCCAAGCCCACGCGGCCTTGTTTGTCGTTGCTTGACGCCCCTTCAGGACTCCTAACTGCGCTAAACTCGCGGAGCCAGTGCACACGCTGAGCAAGTACTGTACCTCGTCAAATCTCGCAGCAATGAAGTCCGGAATCCACGAATCATTGTCATCATCGAGAACGCGGAGACCCATCCCTCCTGGCGAGAGTAGGATGTCTAGCGTCGGCGCGTCGGCGAAGGTGTGTGTCGCGACGATGTGCGGGCCCTGGACGGGGTAGATCATCGCCGGCACATTGGGGTTCCGACGAGGCGGGGAGCGGGCCCAGGCAGGACCTTTCTCTTTGCCGATCATGGATAGGGAGATTTTATGGGACCCTGAAAGCTGGAGCGGCGTTGTGGTTAGCCTTCCATCGGCAAGGATATCTAGGCTGCGGGGCTCACCATCATGATGAGGTTGAGTGGCCCGATTACATCGAGGGGTTGAAAGCCAGGGAATAGTATCTGTGATGGCTGTCAGCAAGTGCGAATCCCATGGAATTGCAACAGGAGAGTATTAGAATGCCGATCGAAAGCTGTTTGCTTGCGTCGTAAGCCTGGGCCGTCGCCCTGGCGCAGAGCAGCAGGAGGCTTGCGAAGAACAACACGACATCGCGTGCCATCGTGAAGTATGCGGTAGGCACTTGGCTCGTTATATGTGTTATTGTGATCCGTGACTCGGATAGGAAGCGTCATAAGAGATCTATCTGGGAGAATGTGGCAGTTTATATGGCCGAACAGCTCTCATCTTTCCTCCACAAACTTGCTCATTATCATCACCGAAATGAAAGGGACTCCTACGATGTTGACGGTAGAAACCGACTCTGCGCAGGTAAGCTGCGATGGATTATACGGCGTACTGCCCGCAGTAGAGCAAATCACCATCGATGTGGCATTGGTAGATAGGTGAAGGAATTCAGCTCATCGGACTAACTCGGAAATAGAGCGGTACTTACAACAAGCAGCCTTGCTGACTCCTACGCAAAATTCAGGTGCCAGGCCCTTCGCTGTCAACAAGCGCATACTGAGTGAGTTTGAGCTGGATAATCGGGGTAATACTAGGAGTTCGGCCTCGCGTCGTCCCGCAATTTGGCTGGGCATGCATAGTACCGCACCAAAGTCGAAGGATCAAAGCTCCTTTTCCTTGGCCTAAATCCTCAGCGGGTCAAGTGCCCTCGAATTTCCTAGCCCGAGAGGCCTTTTGTCGAGTCGAGAAAACACACGCAGAAAGCGCTCAATTGACGACTGCATGGGCCATTTCGGCCGACGCTGCCTGAGGTGACCGCACTGGGTCGCAAACCAAGGAATTCGATTGAGCAAGTTTGTCATCTGGAAGCTCATATTCTACAATAAATGCAACTAAACTCCCCGTCCCATCAAGTTTTCTCGCTAGAATCGGCATCACTACCGCGACCAGGGCCGTTGCCTCGTGGTCGTGTCTTGATAGTTGTCCATGGATTCAAAGGTTGCGAACACCTCGAGCGAGACGGGCATATCAATACCAGATACATCTACCAATAGCCAGCAATGAACATACCTAGACTCGCGGTGACATACCGGTAGGGGTGGGAATGATACCTCGGATAGTTCACAGCCTCCTCAGAATACAAACTCAGAAATACACCGATGAGGCTCCTCGTAGGAGTAACTAGGTTTGCTTGGTTAACTTGCCCAGCTTTATCCCGAACGCCCATTATAAGTCACTAACTTACTAACTATTACCATATTAGTCTATCAACAGCTCCCTCCCCTAATCTTGCGTCCCATTAACCGCCAAAAACGTCTCCCCATACCCATTGCCCTCCCCCCTCAACGAATCCACCGTCACCGCATCCCCAATCGGCAACCCGCTCGGCGCCCAAACATCGCCCACCCTCGGATAAACCGACGGCGTCTGTATCAACTTATTCTGAATCCTCCTCGCACTCTCCAAAAACCTCCCCCTAAACTCCCCATAGTACCCCTTGGCCGTCAACCTCCCCCCCTTCTTCACCCACTTCCCATCCACAACCACCGCCTCGACATCCCCCACGCTCGCATGCAGCACAATCGCCGCAACGGGATCATTCCACCCCAACAGGGACGGCGACTCCCTCGCATTCCACAATACCAAATCGGCTTTGGCGCCCTCGGCTATAATCCCCAGATCATCCCTCCTCAGCGCCAGCGCCCCACCGCGTGTAGACAGTAGAAAAGCCTGGTTCACACTCATGGGGTTGTTATCAGGCACCTCCCACCCCTCCAGGACATCGGTATACAGCCTCCGCCGCGCGGTCTGCAGCCACATGCGCGTCTGGGTGAGGATGTCAGAGGAGAAGGTGAAGTGGGTGTCGACGCCGATGGAGGCTTGGTCTTGAATTAGATGCGAGTGTGGGTGGGTGTGGCCGTAGTGGAACTCGGATTCGGGCGTGATGGAGATGAAGTGGTTGTGGGTGCGGAGGAGGCGTGCGCCCGCCGGGGTGAGGAAGGAGGCGTGGGAGAGGACGAAGGGGATGGAGAGGTTGAGGAGGGAGAGGGAAGAGAGGTCTTCGGGGCTGTTGTCGACTGGATGGTGTTAGTCTAGCTGGGAAAGTTGGAGGGAGAGGGGGGGTACGTACTGCCCCATGGTCCCTGGAGGGTGTGGGTGGTAATGACGGGGACTTTGAACTCCTCGGCGAGCTTGATGATAGATTTAACCTCGGCGACGTTGGGATTTGGGCCGAAGGAGTCATATGCGATGCTGATTTCGGTCGGGGATCCCTTGAACGAGGCGTTTGAGGCGAGGGCCCGGAAGTTGGCGAGCTGGTCTTGGACGAGGAAGTTTGGCGTGATGGTGGTGATGTTGTGGAAGGCATAGGCCCAGAATACACGGACGCCGGAATCGACGGAGGCTTGTAAGCCGGCTTCGGAGGTTCCGTTGGACCAGGTGTGATGGGCATGGTCGAGGATTGTAGTCACGCCGCCGTTTACGGACTCGAGAACGCCTGCGAGCTGGCCGACATAGACGTCCTCGGGGGTTAAGAGACCAGCCGCTGCAAACATTAGCCATTAATGCTGCTACACCGCGAGAGGATCACCTACCTGCAAACTCGCCATATCGAGAGAAGTACTCAACCAACGAGGTGTTGCTGCCGAGGGTTTTGAACGCCGTCTGCCAGCCGTGGAAATGAGTGTTGATCTGCCCTGGTGCGAGAATCTTGCCCGTTATATCGACAACCTCGGTGTCATTCTTGACCGAAATTTTGGTCCCTGGACCGGCAACCGTGGTGATGCGGTCATCGGTCACGAGAACCGAACCCCCTCGAATAACCTGCAAGCCTTCTGTTTTCTTATCAAAGGCGATAATTGTGCCACCCTGGAATAGGATGGATGATGCAACGGCCAGGCCTGGGGCGACCAGAAAAGTCGAGACGAGGCGCATATTGAAGTCGGTGCACAACAACTTACAACAACTTAGCGACGGAGAGTATAGTAGCAAAGAACTAACACAATCTCGCAGTGTTTAGCAACACAACAAAGAGTCGACAGGCTTTATAGGTATTACCGCCCACTGATGCCTACACATTGCTTGGCATTCACCCTGCTCCGTGGTGCCATCATGGCTGACTGTACGCGATCTCCAGTCAATTGCATCATCACTCGTGATGAGCTTGACCCCAATGGGAAAATGATGACCAAGAACGGGATGCGTCCGATGTTGTGATCCTGGCATCCCGTCTTGGTCGGGCCAATCGGGAGCACTCCATACGACCCCGATCTCACATCATCACCAACAGCCAAAATCCACGATGCAACATACAAGACGGCATACAGGAACTGCCTGCACAAAGCTCAGGAGCGGATGGCTCGGGAGGATTTTTGGGTAGATGTGCATCCGAGTATTCGGGGTTGCACTGCAAGTAAATCACCAGCTCCGGGAACCCCGGGACTCCGGGTGGCAACTCGGTGTGGACTCATAAGTTCAATATCCCCGCCTCATTACTCGCAAGTCAAATCGGTAAGCGGGAGTTACCGTGTAAGATTCGGGCCTTTGTTTGTAATCGAGCTCATCTACAAAGTCTCTGCAGCTCAGTACCAAGACTCTGGGCGGAGGAATCGCTCAGTCTTTGCCCGCTCTATCCGCTCCGGGGGTCGGGGCTGCAAACAGAGCAGGTTGTACTCTTGGCAAGGCCTTGCTTCAAAGTACCCTACAGTTGAGCCCCGCCTGACGTTGGTCATTGAGAGGTAACTTGAATGGAGACATATTGATAGAAGGTTCTTCAGCGAGCAGAAGTTCAGCCATAACCTTTCCTGACCCCAATCCAAGAGTGAACCCGTCAAGATCATGTCCGAAACTCAAGAACACGTCCAAACTATACCTTTCCTTCGATGAATTCCACGGCGGTGTCAAAATCTAGGGTGGTACCCTGTCCATGATGGGCCGTCCCTGTGGCACCGCAGACATGAAGGCCTTTCCACTGTTCAACATCCGACGCTTGTCGAGGTACACATATCGACGGACGCGTTCCTCGAGCTCCTCAACCTCTATGGGACTTGGTTGAACATTCTCGGGAAGTGGCGGGGTCTCTCCCGCGACCCGCTCAAGCGCGCCAGCCGCATACAGCTCCCCGTGAATTAGTGAAAGAAGAGATATGAATATCATCATCTTCATCAAGCAGACTCAGCCAGACCTGATGACAAGCTTTCGCATCGGTTTCGCCCTTTTTTTCGTCAGTCGCATCCCCGGAGCTGAACTGTAACCACGTCCGTACATGCTGCTTCGGGGCGAGTCGGATATTGACATCGGCCGAGGGAAACAGACCCGAGAAGAGGGCAGACGACCAACTTCCTGCTGAAATGATCAAGTTCCGACAGGCAATCTGGCGGATTTCGCTTCCTCCCACTCAAAGTTCCAACGTGCTCACTTCTTCTCGCACTTGGTGGTCAATCCACACCGCCTCTGTGGATGTGAGAAACTCGACGCCGAGCTTTTCGAATTCGCCCTGCAGGAACTTGCAACATTCTGGGGGGTCGCTTCAGAGGCTCAGTCAGTCCCAACCGTCAGCGTATCCGGAGATACAAGTGAGATAAGAAGAAGGGTAACATACACTCTTGCCGCTGTTGAGCCATCATTGATCAGCCCTCCTTTCCACGAATCCTGCACTCTCAGCCATGAGGGGAGCTCTGACAACTCCTCCAGGCCTAGACATAGTGTAAACCCGCGTTAAATCATAGCATCGGAGAGAGGACGTACCTGCGACGGGATACGGAAGCCGAGGATTGGAGGGATCATATTTGTCGAAGACGGTGTGGACGATGAGATGCGAGTATCCGACGCTCTGAAATGCATGATCAGGAACGGCTCTCGCCCTCGCGGCCAGCTCGGAATATAGTCTGTACGAAGCTTCCCTAACGGTTGGACCTGCTTATCAAAGCCAAACCCGCCCAGGGCTCCCTCGCACTGTCCAGAGGCGCCTGAACAGATCGCAGAGGATGGATCGGCAACCAAAATCGGCGTGTTCTGGTCTCTCAGCGCGAGAGCGAGGTGGTACGCCGTGGAGAGGCCGATTATGCCTCCTCCGAGAATAACAGTGGGACCCTGGGCACCGGCCATGGCGGTAAACGTAGGCTTGAAAGATGTTTGGAAAGAGGCAGGATTGAGCCAACGATTCTCGGATGCCCGGGTGTCAAATAAGGTCCTGTGCGAATAGTCGAGCCAAGTCATCGTTCCTGCCCGAGGTTACGGACCAGCCCAACAAGGTGCAAAGGAAGGCCACAGATGCCCAACGCACTCCGGCTGTCGAATTTCAGGGAAGGTACATAGTTGGCTTTCGGTGGTGCAGGCTTCCGATCATCCGACGGAAACAATCACGTCAGTCTGGTCACTCCCTTTGTACGGGTCGTTGTCTGCACACCAGCCATGCATTGTCGACAGCAGCTACGTTCCACTATCTCAACCCAATGGAGGAGTACTGGGCTGTGAAGCCTTTTCGCATAAGAATTCTAGACGGCGGAATCCCAGATTGCATGGACACCAATGAAGTTCCCGAGCCCTACCATGGCATCGACATCCGCGACATTCGAGCAGAGACAAGCATAGACTTGGACAAACAAGAATTTGAGGTTATGTTCTGGTCGCTCGCGCGTCAGCGCCCCGAGAACCAGGGACGCGAACCACTCACATTGGACTTTTGACAAGGCACTGCCGTAGGCAGAGTAACGGGCTTCGTTTGCCCCCTGCTCCTTCTCTCGTGTCTGCCTGGGTACCCAAATGCGCAGCGCCGGGCTACCTCGGAAAACAGCGGCACCGCGTGCAGCCTTGTCTGCACCCGAGAGAAACAATATCAATGACATTTCAATACCCCTTCCAGATCCACAACAATTCTTACACTGGGCCTGCTTCCTCGGTTGGTACAAGCATATGTGTCGCTCTCACAATGGCCAACAACGCCACTCCAACCATTACCATTACTCCCTCCCCTCCTCAACTCCCACAATTCACCTTCCACCCCTCCTTATCCCACTTCGCCATCCCCCCAACAATCTACATCCAGCAAAACCCCACCCTCGCCAGCCTCATCGTCAGCGCCGTCGTCGTCCACCACTCACCCAGTCAGGAAGCCCGTGTCCTCCTGATCCAACGCGCTGCAACGGACTACTTTCCTCTCCTCTGGGAATGCCCCGGCGGCTGTGTTGATCCCAGCGATGAGACGATCCTGCATGCGGTGCAGCGAGAATTGTTTGAGGAGACGGGGTTGGTGATGATTGCTGCGAAGGTGATGCTGGATGATACGGTTGAGTTTGTTTGGACGGATGGGCGGTCGAGGAGGATAGTGTTTTTGGTGGAGGTGGAGGTCGGGAGTAAGGTTGGCAAAGGGAGTGAGGAAGGAAGTGGGAAAGGGGGCGAGACAAGAGGGAGTGATGGGGAGGGGGCCGGATTGCCGGGGGTTGTGCTCA
>Ga0247770_1001946_pt1 | contig 13648 bp, 11 predicted proteins | sample UWRJL136409B6_FD_179943 | JGI IMG/M metagenome (GOLD analysis project Ga0247770, IMG submission 179943) | Plant litter microbial communities from Arlington Agricultural Research Station in Wisconsin, United States - UWRJ-L136-409B-6 | ecosystem: Environmental > Terrestrial > Plant litter >... | reverse complement strand
GGGGGGGGTTTTTACGGGGGGGGGGGGGGGGGGGTGTTGGAGGTTGGCTGAAGGATGAGTTGGGATGTGATGGTATGGATTTAAGTTCTAACAGGGAAGCAGGAGCCTCTCTTTATACTCATCTGCTTCCCGATCGTGATGAAGAAAAATGACTATCGTCAGGTCCCAAGTTGAAGGCATGGATCAGATGAGAAGGGCGAAGCCTAGCAGTGCTAAGTGCTTCTCGCAAAAGCGAGGCCCACAAATGTTGGAAGGATGGCACTTAAACCAGATCCTTCTTGAGGCCAAATTGTTGAGTCCGGCGCCATCCCAGCCTCTATCATGGTTCTAGCCTTTGAGTCGCCTCTCAATCTATAGCCGCGCGCGGGCGACATTGTTCTTTTGCGGAGAGGGCTGGAGAGAGAGAGAGAGAGAGAGAGAGAGAGAGACTCAAAGTATATCTCGGCCACAGAACGTACGAAATGAATCCTCACGCATTTGCTTCTTTCTGCTCGCTTTAGCTTAATCCTATTAGTCTTCATTCGTACAGTGCTGGATCAATGAAGTCCGGTTGCCGGTTCGTTGTTTACGGCCGTGAAGTTGTCAAGTCCCAGTGGAGGTAGGTGTCGATGAATTGATCAGAGGACGAAGGGTCATCAGCACAGTAATACAGTTTACTCCCGCCTCCAGCGACATTTGTAAGCACGAGAGTGGCAATTTGCCGTCACTTCATCCTTGAGCTAGGTGCTGCTCTTACTCACGGCCTACCGAGTCTAACTCTATATGACCTTAGACGAACATCACTGGCACAAAGCTGAAGGATCAGTCGGCGTCACTGGCTCGCATTGATGCGAGCTTCAATCCGAGTTGAAGGAAGAGGCCACACTATGTGACATTTAATAAGAAGTGACAGAACCCTAAAACACGCGTGGGCACTCCACTGGGGGCTGGGGGGTTCTGAATCGGAAACTTGGCCGAAATAGCCAATCACGTTTCAGTTACATCCGTTGAAAGCGTTGGACTAATCAAATCCGCATCCGATCGCGAGTGTAGAAGTTGGAAAACCAATGCAACAGGCGAAGTTTAAACAGTCTGATTCGGGGTTGAAGGTTTAACCTGACCTCTTGCTATGAGAGGGAAAGGGAAGGAAGAGTGGAAGGGAAGGGGTTTCTTTGGACTGGATTTGTTGGATGAACTTGGTGACTTTGGATCGCATGTTCACTTCTTCCTGCTGATGCAGTATCGCTTACATGACACCCTGGGGTTTGATTTCGTTTCTGGCCTTTTCTCTCCAGGGGTCATTTCAGAACAGTTTTTGAGATTGGGTTGAGGACCGGACGAAGCAGAGTTCGATTGGAGGTGCTAAGGGGATGAGAAATGAATGATGCAGAAAGGGACTTGCCTAACCCCTCCACTTGGTCTAAAATCAACACCATCCTCTTTGAACGGTCTCCCTGTTTTTGAGGGACGGGAAATGTCAAGTCAATTCAACGAATCAACATTTACCAGTACCTAGTCTTAGCGCTGACATAATCCCAGAGTTCACCCCTCCACGCGGGACTAAAATTGCAGTGATTTTTTGTTGCTCTTCAGCCGTGGAATGAAAGGGGTTCAGGGGCCCTGGCTTCCGCTCAGCAAAACTGCCTGGAAGCCTAGCACTGCCTGAAAGCCAGTGAGCCTCAGCCACGGTGTTGACGAAGCTGAATCCTACGGAGCGGTCCATAAAGAAGGAGGTTCTGGCTGAAAGCCAGAACCACAAGAACAAGCAACCTTCACACACGCAATACAATCAAGCTGTTGCAACCCACACCATTTCCATCAAACCCAGAGTGCAGTGTTTCTGAAACCAATAAGTGCAACTGTTGAATGCTCCGCGAGAGGAAAAGCCAACTGAATGTTCGCCACACACATGCAACCAAACAAGAAACTGCTCAAGTACTAACCACTTCATATCAAAAGCCGTAAAAACTCCTCATTCATCCCGCAAAAGAACCGCAACCCTTATGGCTCACACTGCAACATTCCATCAGCTTCTCATTCCCACCAGTCTCACAACAAACACCAGAAATTCACCTACCAAAGTCAACGGAGTAGAGATCAACGGAGCTAACGAATACTCCAAACAGCAACTTCCGCAAGTCTTCCCCAATCCCTAGATGTCAGCAATGGATCGAATAAAATATCCCAATGCAATGTGCTGGTGTGGTCACTCACCCCTGCCGAAAACATGGTATTACACAAAACCGGCTTCCCCCTGATTATGCACGTTTTCTCATCTTGACACGTCCCAAGTGTACCATGCAACGTGCATTGATAGGGTAGTCCGATCGGGTTGTTATATTGGTGAGTGGGAGCGGCGATGCAGGTGGTGAGGCAGAGGCAGAGGCTGAGGAGTAGGAGGAGGATTGATGGGGATTTCATCTTGGCGCCGCGATTCGATTTTGCTGTAGATACGAGAAGTTGTTATCTACCCTAGGGTGTGGATGGTGTCTTATAGTCTTGATGGCTGCGGCTAAGTGATGAGAAATATGGATGCTCGGAACGTTGCCGATTGTCGACGTAATTGCCAACTCGATTGCCGAGTCACGGCAGTTGCTGCTCGAAGTGAGCCGACAATAGATTCAACGGACCCACCGAGATAAACATTTTATAACTGTTTGACAGGGTGGGTTCTATCGCGTGTGTGGCCGGATTCTACTATATCTAGACCTTCTAGCCTTTTTAGGCAGAAGCGGCTGCACCGGCTGATTAACATTGAGTTTTCGATTTTTACCAGCCAAATCCACGTCTTTCCGTGCAGCTATACTTCGCACGCCCCGCCTCTCCAAACGCCACGCTGTCAACAAAGGCAACACAAGAAGGTAACGCGTTGACGAAGTAAAGGCATCACTACTACTAAACTAGGGAAAAAAGCAGGTACCGTAAGGTCGAATGCTAAGATTATATCAAATACCGAGGTCGAACACCATACGACTAGTATGTAAGTGAACTTCTGCGTTCGAATTAGCGATGGCTTCAATCACTAGCTCAGGAGAGGACAGTGGTGAGGGGGGGCGCCACAGCCGTGGCGGCGGTTAGCTGTGTGGAAAGTTATTATTTTTCGCGCACGAGGCGCTGATTCATTTCCTAAAAGGCTAAAAGGTTTAGATATAGGGCGCTAGAGGGTCTACATCTAGCCGGCCTCTCTACTTGTGCCGGAGCCTGACTTACAAGGCCTGTGTTTTGATGCTTTGGTTTCCTTCTCACATGGATATATATCGAACTTCGGAGCCTTACGGGTGTAAAAGATTCCTAAAGAGCGAGATCAGAAAACAAACTGCACCGAAGTTTTGCCCAATGTCTCCATCTTAGAATATACATGGACTGAGGACCGCTCAGTAGAGAGATGATCCTGAAGAGCTAATGAGACCAAACATCCACTATATTGTCGTTAACAAGTATTGTACTTATATCGCTTTTCTTTTCAACAGAGCTGGATGGCGGGGTTAACATATTGATGATGAAAGCCTCACCCCTCAACAGACAAAACATTCAACCCTTTTAGCAAATCCCTTCCCACCCTCCGCCCAATGCACCCACATCTACACTATACACAACCCGCTAGTGCAGCACCGGCTTCAACCTACCCGCCAGCGGCACCATAACAAGCCACAACTGAATTCGCCAAGGCTTCCTCACGCACACATCCCAATCCCCCCTCGCCAGCCTCACAGCACCCCCCACCGACCCGAACACAAATCGCTGCGCAATTGCCTCGCTCGCCCGCGGCCCAACAACATGGCGCTTCAAACGACTCCCATCTAGCCACCTCCTCACAACAGCCTGGCTAACCTCTAAGGACCTGGCAGAGAGCACGTTCCGCGCCGTGTTGGAAAGCTCGGCGCTCCCCCTTAATGAGGTGGAAGGTTCTATTTAAGCACATCAGTGCGGAGATGTGCCGCCTATCGTCTTGCATCTACACCTAGGAATGACTGGGAACTTTTTAGGCCGCAGAGGAGATTCTGGCGGTGTTGAAAGGTCCGACTCTGGTTAAGACGGGGAAGCGAATGTTGGGGTAATTCTAGTTTAGCTGCTTCACTACCACAATGGATTAACAATACCTCTACTCACTTGACTTGACCCGTGATTGCAAGGCATTAATTGAGTTTGAGAAAACCTCAACTGTTATTCCAAAAAGCCGAGCCTTGACCGCATCCCAGGCGGAAACCAACAGCATTATCCCAGAGCTTCTGCTCGGACAACGATGCCTAGGTTGGCCACATTCGATGAGCCACCTCTTGCCCACATCAGGTCACCTTCCCCAACGAAGGAGGTTAGCCATCCGAAAAAGACGGTTTCTATATCAGATATTTCCCGCCAACAGCGCCAATCCGATCAATATCTCCCAAATGGCGAGAGCGCCCACGGTAGCAGCGTCGCTCGGGGTTCGGTTCTGCGGACTAATTAGGATTCGATGTACAACATCAAATTTCCAAGGGGAAAAGGACCTACCAATAGTCGAAACCGAGCCCATCAAGAGGTTCAGTTGGGTACTCACTTACGACTCCTCCACCACGTCACCGATCCCGGCTCCGCACATTCTGATGCAAACAACTGCGTCAGAACCGCCTGAACCCATGCAAAGGTATTGGGCGAATGCCTTGGATTCTATGGCACCTGGGCCACGGGCAATGGCACCATCAAAACAAGGAGCGCATCTAGGATCGGTGATGAAACCAAAGATGTAACTGCTGGCGAGGGCAGCACGAAAGAGGGTGCCGGCTGCGAGGGACTTCATCGTGGTTAATGTTGGGCTGTTGTCATGTGATGTGTGCTGTGTAGCGGATGAACTGGGACGAACGTTCTTGAAATGCCCTGAGCTTATTTGTCGTCCTATCCTCATGTGATGTTTGGTAATTTGCTGTGCGCCTGAAAGTTCCTCAAACTCTCAACGCCCGTGGCAGATGCCGCCGAATTAGGCGGCTTCGACCGCTTACATTCCCAACCCCTTTTCTTTAGCTTACGGTAGTGGTGTAAACATAATGCATACTGTTCTTCACTGATCGCCGCGCGGCTCTCTACTCCTTTAAATCACCTGAAAAACTGCTAAAGGCAACCCATGCAAGTTCTTAGAGATGGAGTCTGGTGGAATGTCACGTGAGCACAACGTGAGTCTTCCCTAACCTCCAGTCGTGGGCCATGGCTGCAGGTTGAGGGCATATAGCCATTGCAGCCGTCGCTGAGACGAATAGATGGTAGTCGTAGGACGGCCCGGGGTGCAATCAAATGGAACCTAGAGATATCGAGCGTCGAGCATAATGGCTGGAAGAATTTACCGCGAGATTTGATTGGATTATACCAGGTTGCATCGAGAACAATCTCATAGGCAGGAATTTATGCACCGATTGTGGAGCAAAGTTGACTTACACACCCCCTGATAGCTCATCTTTCAACTCTCATTCACTTCTCGTTCAATCCTTAATCCAGTCGTCGAACTGACCTTTCACCCCCTGGGGCAGGCGGCATCCTCCCGGAGAAAGACAGTCGGCATACTTCCAAGTCATGATTGGCCGAAGCTACCTGCCCCTCCGCATCTACCCCGCGTCCAAGGTTCCATCCCGATTCTTTGCGATAATCTCTCTGACATCAGCCGCCCACCAAACATTCTCTCATTCTCAACACACAACACAATTCAATCTCTGCTCCACTACACCGTAGCAATGCCAATCGGCTTCCTCCATCTCCCCGGCGAAATCCGCAATCCAATCTACAAGCATCTCCTCGTCTCCTCAGAACCCATTGAAATCTGCGTCTGCACGGGCGACCTGCGCCGTACCACCCCGAAATTTCCGCGAGACCGGCGCTGGGAGCTCGATGACTCCGAAGACGATAACGACAAGGACTGTCTGTGTCTACCCCCGCGACGAGGTACCAGCGTAATCACCGCGATTCTCGTCGCGAACCGGCAGATCCACGCCGAGGCCAACGCTCTGTTCTACTCTGCGAACCACTTTGTTGTCTTCACGTCGAAAACTTCTACGCTTTCGACGTTTCTGGACCGCATTGGGCGTCAAAACGCTGGTCTCATTCGGCATTTGTCAATTCCCTTCCCGCATGTCCGGCTTAAGGTGCAACTGGAAGAGTGCTGGAGCTCGGACGATGAGGAATCACCTGCGGGGCCGCCTTCTGTTCAGGACTACGAGAGCGTCAAGAATGATGCAGAGTTCCGCATCTCGAACCCGGCGGTCCTGGACATGATCAGCCAGCAATGCACTGGCCTGCAGACACTGGAAACAGTGGTCGGAACTGCGCAGCGCCCTAATCGAAATGTGGAGATGATACATGATGGACAACTCATTCCAAAAGCCATGCAGTTTCTGGATTCGCGACTTCGAGACGGGATACCATCGCTGAAAAACATTTTCATCAACTTGTATATGTTGCCCTGGGCGGGTCCGGAGCGGATGAAGAGATGGCGAATGTGGGAATCCCTTATTTCCGAACTTGGCTGGACTCCTGAGTATCACTGGGTGGAAGCCAGGCCTCAGGTAGTGGATAATCGCCATTTGGTTAGACAGGATGGTGGGTATGAGAGTTCGGATGCAGAGCCTGAGATTCGAGCGGACTAGAGCACTGGGGCATAGAACACGATAGATTACTGAGCGATTCTAGTGAGAGTGTTTATTTGCACGGTGCCGCTGATGGTGACACGGAGAGCTTAGGTATTTTCTATCTTTCTCTCTAACAAAGATGCCAACAGATCCGGCCACTCGTAACGGATTCGGAAGCATCTACGGCAGATTCCACGTCGCCGAAGTTGGCGGCGAATCTCGCAGGCTCTTTACCCCTCGCGTCGAGCGCATCGAACCGCTCGTCTCAAGACCATGTTCCTCCCGCGCCTGACCCCCGGGGCCAACAAGATGTTCCGCGATCACGTCGAGTTTGTGCGATGCCAGGTCAAGCATTACGGGGTGGCCGTTGACGACCTAAGGAGGGTTCACCGGGCAGGGGGCTGGGTGAATGAAGAGGGTTTTGTTGACGGGGAAGGTAAATTCTCTTTCCTTGTTTTTTAATTGCCATGATGGAGTGTTAAAATACCGGTGGGATATGATCGTTAGATAGAGTACCGATCTCAACCTTTCGAGGCCGTGAGGGAAGAGATGTACCAAGAGTGTCTCGTGCAATTGACTCACGGGGATCCGTTAGGGGCCCGGAGCCCAGCATGGAGAGGCACCTCGTCGACGACGCCGGCAAACCCGTCAAGTCCAGAGTATAAAAGCCCGTGGAATCTCCCTGTGACTGAACTAGCATTTACGGATCTGGCTAGCTGCGCGAGGCAGCTGAGAAGGTCGCTGGGTCACATGACACTACAGCCCACGGTCAGGCTAAACAGATGATCCTCCTTGGATGGACTATCCCTGCTTTGGAGAAGGCCGACTGAGAGTCACAATGCGTGAAAACGGGAGATATCTACCTCAGTGTTGGTCACAATCGTTAAACCGGGGGCGTCAGGGTGCAAGAACGGCTTTTTACATACGCGTCCACCAACGTCCAAAAACTCACATTCTCCACAAGGTACCGCGGGAAAGAGGAGATTCGACTTTCTAACTTAGCTATCTTTCGGATGGTGGGTTCAAACCAATAACTATGCAGCAGAATTTACCTCTGGCTTAACTTGCTTGTGTGTGCAAGAATAACAGCTCTTGTCGAGAGTTCTCTATTTCGAGTCCCGAAAGCTCAAATGTCAAGTGCTTCACGCAACGAGGACTTAAACAATGCCCATCACTTGTAATAAATCAAGGGGAGTACTTAGTGCTCCCTCTAGTAATAGACCCTTAGCTCCCATACATAACCCTGATTTTCAGCACCTTATAGCTCCATCACTACTGGGCTAAAACTTATATAACTTTATATACAGGCTATCACTTGGGCCGGAGCGGCCCGAAGGAAACCCCGTGTCTGAAACAGTGTGGAAAAGACAGGGCGCACGGAGATGCGCACTGGGCCAGGGGTGCAAAGACCTGAAGCTCCTACAACCAGTTAGACGTGTCCCAGTTGGGAACGTCCCGGGCCTTAGGATAATAGAGGTCGGGAGAGTATCCCAGGAATATAATAAGTAAACGTTAGGACACTTAGACAGTTAGTATAGATAGTTATTATCGTGCCTATATTGGCTGTAAGGGACTTTAGTTCCTTACGCTAATATTACATTATTGAACTGGTGCGATGGCGTAACAGGGAAGAAACTACAAAGAGAACCACACCCACAGAACGTCGCAGTCAGCCTGGAAGGCCGACTCCCAGACTACTAGTCCTCCGATCAGAGGGATATAAATGCAACTGACGTAGAAAAACAGATACGTACCTAGTATAGAACAAAACTTAGTATATGACAGTACCTAGCATGGAACAGAGCCTAGCATGGAACAATAAAGGAAACGCGACCGTGGATTAAGTCATCTTCCTTTAATCAAAGGGCCAGAATGTCACTGGGCTTTTAATGAGAGGTCTTCGTAGTAAAAATCGTCGGATTGATGATTGTTAAAAGAAGCACGGTTCAAAGAACCACACGGCGCGGCCCCTTTTTGACGGTGGCACGCACCAGAGAACGCATCGCTATGTACAAAAGCGGCTACAGTAATATTACATACGGAGCCCAAAAAAAGAACGACAGGGTCGGCCTGAACAAACGCCCCGAGTTATTATTTATTTATATCTTACTGTTTAGACTCACCTTTATATATTATAGTAACAGCGACCTCTAATGACAGTGTACCCTCGTTTAAGAGTGTTAGTTTAGTAAGCCGTCTTTGGATCACTCCTAAGCATTAGCGTCCTGCTATACGCTCTGTCCTATCTTGTCCTGCCCCCCTTCAGGTCTGCGTCAAAAGCAGGTTGTAACACACCGCACCAGTTTACTAATAATTCTTAACGTAGTGGACTTATTTATGGATATATAATGTTACTATTAATATAGTAATAATCTTAGAGGGTTGTTATTATATAAACAGATCTTATATAATAATTAAAATGTAATTATCATTTTAAGGAATATTAACTTAATGTTTAAATTCTACGTTATGTAAATTTTTAACTGTAGTTATTACTATAGCTGTTTTAATTACGTAATTTAAATCTTATATTAAATAAGATATGGAGGGGGAGGGACGAATTAGTATAGCAAATTTTCTTTACTTATTTTATTTACTAATAAAAATTCTATAAAATAAGAAACATTGTATTATTTCTTTCCTTTAAGGTAATAAGCCTTTTATGAAGTTGCATTAGTGTTGGCTTAGTAGTGGTGGAGTTGTGGGATGTTGAAAATCAGGGTTATGTATGCGAGCTAGGGTCTATTACCAGGGGGGGGGGGCGCAAAGCACCCCCCTTGACTTACTGCCCAGACGCTTCATGAAAGACTTCCAGCTGCCTCTAGTTCTGCCTCCGAGTCTTATTCCTTTCTCAGTGGCGGACACCTCCCGGGTGTGCAGAGCGGCGACTTGGCCGACTCCTTACGTGGTACGTTCCGGGTTTGGATGAGGCGGCAGAGCTCTGCGCAAATTTGCCGGACACGTACATCGCCCCCTGTTAGTCCTGCAGTGGGCCGCGGCCAAGTACGGGTGGGATTTACTACCTTACCTAAGGTAGCCAACGTGTGGCCGCCGCTAGGGAGGCCAAAAACTATAATAGGAACGAATTGAGACTGCTTGCTGCGGATGTGCCAACGCTAGGTTATGATCCAATTGGTGTCACCAAAGGCTTTATCGACGTGGCAGGCAAAATGCAGACTGGAATGGTCAGAAGCCAAGGACCGAACAATTGGCAGGTGGAGCTTTGCGTCCATTCCTTGAGAACGTTATGGAACATGCAGTCGATTACCGGACGACCCCAAGCGCAATACGGAGGAGGGCCATCTAATGGCATTGCTTTTCTTGAAGAGATACTTCTCCGTGAGCTGGCAGTACGTGGTTGTCATGGTCCACTACTTGGATATTGTGATGTGCTAAGGCGGCCGCCGGGCAGCCTGCGACCTACAGTCGGGCTGGCCTAGCATTTGTTTGGATTAACGTGAATGAGGAGCCAGGTACACAGTTTTAGGAGAGCTGCGATGATATCCCGACAGACCGCTTCCGTCTTGTGTAAGAATCTGCACCGTAGTGCAACGCTCCACAGCTTTCTCGAGCTCCGCTGTCCCATACTAAGACCGGGCCACAAAACATTATTCCCGGCAGTATGCAGTTGGGTGGTGTGGGCGAAGAGGAGCAATGAGGGCGGGACAATGCGATTTGTGTTGTGGTTTTGAGTCGTTCGCGGGCCGCTGAATTGGTCGAGCCAGCTCAAATAGGCAAAAAGGCGCCGAGGATGCCTCACACAAGGCAAGTACCACCGATTTATTGGCGAAGACTGAGTGGTTGCATCGAGTCCGACCACCGTTTTAGGCGATCTGATTGGGCGCACCGCGGTGCAACAGATTATGGTTGTGCGTCGGCGACAATTGATCACTGGAAATCATCAGCGCTTGCAGCGGGGCAATGTTGCTCACCTATAAAACGGGCACCCCCACGGATGGCTAACAAAGGGTAAATTTTCACACTGTTGTCAACCGTGCCGGTGTCGGAATTTTTACTGTTTTCAAAGCTGACCGAGGAAATGACAAGGAAAGCCGGCCGCACTGTCATCGTCAAGAGTTCCAAGACGGAACGAGATAGAACGCCCTTGTCCGGCATCTGTTCATGTCAACTTTCGGGGATCAAGGTATCTCGACGACAGGCTCATAACACCAGCCGGCCAGAGAGTCCAAATGACGCCTCGAGGACAGAGCTTTTAGCTCGGAGAGATCCGAACCACCAAGATCAGCACACCCGCAGAATCAGTGACACGACGTCAGGGTCAGCAAGCCCGGAGTGGCACGACATCCATCCCGAGTCTCCCAAAGCAAAATCGCCCACTGGCAACCACTCAGACGACGTTTACCAGTCCACAGATTCAGAAAATGAGTCATTTGTCCTAGTCAACAACACTAGGGGATCCCGCAGGCGACAGTACACTAGGAAATGTCCATTTTTCACGCGTGACCCCAACAAGCACGTTCGATGCGGCCGTTTCGACCTTTCGCCCGGATACGCTCTCACAGACCACCTTTTCCAGTGTCACCTACATCTCCCCGTCTGCTACCGATGCGGAAGCATGTTCAACTCGGTTGCTCGCCGAAACGCCCACGCTGTCTCTGGGGAGTGTGATCTGGTCGAGCCTCCTCCCACTTTTGAAGGAGTTGGAGAGGGCACTATCTACGAGCTTGAGGCGTTGGTGTCTTCATGGAACCAGGGCGTTGGTCGTCCGTTGTCAGACGAGGAGAAGTACGCAAGAATTTGCGAGGTGGTGTTCCCTGGGGAGTAGGTTCACGGCATATCCTCCGGCACCGGGGTGTGCAATAAGGGTCGCGTGGAAGCTGATAGGGCTCGCTCGGGAACGAGGTTTTGGTCAAAAACGGCATGGGCTTCGTATGTGGGGCTTCTACCTTAGGAGACGGAAAGAAGAGGAACTTTGGTCTTGAATGGCCCTAGTGGAGGCACGATGAGCCGTTTGAAGGGGAGTAGGCTTTTGGTTGTCTGGGACCTGAAGTTGTTTTGATTTGGTAGTGCAAGGAAACCAGGAATTCCGTGATAGCGTGGGGGACTGAAGCCCAGAATAAGCAACAACGCGGTATACAAAGAAACAATTCATCCTCCCAGGCGCAGCCAGAGCTCATCATCCGCAGCATTAACCGTCATGGTACGTACAAAACCGATATATCCAAGTAAAAATCATTAAAAGGGAATGTAATTGACAGAACTTTTCGGCAGCAATCATTCATCATCAACATTCATCCATTGTGGGTTAGTTCTAACTGGGCGCCTACGTCGCCATATCACAAGGGGACAATCTGAAGGCAGCAACGTCAGCTTCAAAGGGATGGGAAAGAGTCAGGTGCGGACATACCTACCAGTCTTGCCGTTTTAGTGCTGGTACCCTGAGATGCAATCCTAGTTCTTGTTCAAGGTGGAGGTCCCGGTCGTGGAATCCTGGCGTGGGCTTTCACGCGCGATGCCGGGGTTGGAGGGTGGAAGATCGGCTGGACTGACCCCGAGCCCACGGATCGGGATGGGCAGGTCCTGGCCGGCGTTGCCGGAACTCTGTCCGGTCTCGCCAAGGTATTCGCCATAATCATGCAAGAACTCGTCGGACATCAGAGGCTCGACGTCTGCCGTGGGGCCCGCAACTGCAGGGCCGAGAAAAACTGGAGAGCGAGCTGCTACTAGACGCTGGCCCCCGAACATTTGGCGAACCGCATCTAAGGTCGCCGCGCACAAGTCCGGCCTTGCGGACTGGAGTTGGAAGATACGTTCGGTGATGATGTCGATTGAGTCTTCGTTTATTATCGCGTACGGACCGCGGAGGCACTGGTCCTCTCCGATTCCCGGGAAGATGATGGTCCAATCGCGACGCCAACGTTGTTCAAGCGACATTTTGGAACCCTGGGCCATGGCCTGCAGCTGATTCAGGCTCACTCCCACAAAGGGCGCAGAGGGTACCAGATCGCAACGGTTTGGCGCCCTGGCGTGGTCTTGTTCCTGGTCCGCTTGTTTGAATACCATCCAGCATCTTGGACAGTGAGAGGGCAACAAGTGCTCTCGTCTGTGATGCTGCAGTAGATCGCCATACCGCCTGAACTTAAATGTGGTTCTGCCGTCTCCCTCCCCGGTCCGCGGACGACATTTGTGAAACTGTGACTCAAGCGGACTGCGAGCATAGTAATGACAGACGAAATAGGGGCCTTTCGAGTCCGATTTGTTGCGTTTCGAAGGACTGGGAGCTGTGGCGCCTCCTCCGTCAGATGGCTGCTCAAGTGGTCTCTTATATCGCGGCATCGTGGATTGCAGACTTGCAGGCTTTCAAGTTGCCTAGGTGGATATGATGCATGTACCGAAGAAGGGATGGAGCTAATGGCTCTTGAGGACGTGGGGGCAAATTTTCCAAGATTTGAACACAAGTTGTGTTCCCGGCAGAGCCACAGGATGTGTCATTCGACGTTGGGTGTTCTTACACCCACCCACCCTTCAGGCCGGTCCGGCCCTGAGACGAAACCCAACCGAACGCAGGCGGTGTTATCCGACTCTCTTCTCGACTAATTTCCACATCCTACAACTGCCGCAGAAGTTCAATATCTCTCTCCTCTAGCAACTATGGCCACTCCACCACAGCCCATCGCCGTCACCAAGGTCTCCGTCAGAACACCTTCCACAACTGCAACAAGCAAGATGAACGGCTCTTCACGGAGGGACAGGCAAAAGTAAGACGCTCTCGATGTTCTAAGCCTTTCTGAAGACCTCTTGTGAGATGACTGACGTTTTGGATTTAGCTTGGCGGCCATCTCGCCTGCGGCCACCCCAAAACCGACCGTGATGCTCGACCTCTGGTTGGCTGACCCATGGCCCCCCATCAACCATGGGCGCTTGCTCGAACGATTGTCAAAACCCGACAGACAGGAAAGCGCTGCGCGAGCGAGTTCCGAAGCACTCGAAGCTTTGCTGCGGTTCGACGATCAATTCGGAATCGACGCACGGGGTGGCCCGGAAAGGGTCGTCGGAAGTGATGGTAAACGATGTGGCGTGGACGGGACAGACGTAGGGACCTCTGGGGGACTCTCTCT
>Ga0247770_1001945_pt1 | contig 13653 bp, 14 predicted proteins | sample UWRJL136409B6_FD_179943 | JGI IMG/M metagenome (GOLD analysis project Ga0247770, IMG submission 179943) | Plant litter microbial communities from Arlington Agricultural Research Station in Wisconsin, United States - UWRJ-L136-409B-6 | ecosystem: Environmental > Terrestrial > Plant litter >... | reverse complement strand
CCGACAGAGGGGATTTCGCGGCACGCGCGGACGGGCGGTTTCGCGGCACGCGAAACGCCCGGTCCCGAAAGCGCGCGGCCGGGTGGCTGGGCGCCCGGCTGGCCGGGCGTGGGGGTGGACCGGGCACCCGGTGAACCGGGCGCCGGTGGTGGCAGGGTCGAGCCGGGGAGCCGGGGAGACAGGGAGACAGGGAGACGGTATCGGTGCCGTGGCTAATTGGGAGGTAAACGGACAGGTTGGCCGGAACGCTCTGGCGAGTACAATGTGAACAACGTATTGTGTCGCATAACTGCTGCCCCGGTCCTACCTCGGCTTTCAGGCTATGGGCGAAGAACGGATCATCCCTCCTCCGCCCGTGCAGCGGCGGCGTGATAACGAGATCTTAAGTGAGATTCCAACCGTGCTAGGTTTGGCGCTATGGTTGGAGTTGCGCTTCGTCCGCACCTGGGCTGAATCGTGCGGAGACGTCCGCGCGCGCCTTTTCAACCAGAATCCGCCGGCGTGGGTTGCGGACCGGCGCAAAGAGGCACGTGCGCAGGCTGGGCCTCTAGCCAGCGCGTTAATGCGCCTCGCTACTGTTACGGCTGCTCCCCTAGCCGTGGACAGCGAGGCCGTAGCGGTGGCTTGTTCGCAGGTCGTGGATTGGGCGTTGAAACGTGAGCACTTCCAGACCGCGATTGAATTCGCCGAAGCTGCGGCGCTCGTTGATCCGACAAATGCGGCGATGGCAAATCTCGCGGGGCGCGTCACCCGCAACGCGAAGGAATATGCCCGTTCTGAGGTTTGGTTTAACCGTGGCATTGGGTTCGCGCGCGATCAGGACAACAAGGTAGAACTAGCCCGAGGCCACCTTGGTTACGGCACGCTATGTAAGGAGTTGGGCCGCGTGCGCGGAGCACGGAAGCACCTGAACAGTGGCTCCCGCATTGCGCGGAAACACGGTCCACGGTCACTCGCTGCTGAGGCGCAACACGATCTTTGCGCCTTACTCATCGTGCGGGGTCACCATGCAGAGGCGGAGAAGCGTGCCCAGCGCGCTCTGGAATGGTACGGCAGAAGCCATCAGCGCTTCCCGTTCTTTGTAGCCGATGTTGCATTGCTGTTCATGCTCGAACGTAACTACGTTGCTGCGTTGCGGCTGTTGAAGGGAGTGCTGCGCGTCGTGGACCGTCCCGGCCCACGAAGTATCTTGCTCGCGATGTACACGCGGGCGCTCGCGGGAGTCGGTGAAACTGACTCGGCGGCGCACTTCCGGCGGCGGGCCCTGCGGCTGTTAGCGAATCATCATGAATGGGAAGCCGCCGCGCTTTGGCACTTGGCAACCGCCGAGCGGCTACTGCAACGATGGGAATCCGCCGAAGCGGACGCGGTGCGGGGGTTGGAACTCGCGTTGGCCGCCAATGACCGTGAGACTATCCGCCTAACTCGGCTTACTCTGACCGAAATTTCCTCCAGACGCCCCCCGCCTAGTCGGGTCACCCGTAGGGATGAAGAGTTCCGCGCCTTCTTTCAAACGTTAGCGGATCGTCTCTCCGGATGGTCCCCACGGCAGGCTCGGTCGCGACGCCCGCCGTGGGGGGGCGATCAATGGGCGGCGTGATGTAAGGATTCAGCCCCGACGCCACTGTCGAGTCTCCCACCCCCCCTCTAGTTCCCCGAACCGAACGTTACCCCTCGTCCCGTGGCCGTCGATCCCGTATCGGCGGCCACGGCCGCCGTTGTAGCCGTTCCGTCCATGGCGTTTCCCGATCCGTAGGTATACCCCCCACCTACTGCGTTACCCGACCCAAACGTCACGCCGCTGCTCTGCCGTGGCCCAGATGGCGTAACGGTGGTACCGGTCGGCGTCTCGGACGAACAGGCGCCTACGGCGAGAGCGAGAGAGCCCGCGACCGTTAATCGAGCGATGATGCGCATGGTGAAGCCCCTTGTTGCTGTTGCGATCCAGCGTCAGGAGGACGCTGGGGAACGATAGTGGGACCCGTACGCTTTCCGCCAGCAGGAGGGGCACTACAATGGTTACTTTCCTCCCCCCCTCAAGACGTTTGGCGGTTTGGCTCACCGGGAACACTCCTGCTTACTTACTGTCCGAGAATAAACGGGGCTGTCGCTGGAGCGGGATCACCTCGGCGCGGGTTGGTCGTGGATACGCCCGATACGGTGAGGCAGGAATGCCGAACCCACGTCCTCGATCCGTCGGGTGGCGGTTTACCACGCCCGGAGGGCGGCACACACTCGGGAGGCAGCCCCCTCCAGTGCATCTGCGGGTGCGGGCGTTCGTCGGTGGCGGTTGGTCGCGGTAGCAGCCGTTCAGACCTTCCAGGCTCCGTGAGGGCGGGGAACACCGGCGGACGCCCCTTCCGTGCGAACTCAATTCGAATGTGATCGCACGATGACTCTTCAGGAGCACGGAGATCCGGGGAGCGTCGGAATGGGTGACGAGCCCGGCGGGGGGCGCGGCTACGAAGGCGGCGTACTCCGGCGGGCCGTCGCGCTCCTGGTATCGAGGTTCCCCCCTGAAGCGCGTGAGCGCGCGTCGGCCGAGCTGATGCGCGCGGTGGAAGACCTCCACGCGCGGGAGGGCGTGGCGTTCGGGGGGGCTGCGGCTGCGCCGCGCGACCTGTTGCTGGATGAGCTACGGGAGCGGGCGTCGGCAACCAGTTGGCGGAAGCTCGCCCGGGAAGTGAGGCTAAGCCCGCGCGCCCTCCAGATGGTCGTCGAGCGGCGCACGCAACGGCCTCGTGAGAGCACGGAGAGACGGCTGTGGGACTGGGCGAGTCGGCGTATCGCCAGAGGCTCGTGAGCGGACGCTCGCGGGGTTGTGTGTGTCTACAACGCTTGAAGCCAGGGAGTAACGGGTTCATGAAAGCGTCCGGACAATCGGCACCATCCCCGAATCGGCCCGGCCGATCCTGGCGCGTACCGCCAGCGCTCACCAACGACCCGGGCGACGTGCTGGAAGGCGCGGGAGTGCTCCGCGACTTCGGTGGTGCACCCGTGGCCCTGGTTCTCTGGCAGGCCGCGCGCGAGGTGATGCTCTGGAGTCAATCCAGCGTGCGGGCGGACCTCTTCTCACCTTCGGCGCACGGGAAGCGACTCGCTGTTTTGCGGGAAGCGAACGTACCGGAAGACGTCGCGCCGCTCCTGCGCGCGTTGAGCGAAACCGTCCTCGGTGAGCCCGCGTCGGCAGAGGCCCCGTACGTTGCCGTCCTGTGCCGACAGGTATGCGACTGGGCAATGGAGGCCGGAGCGGGCGAGACCGCGCTCTGGTATGCCCAGGCTGCTGCGATGGCTTTCCCGGCGCATGCGCGTACGGCGCTCCTGACCGGGACCACCGCGCTCCGCGTGGGCAAGCTGGACCGGGCGGAGTCCTGGTTGCTGAGGGCGGTGGGGGTGGCCCGGAAGCGCGACTTGAACGCGTATGGACAGGCCTACATCGCCCTGGCCCGCATCTCGGAGCAGCGCGGGGACCGCGCACGCGCGCGGGACCGCTGGCTCCTCGCGATTAGGGCGGGGAGGCGTGGCGCGATCATGGATGTGCGTGGCAAGGCACTGCACGGGTTGATGCGGCTCTCCCTCGATGAGGGGGATCTCACGGAGGCGGCGCGGTTCGCGCGCCTGGCCCGCAAATTCATCGGCTGTGCCGATCATCCCGACCGGCTGACGTTGGCCGCTGATTTCGCGGCGGTGCTGGTACGCTCGGGAGCGTCGGGCCGTGCTCGCGCGCTCTTGCGTGACCTGCTCCCCCGCGCGGCTGCGGAGCCGGGAATCCGTATGTACCTCGTTGCGCTGCAAGCGCTCGCGCTGGCGCAGGAAGAGGAACGCTCGGGAGCGTTGGCGGACGTGTGGACCGCCGCCTGGGGGCTGGCCGGTGAGAACGAAGGGACGGACCTCGCCGTCCGCACCTTTCTGACGCTCGCGGCGGCGGCTCGGAAGTGCGGTAATTTCGCCAGCAGTCGGCGGGCGGAGGAGGCGGCACGCCGCTCTATCCGGACCGGGCTGGACCGGTGGCTGGTCGAACGATACGCCGCCGAGCAGGCCGGCCCCATGGGGACCGGTCACGGCGCGTGAGTCGAGACAACCGGCGTTCCGAGAGCGGCGAGCGTGCGGTGTCCGAGAAACTGCTGCGCCTCGCGGTGGGTGAACGTGTAGAGGCAACGTCACTGCGGAACGTCGCGCGGGAGATCGGGATCAGCCCGCCAGGGGTGGCGCTGTTCCTCGGCGGAACGTCGCCCCGGAGCGCCACGCTCGCGAAACTCCACGCATGGCACCGCGAGCATATAGGACCTGACGGCATGTCCGCCGTGACCGCGTGCGCGACACTCCACCTCCTCGTCGGCCACCTTCCCGCCGACGAGCGTCTGCCGGCCATTCGGCTGATCCTCGGCATCATCTCGCAACTGCACCACCAGCAGGGGAGCAGCGGTCCGCCCTGGCTCGCGCCGCTCTGCGCCGAATTCGGCGTCGGTGAAGCGACGACGCCCCCTGGCTGCTTGGCGGGGGATGGAGAGGAAAAAGGATGATGAGTACGTGCGATGCGGGCAGCAAAGCGTTGCAAGCGCTTCGGACCGAGTTGGCATCGGTCGCGATGGAAATCGCGCGGCTGCTGTGCTCGGAGCGGTACGACGACGCGGAGCTAGCGCAGCTCGAGGCCCGGCGGGACCAGCTTCGGGGAACGATCCGCGCGGCGGTAGAGCCGGCGCGCAGAGCGCACGCGGACGCTGAGTGCATCTGTAGGTGGATGTGAGACGGGCCCGGCTTTCTTAACGTCGGAAACTAGGGTATCCACGACGGCAGGCTCAGGGGGCTTGCCCCCCCTGAGCCTGCCGTCCCGAAATTTTTTTCGGGCGGCACATGGGCGATAGACGGCCGAAAGCACCCGGCGCCTTGTGGCGTCGGTGGGCTTTTTTGTCGTGCTACTACTGGGTCGGCCTACGTTTCTTCCTTAGTCCATCTCCTTGTCGGACGGGTCGTGATCGGTGTCAGTCCTGGGCCGGGCGGTTGCTCCGTCTCGCCCCGGAAGGCTAGCGTGCGTGCGGCGGGAATCGCGCCCTCGCGGTCACGCGCACGCAGATGCCGAATACGAAGAGGGCGAGCGCCCAGGCGAACGTTACCGCGACGAAGAGGCGCATATGCTGGCTCGGGCCGTAGCGCACCAGCAGACCGGCAGGGAGGAAGAGGACAACAAGTCAAGCATGCGCGACGAACAGGAAACGGGTGATACGAGCGATCAGCGGCCAGAGGAGAATCAGGATGATCACCGCCAGGATGAGTAGGGGCATTGGGCACGCTCTCCGATTCTGAGAAGGGGTTTAAGCGGATAAAAGTCAGCCCGCCGGGGGGAAGTCCCCGGCGGGCTGCTGTCTGTTCTGCTGTCGGTTATCGCTGCAAGATGCTCGATCCGGCGTTCGTGGATGTGCAGGTTGCGCGCGCACATCTAGTATTTTCGCCGCTTTTCGTGCATCTTGCTCGCTCACTGCCTGCTAGCTCACTGCCTGCTAGGCTGAATCTGCAGCGAATTTATTCGCCCGACCGAGCCCGAGTTCCGGCAGCCTGTCCCCTGTCCCCTGTAACCTGTCCCCTTCCGTTCACACCGCCCCCAGCGCCCGGTTCAGCAGCCCCAGGAACCGGCTCGTCTCCCGCGCCCACTCCATGGGATGCAGCAGTCCGCCGGCGGCGGAGTGGGCGAAGAGGCCGGTGATGGTGGAGGAGACGTCGACGTTCGGCGGCATCATCTCCACCAGCCGCAGCGTCTCGCTGAAGGGGATCAGGCGGTCCTGGCGGCCGTGGCTCAGGAGGATGCGCGCCTGGATGCCCGCCAGCTTGGGACGGGGATCGAGCCCGGGGTCCTTCGTGAGCGCCGCGTCCGCGAAGGCGTCCGCCAGCGCGCCGGCCGCCTCCATGTCGATGGGCGTGCCGGCGGGGGCGGCGATCACGTCCCAGATCCGCCGCTCGTCCGGCGCCAGCGTCTCGCGCAGCTCCGCCTTCTTCGCATCGTAGATGGGATCCCACGCCCACGCCTTGAACTCGCCCGCGTGGATGGCCAGCGCGTGCGCCGCCCGCGCCAGCGCGTCCATGTGCTCGCAGCCGGCGATCCAGGTCACGAAGTTGCCCACCACCACCCATCGCCCGTACGGATCCGGGTCCTGGTGGAAGCGCTCGCCGCGCCACTCGTGCTCGCCGGTGAACAGGAAGCGCAGCGCGTGCCGCAGGCTCCCGTAGCCGCCGAAGCCCAGCACCGCGCGCAGGCTCCCGTGCAGCTCGGGGTCCGCCGCCGCCATCACCGCCTGCGTGGCGCCGAACGAGAACCCCATCGCCCCCACGTGCCCCCGCATCACCTCGGGACGCCCATCCAGGTGCAGCACCCCCGCCTTGAGCGTCTCCCGCGCCGCCGTCACGTCGATGCGGAGCGCGCTCCACGACGGCACCTCGGGGACCAGGACCACGGCGCCCGACGCGGCCAGCGACCGCACGAACCGCGTCATGGACGGGTGGTGGCGGCCGTGGACGGTGAGCCCCTGAAGCACCATCCACCCCGGCGACGGACCCTTGCCCGGCGGGAGGTAGAGGAGCGCGTCGCGCGTCTCGCCGGCGACGTCGATCGTCGTCTCCTCCACGCGGACGCCGCCGTTGGCGCCGCCGCGGAGAAAGGTCTTCAGGAAGCGCGCGGTGCGGATCATGGGTGCGCCGTCCCCACCGCCTCGTGCAGCGAGGCGAACCCCTCGCGGCGCAGGCGGCGCAGGAGGCCCCGGCAGATGTCGCGCGCCACCAGCGGCCCGTGGTAGATGAACCCCGTGTAGAGCTGCACCAGCGACGCCCCCGCGCGCACCATCTCCCACGCGTCGTCCGCCGTGAAGATCCCGCCCACGCCCACGATCGGCATCCTCCCCTCCGTCTCCCGCCAGATCAGCGACACCACCTCTCGCGCCCGCGCCCGCACCGGCGCGCCGCTGATCCCGCCCGCGCCCAGCGTCTCCACCTCCGCGCCGGGGGTCCGCAGGCCGTCGCGCGAGATGGTCGTGTTGGTCGCCACGATCCCGGCGATCCCCTCGTCGCGGGCGATCCCCACCGCTTCCGCCACCTGCGCGTCCGTCAGGTCCGGCGCGATCTTCAGGAGCACCGGGCGCGGCGTCCCGCCCCGCGCCGCCGCCAGCTCCGCGCCCCGCGCCCGCAGCGCGCGCAGCAGCTCGCGGAGCGGCGCGGCGTCCTGCAGCTGCCGCAGCCCCGGCGTGTTGGGCGAGCTGACGTTGACCACGACGTACGCCGCGAACGCCTCCAGCAGCTCCAGCGAGCGGAGGTAGTCGCCCGCCGCCTCCTCCAGCGGCGTGACCTTGCTCTTGCCCAGGTTGATCCCCAGGACGGGCTCGATCGGCATTCTCCGCAGCCGCGCCGCGACGGCCTCGGCGCCCGGGTTGTTGAAGCCCATCCGGTTCAGGAGCGCGCGGTCGGCGGGGAGGCGGAAGAGGCGCGGGCGGGGATTTCCCTCCTGCCCGCGCGCCGTCACGGTGCCGATCTCCACGAAGCCGAAGCCCAGCGCCCCCAGCGCGTTGAACAGCTCCCCCGTCTTGTCGAACCCCGCCGCGAGGCCGACGGGGTTGGGGAAGCGGATGCCGAAGCGCTCGATGGCCAGCGCGGGATGGTCCACCGCGACGGCCGAGCGGGCCAGCGCGCGCACGGGCGGCGGGGCCAGCGCCAGGTCCAGCACGCCGGTGCCGACGTGGTGCGCGGTCTCCGCCGGGAGGGTGAAGAGGAAGGGGCGGAGGAGGTCGTAGAGCATCGCGTCCGGCGTGGGGCGGCGGCGTGCGGAGGCCCGGATTCCACCGTGGGAATCCGGGCCCGTGGTCATCCCGAAGCTATCGCCCCCGCGCCGCCGGCGGCAAGCATCCTCCCCCACGCCGCATCCGGTCGCGCGATCGATCTCGCCCACGATCGGCGTCTCGCGATCTCCAGTCCGTCTCAACTGCGTCATCGGTGGATGTGGAGCAGGCGCCGCCCTCCGCGCCGACCCTCCCGGTGTCGCGGATCGCGATACTCGAAGACACGGCGGGGATTCGGACGCGGGACGATCGAAACGTGCCTCGTCTCGTGGCGTCATCGGGGGATGTGGGGCAGGGGACGGAGTCCGCGCCGACCCTCCTGATGCCTCAGCTTACGATGCTCGATGCCACGATGAGGGTTCGGGCGAGGGAGGACCGCAGGGTGCCTCTTCGGCAAAATCTCGATGCTCGTCTCCGCCGATGGTTCCACGGCGGACGGCACGAAGGCCCGGCCGCGCGCTCGCGGCCGGGCCCTCGCCCTTCATCAACCGATCGAACCTACCGAAGCCGCGCGCCGGTCAGGTGCCGGCGCCGGCGCCCGTCTGCACGCCCGCGACCGGGATGGTGGCGTTGGGGTTCAGCGCGCCGATGACGCGCGACCAGTCGAACGCGGGGCCGATGTCCCACTTGCCGTATGACTGCGGCTGGTAGTTGACGTGGCTGGTGATCCCCCGGAAGTTCGCCACCGCCGGGTAGACGTCGTAGCGCTGCCCCTCGGGGAGGAAGGTGGGCGGGATCTTGTACGTGGCCACCAGGTAGCGCAGCAGCTTCGCCAGGCTCTTGTACTGCGCGTCGGTGAACGAGGCGAAGTACGTCTGGCCGCGGAAGGGCGAGCCGATCTTCGTGTAGAGCTCCTTCTGGTCCAGCGAGCAGTAGACGTCCTTGTCGCCGAAGTAGGTGACCAGGTCGTTCCCCTTGGGCTTCAGGTAGCCCAGGTTGGAAAGCTCGATGGCCACGCCGCTCTTGCTCATGGGCTCGTTGCCGCCCTGCGCGCCCTTGCCCAGGTGGTAGCTCCAGTAGCGCGACGAGAACAGGTTGTAGATGGTGCCGTCGCGCGCCACCACGAACGGGGTGGAGACGTGGTTGTCCTTGCGCGTCAGCGCCGCCATGTCGCCCTTGAGGTACCCCGCCGTGTAGTGGATGACGATCCGCTCCTTGGCGGAGGCTTCCTTGTAGAAGAAGCTCTCGTCGCCGCTGGCCAGCTTCGCGGTGACGATGTCCAGCGACTCGGTGGTGCCGGGGATGGCCACCTTCGCGGGGGCCAGGACGAAGCGCTTGCCGTCCGAGTCCACGCCCTTGGCGCGGAAGTCGGCTTCGTGGGCGGGGATGCCGGTTGCTTTCATGATGGGGCTCCCGTGGATGATGGATGGGAGGAAAGATCGCCGCGGCGGGCGCCGGGCGTGGTGAGATCGGGATCAGGGGAGGACGATGTCGTCGGTGGAGGCACCGACGCCCCGGCGGAGAAACCGCCGGGGCGGGGAACAGCGCGCGGCCAGAGGGGGGCCGCGCTCGGGTCCTAGTGCGCGGGCTGCTGCGTGGTGGCCGCCGCGCCGCCCTCCGCGTGGGCCTCGCCTCCGCCGCCCACCAGCGCGTACGAGATGCCGCCCACGATCAGCAGCCACACCAGCGCCGCGCCCAGGCCCATGAAGGCCGCGTTCCGGCTCTCGCGCGCATTCGTGACCTCGTCGTGCTCGTGCCCGTGACCGTGCGCCATCGTCGTCTCCGTACGTTTGCGGGTGTGTTTCCGTCGGGACCGGCGGCGTTCGCGCCGGAACGGCTGCACGCTAACGGGTTCGGGGGCTCCCGCGCAACCTCCGGAGGGCGCGTTTTGGGGCTCCCGCGAAGTTTTCGGGCGGGAGGGGTTGATCTATCGGGGGGGCCCTGATAACTTAGGCGTCCTCAACGGGATAGTGGCCGCCTTTCGGGCGCCCTGCTTCGTAGGGGCCGAAAACGCGGGCATAGCTCAGTTGGTAGAGCGCAACCTTGCCAAGGTTGAGGTCGCCGGTTCGAGTCCGGTTGCCCGCTTCGGACAAGCCCACTTAGCTCAGTTGGTTAGAGCATCTGACTGTTAATCAGAGGGTCCCAGGTTCGAGTCCTGGAGTGGGCGTTTTGTAAGTGAAGCCCCGGCAGCGAGTTCCGCTGCCGGGGCTTCGTCGTGTTTTGCCGGGTGGGATACCTTTTGGGATAGGTTCAGGCGGCGACGTCTTCCGGCCGGTCCGGCTCCCGCAGGAAGTTCCGCATGCTCCGCCGCGTCTCGGCCGCCCGGGCGCGCACCTTCTGGTTTTCCTTCTCCTGGTAGATCCGCTCGCGCGTGGCGCTGTCGAGATGGCCCGACAGCTTGTTGAGGACGCGCGCATCGCTCGCGAACTCGGGGGCCAGGTCCGTGGCCTGCCTGCGCAGACCGTAGAAGGCGCGTCCCTCGACGTGCTCCACGCCCGCAATCCGCTCCACGGCCACGAACATCTTGCGGATGGCCGTCGGACCCAGCGGCTGCACGGTCGCGCGTTCCACGCGCGCCATGCCACGATGAAGCCTCCCCGCCGGAAACAGGAAGTAATCCTCGATCTCCCCCCGCCGGTACGCGGCTTCCGCGTCGGCCAAGTAGCCGGTGGACAGCACCTCGTCCACCAACTCGCGAAGCTCGGGGTGCAGGTCAACCACCTCCCCGTGCTTCTTCCCGGCCCCATGCACGACGAAGCGGCCCAAGCCGAAGCCGCCGCCGGCCAGCTGCAGGTCCGTACGCCTCGCCCGCACGGCCTGACCCGCGCGAAGCTCGGCGGCGAGCTCCACCAGCAGCCGAAGGCGCGGATCGCCCTCGGTGAGCGCGGCGAAGATCGCCGCCACCTCATCCACGGTGTGACGGGGCTGCTGGCTCTCGACCCGGCGCCCCGTGGAAACCCGCCATTCCTCCTTGAGCTTGGCCTTCCAGCCCGGCCGCGGCAGGGCGGCCGACTCCGGGATCTTCCCTTCTCCCCGAAGCCACGCGGCCACCGCGTACAGCACCACGCACATGTACTCGGCGGATCGCGCGCCCTCCCCGCTGGTGCTCTCCTTCGCCAGCATGCGCACCAGGTAGAGAATCGTCCCGGGCGTCAGGTCCGCCCAAGTCAGGTGCGCTTCCAGGATCGACACCGCCTGCTCCGCCATTGTCTTGGCCTGCTTCGCGTGGCGGGTCTGGCCGGGGTACAGGCCACGCTCGCCGTCGAACGCCAACGCAACCCCTTCCGCCAGCGTCAGCGGCTCGGCCACCGCCGGCTTCGCGGGCTCCGGGGCCAGCACCACACCCCGCCCCGAAGCTCCAGCCATCGCACCCGCAAGCTCCATCGCCTGCTTCTTCCCCTGCTTGCGGTCGCGGTGCCCCAGGCTTCGCTTCTGCTGCTTACCCTTGTTGTCAAGCCAGAGCAGGTAGAGGACGCCCCCCGGTTCCCGCTCGGCAAGGCGGATCGTCGCCCCGTACACCCCGTAGGACTCCGACCAGCACTTCTTATCGGCCTTGGCCGACCGCTTATTCTTGGGCATCATCGTCTCCGTATTTGGAGTGGATGATGTCCCGGAAGAGCCTGCTCGGAACATAGCCACCCCGGTTCGAAATGCAAGGTTCATCCTTGCGTTTTCTCCCCTTGGTTGGCAGATCGCGCCGTCGAATCAGCGGCTTGGATCTGCGGCCGGAATTCGGGATTTTCCCGTCGCGGACCATCCGGCTGAGATGGTCCGCGCTGTAACCGGATTCCTGGGCGGCGCGGCGAAGGCTCAGCACCTCGTCTTCCGCGCGCAGGAGCGCGGCGGCCAGTTCGTCCGCGCAGACTTCCAGGATCCGCGCCTGCACGTCGGCCCCTAGGCGGCGCTGCTGGACGGCGAGCTGGCGCCACTGCTCGGGAAGGTCGGGCGGTGAGGGCGGGTGCTGCATGTGGTGATGGACGACGCAGGGGTAGAAGCAGGGCGGCCGGTGGCACGGAGGCGTGTTCCTGCTGATACCCCAGGAGCGAGAATGGCGGCGAGACGGATCAGGGCAGAGGAGGGCGAAAGAGTAATGCGGGCGAAGCCCGCTCCTGCTTGAATTCAGTTGGTGGGGCGAGGAAAGGGAGATGAGGTGGAGGTGAGGGAGAGTGGTGGCGGCGCGGAGACGCTTGCTGACGTTTGTCCCCGCGCTACAACCCGGCGTCGCGGCTCTGGGCATCGGCAGCATCGAATCAGACCTCGGCCGGCCGACCGGCCAAGTCCGCTTCGCACAGCTCCATGAAGGGGCAGTACTGGCAGATGCGCCCGCGCTCGGGATCGATGATCGGGAACTCCTGGATCGTGAGGGGCACGTTCAGGTCCGGGTCGACGAGAAGCGACTGCATAGCTTCCACGCTGTGCCGCACGCGCTCGGCCGCACCCATCATGTCCAGGCGCGAGATCTCGTACGTCCGATCCTCGCCAGTGGAGAGGTTGACGACGCGTCCGAACCACTCGTCGTCACGGAACGGCAGGCCGAGCACCGTCCGGCAGTAGAGGGCGTAGACCGGGATCTGGAGCTCGACGTCGCTGTCGTCGCCGGTCTTCCAGTCGAGGATCACGACCTTGCGGCCGTCTGGACGGTAGACGAGGTCGGGGCCGGCGTAGATCGGCCACCCTTCGTGCACGAACGCCTCCGGCCCGTCGGGCACGGCGATCCACTCGGTCCGGCACTGGGCTAGGTCCTCCCACACCGCCGATTCCTCCAGCGCGCGGAGGCAGAGCCGCGCCTTGGTCAGGGCACCAGGAAGGCCGGAGGAGTCCGCCCGGCCGGAGTACCACGCGTCGCGCAGCATCACCACGCGCTTGGGATCGCGCAGGAACAGCCCGCGGTGGTGCGAGCCGATCACCGCCCGGTTGAGCGCGTCGGACACGCGCGCGAGCATCACCTCGAATGGTGGAGGGGTGCCGCCCTGGCGCACGGCCATCGCACAGTCACGGGCGCAGGCATGGATCGCCGTACCGACGATCATGGGGAAGGTGGTGAGCTGCTTCAGGGCGTAGGCGCGCCGGGCGTCGTCCGGCGCGTCCGGCTCCCACCCGCGGTGGCTGCCGTAGTAGCGCCAGAAGTAGGCGCGGGCGCACTCGGCCAGGGAGCGGTCCCGGGAGTGGGACCAGCTGAAGTTGGGGGTAAGGGTATCGAAGCTCATGATCTACAGCACCGAAAGCTGGACGCCGGCGCTCTCCCGGAACCGGCCGCGAGCACGCCGTCGCGTGCCCGACGTGGCATCGTCGCCGGCGCCGCTCGCCTCGCCCGCCGCCATCACCTCGGCCGCCTTGATCACCGTGGCCCAGCGCGTGGTCCCGTTGTCGTCGTACGAGCGATAGTTGATCTCGCCCTCGACGTAGACGCGGTCTCCCTTGCGCAGGTACTTCTCGACGAACCCGAACGCACCCGGCAGGCTGTCCCAGACCGAGACGCGGTGCCAGTCGGTCTTCTTCTGCGACCGGCCCTCCCGGTCGCTCCACCGGCGCGTGGTGGCCAGCGAGAGGTGGGCGACCCGGGCGCCGCCCGGGATGGTGCGGATGACCGGATCGGCGCCCAGGTAGCCGATCAGCGTGGCCTTGTTGACGCAGCGAGACATGAATATCTCCCCATCAGAGCGGTGATTGGGTTGATGCGCGGGGCCAGAGGGGGCCAAACGCTCAACTCATCCACCGTTTTCTCAGGGGTTGCTTATTCACCTGTGCCGAGGTGGCGAGAGAGACGACGGTGCAGATGCCGATCGGTCGGACCAGAAGACAGGGAGACAGGGAGACAGGGAGACAGGGAGACAGGGAGACAGGGAGACAGGGAGACAGGGAGACAGGGAGACAGGGAGACAGGGAGACAGGGAGA
>Ga0247770_1001944_pt1 | contig 13658 bp, 17 predicted proteins | sample UWRJL136409B6_FD_179943 | JGI IMG/M metagenome (GOLD analysis project Ga0247770, IMG submission 179943) | Plant litter microbial communities from Arlington Agricultural Research Station in Wisconsin, United States - UWRJ-L136-409B-6 | ecosystem: Environmental > Terrestrial > Plant litter >... | reverse complement strand
ACACACCAGCAGATAAAATGAGCAAAAAGAAAGGAAGGCAGAGATAGCAAAAAGACATACACAACACCAGGGATTCGCTGGTCGTCACCGACCCAACTACTAGTCTGGCCCTCACTGGCTTGTCTATGGGAGAGCGGACGGGATCTCGAATTCTCCTAGGTGTCCTGATCGTGCGTGTAAAGTATACTGAATTTGGAAGCCCTAAAGCCCAAGAAATAGGATTATAAAGTTCTGGAAAATAAGATGCAGAACTCAAGATGACGGCGAGACCTCGGATTCTGTAAGTAAAGATAACTCTCTTTACCACCGGCGTATAAACCGGAGCCCGGCGAGTTTGATGCCGTGAGAATGGGTCACGGCTCGGCGATGACAGAGAGCCGTGGTACTGCGGCTGCGGTCGCCCGGCCCTCGCGACCCTCCGACCGCCACTGCTATTCTTAGTATAGAGCCCATAATCGCTGTGGCTCAGAACTAAAAAATCTACTGGTGTTTCTTGTCAGGCAGCTGGCTCTTAGCAGACAGGCCAGGCCGTGGCCTAAAAACCTACCAGTGTTTCTTGTTCTCTTCTTGGCAGGCAACCGGTTGGACACCGCACGGACAAACTTCTCCTTCCCATCGTCTTAGCTGATGGAGTCAAATTGGCAGACTAGGCTAGCCCGATGTTAGTCTCGTTTACCGGCCGTGTCACCTTTTTCGCGTCTAAACGGCATCTAAACGGCGTATCATAACGCCTCTGCTCGTCTGACATGGAGAAAACATAAATGGTCTCTCTCTCTCTCTCTCTCTTTCTCTTACTTGAAGCTATCTCACATCTTCCTACTTGCGATATGATGGGACCTGACCTCACTGCTCTTGCACAATCTTTGGATCACGCCGCCTTTCATCATTATAACGGTGAATACGGATACGCCGATATGCCTTTCCCACTCCAACCAACACCCAACACCTGCTGCGCCGAGCACCACAATTGGATGCCGGGGTTGAATGACGCCGCCTTTCATCATCACAATAACGGATATCAGCATGCTCAGCATCCTCCGATGTCGATCCAAGCCTATATGCGCATCAAAGAGGACCCCAGAGTTATGCAAGCTTTAGATGTCGCACGTGATAGCTCCGATGGTGCAGAGAATGTGGTGATCAGAGGTATTCTGGACAAAGCAGTTATAAGGATCTGGGATAAGGTGATGGCATATCCGAACTGCTATCTCTTAACGAGGGATGAGTTCTCCATCTTCACTTACTTTCAGTGGAGTTTCAAGGGGAATGAGGTTGCAATGTCGGCGAGGAGGAGGTTTTGGGATACGTACAGGGGGGATACGTACACGGGGGATGGGGACGTTGGGATGTGAATCGTGGTGTGTGTATGTGTGTGGGAGACACTCAGAGGGATATGACGTGTTTCTCTGGTGGTGCGACGACCCGCACGGCCGTGCTGCACGCCGGCGTGCCTCGCGGGCCTTAAGAGAGGGTTGCCTATGGATGCCCGCTGCCCGATCGCGGCCTCGCACCCCGCCGCCGCTGCCAACCCCCAACCGCCACGCTTCGTCCCCCGGCTCCCCAAAAGACGGTCGCCCAGCTGCGGGAACCAAAGGCAAACAGAAGGGAGAGAGAGGGAACCAGCGGCATTCTGCAGCCCCCTCGGAGCAGGGCTTTGGACGGAGATGCTGGCTTATCTTGACGTTTGGATGACTGATTTGTATTTGCATTCTGCAAGTTTGCAACTCGACAAAGACTCGGGGGTTTTGTTAGGTTTGCCCTGAGGGGGCTGAGCTATTCGTAACAATAGCTGTGCATGTAATGGTATTTTGTTTTGCATGACAACAAATTCTGAACAGCGTTGTGTCCTCCCCCTGACGGTGCTTGACGTTGTTCTCTCTGACAGAATCCTCTTCATCTCCAGCTCTCTCTCACAGCCAACCATGAAAAAGGGGCTCCGGCACATCCCCCCCTTTTGACAGCCCCCTGACGTGTTGCTCCCTCGCAGCCACGCCTCCTCTTCATCTCAAGCTCAAGGGCTAGCGGCCGCTCCTCTAACCGTGGGAAGGTGTAATAGGGTGGCCGTTGGGCCAGCCCTTGTGCCAGTGGCCGTTGGGCCAGGTGCAGCGACCGAGGTCGGTCACCCCAGGGTTTGCCTGAGCGAGCTAGAGGCCAGCTGCCATAGGCATGATTGAGAAATGCCGGTTATGGTCGTGGGGCCGAGGGACCGGACGGATGCGGCGGTTGGCACCGTGAACGGCGAGCAATGAGGCGTGAGGTTGAAGGTGAGGGATCTGAGTGGGAGTGAGGGTGGGGTGTACTGTGGCATGGAGTGAGGGTGTGATGTGAGGGTGGGGTGTGACATGTAGGTGAGGTTGAGGTACAATCACATCGTCTCCACACAGCGTAAACGTGACGGAGCTCATGAGCGGCCAGGACGATACCAAGGAAGCCCATCCGCTGCTCTCCTGCCTTAATTCTCGCAGCGCAAGCATCGTCAACACTAGCACGCTTAGATCTACGCCGGGACCATATGGCGTCAAGTCCGGGCTCGTGTTCATAAACCTCACCGGCCGCCCCACACAACGCGCGACACACTATAGCGACGTTCCTCCTCATCCAGGGCGTCAATCGGCACGTCGTCAAGGACATGCTCAGGTGGACCTCGCTGACAATGACGGCTCAATGCTGGGCCGGCGCCGATATAGGCAGTTGGTCTCCGCATCAACTCATCGTGGCGTTCAAGGGGCTACCGGCCTTTGATGACCTCGGTCGCTAAGCCGGGCACGGCGGAAGTCGTTAAGGCCGCTAGCATGCCGATGCGCTGCCTCTAGCCGCCCGGCAGCTAGGACGGGTACTGATGAGCCTTATAAGCAAGGCCGGCGAAGTCGAGGAGCTCGATAACCACGAGCGGGTACGTTGCCTACGGCGGTGCCCGACCCGGATTGAACTACTGGAAGATCATGTAGATGCCGACTTGGACGCCCCACAGCTCCGCCTCGGGCAGGCGCGTGATATCCCTACCGTCGATGAGCATCGCGCCGGACGTCACGGGCTCGAGCGTGTTGATTAGTCGGACGTGCGTCGACTTGCCCGCGCCCGAATAGCTGATATGACGCCAAAGATCTCGCCGGTGTCGATGTCGAGCGTAACGCTGTCGGCAGCGCACACGAGCCCAGCCGTGGCTATGGCGTCCTTATCTTGGTGGTGCGGTGAGGATGTGCCGGGTAGGCAGCTACGGGCCTCAGGACCACCTAGGCGTTTTTGCCCGCCAGATTAGGCGGTCGGTGTCGGCCACGACGTCGTCTAAGAATCCCTGGAGCTGGTCGGCGAAGAACTCGGCGAGGACGGCCGTGCCGCCCGGCGCCTCGAGGAACGCTGGAATTTAATGTGTCCTCGTTGAGCTCGACAAGCTCGAGGAGGGCCGGGTCGTCCTTATCCTCCACGCGGGCGGTCCAGATGTTGAGGTATAGGTGGCCTCCCTCGACCGTAGCGTCATGATAGTAGAGCGCTCTCCGGCATACCCATGTCCGTGAGGAAGTTGTTACACGTCGGCCCCACGGGTGAGGTTAGGGGGTCGTTCGGGATCGGGATCTCGGCGCCCTCGGGGATCTCCTCAACTGACGCGGGCCTCCACGTTGTACTGCGCAAAGCATGGGTAAAGTTAACGATATCAACATCAAGATCGGCTCAGCCCGCCTTTTCCTCAAAGAGCCGCCAGTGCTCCTCCAAGGAGCCGACAACGCCGGTCGTGATCGTCTCGCCGGTAGCACCCGGTCGCACCGCAACGCCGCGTTGGCCAGTTCACCACGGGGCGTGGTCAACGATCGGGCGTCAAGGAGCATCGTCGTCGGAAGCGTGAAACTCGCGGACTGCTTGTAGTGCTCGATGAGTTATTTGTTGAGATCTGCGATCGACGCCGTGCTAGGTGCACCACCGTACTAGACGCCGCGGTTGTACTCTGGCCCCTAACATTGCTCGAACTGCGTCGTTGAGGTGTAGTACCTGCCACATCTCCCGGCGATCGGCAAGCACCGGCTGGCCCGCCTTGAGCCCAAGCATGTCAAGCACCTCTACGCCAAGCTCTTCTTCGCGGAGGGTCTCAACGCTGGCACCGTCTCCCCCTCGCTGACCAACATCCCGTCGACCGATACGAACCAAACCAAGCCGGCGATCGACAAATGTCGGCAGCTTTCATTGTTGGTGTTGTCTCGTGGGAACATTGCTGCGGGAGGCGTCAGGCGTCAGGTGGGTCTGGGGCCGTCGCCGACCGCGGACCGGCCGAAGTTGTGGTGGGGGCATAACAATAGGGGCAGGGGTTCGGCTACGGGCGTGTTGGCTCGTGAGGGATTACCGGGGGCTAGATGCCGTGTGCAGTGACGTCGGTCTGTCCTCCCTCATCTGACACGTGACTAAGCGACAAATCTCGAATGCTCCAGACACTGGCGCTCTGCGCGATCCTTGCCACTACCACGGTGGGCCGTGATACTCCACAACAGGGAGCAACAGCTCACAATGGGCACATGCGCGACGTGCTTCCGTGCCCCGCCCCATGAACGGAGTCTTCAAGCTTGTCGAATGCGACTGAGGTGCACAAGCGGGTGCAGCCATACGACGGAGCACCCTCTTCTGTGGCTTTTCGCTGTTAAAGGCGGAGCGGAGGCGTAGCGCAACGGTTGCCGCTCGAGTTCAAGGCCGTGGAGAAGATAGGGATCGTATTGAGGAATTCGAAGCGAAAGGCTACAAGGGCGTTGGGTGCGTTTCCATGTGATCTTGAGCTCGGTGGCTTTTTGGTCCGTGCGGAAGTGCGGAGTTTTCCACCCCAGTCACTTCAAAACGTTCCACTAAACGGCGAGAACTGGTCTTGACAACTTCAGCTCGATTCCTCCGGCCCTCACCATCACCACTCCTGGCGCCCGCCAAATCGGCTGACTCCAGCGCACACTCTGCCCGATATCCAAGTTCAAAGGTGAGGCACACACGCTGCTTTGACACCAACGGCCCTCTACCGGGCGGCGACAACACGCAGAGGCAGCCAGATGATTCAACAGACTGAACGGCTTGCAGATGAGTATGAGGTGGATGCTTGTGGCCGCGGCCGACACCTCAGATGCTCTGGGGGGAGGGCAGGGGCTTCTCCATCCTCACCAACTCGCCCAGACACTTTGCTTCGCGCCACAAGTCAACCTCCAACGGCGGTTGCCGAACGCCCGCCTCCATTCTCGCCACCACCATCGGCTCTGTCCAGACTTCTTGCGGCAGACCGCCATGACCGCCCCCGACCTGTTGTACCCTACCGCCTTGACCATCCCGAAGGAGGTTTGGTTTTGTGTCTCGGCATGCAACCGATAATGCAGTCCACGTAGCGTCCAATGTACACATTCTGAACCCTGCGCCCATCCGCCAGTCCGCCTTTAGCATAGGAGTATGCTAGAACCCCGCTCGTTAGTCCGGAGCTGCCAAAGTGACGATGTCTCCTACTTAAATACTCGAGGAAGCTTGTGTGCCTCCTTTCTCACATCTCTTCTGTCAGCCATCAAGTTGAAAACGGTTGACGATGGCGACCTTTCAACCAGGTTCAGCAATTTTCGGAACCGGAACACTTCCAACAGAGATGTACCGCAAAATCTTCGAATACCTTTCAGCGGTAGACATCATCTCTGCAGCGTGTGTCCACGTTCATGCGCAATCAAGCCGTTGAGATTCTACCGGTAAGTGCGAAGACTTCCCCATGCTATTAGCGCCTCGGCTCGGACACCTATGCGTTCAGCGGGATATCTATCTCGCGCTATCTTCACTGTTCCCACTTATCAACATTCCCGATTATGAGATCGTTTGGAGATCCCCCGCGGGTAGCAAATTTGAAGCAGAGGCTCAACGCCGAGTCAAAGACAGGTTGGAGAAGATCGTTATTACTGCAGAATACTTTTTGAAACACGTGCCAATAGTAAGGTAAAGACCGGAAGGTACAACTGCGGAAGACTCCAACCGCTCAGCTCACCGACCCAGCCTCGCCATCCTTGCTCTACTCTAACAGGTGCTAACCAGAGTGTAAGGGATTGATCTTGGAAACCACAATCGATCGCGTTTCGAGGCTCCTGCGAGGCGGAGAGTCCAAAGGGGAACGCTCATTGACAAGTGATATATGTGGACAATCTATTAGTTGCCATTAGCCCCTCTGACCTTAACCTGGGCAACCTGAATGAGTTCTCATCATTGAGGCTGTATATGTGCAAGAGCTTGTGCTTGAAATGGTTATTTGGCAGGCAAACATACAGCGCATATCTTGACCGGGGTGACTGTCGTACATCGTCATGATGAGAATCTGGCGGGCGATTTCTAGTTAGATATCTCAGGACCGCAGTCTACGAATTGGTAGTTAGGGTTATGCTTACATCCTCGAGGGTCTGGTCCTCAATCCAGTACCTGGTACACACCAAACTATCAGCGCCACGGAGAACATAAATTGGGGATATCGCAATTCCGCTCACCATTGCTGATCTGGGTGGTATTTGAGATAGTATATCTCGCCCACCGAGTGAGGGTACACTCGATCCGCAGTAATGAGATCGCCAGGGTCTACAGTACTAACATCACAGAATGCGATGGGGCAGTCCTTGATAACAGGCAAGAGTGGGCGCCATGTGCTATCAGACAAGCTGTATCAGTTCAGGACTGGCCAGAAAGAGGATTTGGGAACATACTTGATGATGCGAACTTTATATATCTAGGCTTTAGATTCTCACGTTGGCCATCAGCTATGTGGTTGAAGAATATTTCTGGGCCAGACTTCAAGGTTACATCTGTGTACGGTCCGTTCCGTCAGCTGATGGCCTCATGCATTGCCATGGTGAAATTATTGGGTCTGACCGTTGTGCGCTCCTCTGGCACGAGGTTCAACAACCAGAACATTCAAGACGTTAACCTTGTCCCTTAGAGTTTCGTCGTTCAGTCGTGTCCGTAGGTCATAGGTGTGAACGGACACAGCGTCGAGTTTCTCCTCCAGCCATTCGGCGATCTCTTCCCTGTGACGACGAGCACCATCAACGGTTTTCACATCCCACATGGTTTCGCTGGTCTGCTTTAAGACTTGAAATCCATTCTTGGCAAGGCTCTTTGTGGTGTCGTCTCTCTGTAATTCATCTTTTAAAACCTTAATACTTAAAAACCACTATAATTTATTTCCATTAGTTAGTTAATATTTTTACTGTCATAGAAAACGCGCTGGATTGATGCGACAAGGCGTTGTGGGTTGGTAGGGTAGTCGTGTAGTGTCGGCCGATTGCATAAAATAGCAGGAGAAAAATTATGTAGGGCCATACATAACCCCAACCCTCCTTGGTATGAGTGCCCGTCCAGCTGGGCCCTACTTCTATACCGGCCAGTGTCAGCGATTTAACGGAGCCATAGAGGAAATGGGTGGGAATGGCAGGAGCTGGTGGTCGGGCCTGGATGGGTCGGCATCGTCTGCCTGCATTCAGGAACCGGAGGAAAGACGAAGGCCGCTCTGCACACGTGGAGTGAGTGCATTGGCAAGAAGATATTTGGGCATGAAGGCAGAGACACGACAAGGAATGTCTTGGACTAATACTCACAAGTAATAACCGTCCTAAGGGAGTTTTGTGAAAGGTGAAGTAGCTAGTAGTAGCCGTACAATTAGTAGGGGTGTGAAAATGAATGGGTGATTTCTGTTCAGGGGAGGTAAACAAACTGCAGCCTGTAGCCATTCACCTCTGACGTATTTTCTATGAAAATCTAAGCCACATGTTATCAATGATATTTACATCCATGAGATGGTGTGCTTGTAAACCAATGGCCGTCTTTGGTCAGACCAAGAGGGGAAACCACTAAATTCTAAATTCACTTGGGCCAGGCTTAACCAAGGCAACTCGAGTTTGGGACGCAGGCCTACAAATTCACTGTTCCAGTGCTAGGCATTATGTCAAGTGTGATGTGGGGCCGAGTAGAACAACCGCTTTGTGTGCGCGCTTTGTCCTTTGTTTGGTGCTTCTCCTCTCAGCTTCAGATCGCGACCACAGCTCTCAACTTCAGATCGCGACCACAGTTCTCAATTTCAGATCGCGACCAACTTGCATGGTCCTCTCAGACCTGACCCATTCCACTGGCCTATTGCAAATTTTCCAAATGCCTTCTTCCTTTTCCCTCCTTCCGCCCTGGCGCGACACCCTCACCGAGACCACGACAACTCGGCAGAATCTTGTCGATTCCGACGGTAACAAGATGACGATCCAGAAGCGCTACATACTGAACCGTAAGCAGCCTTGAGGCGCCCTTTCCCTACTCCTCTTGAAGGCGATCTAATGGGGATGCCAGGCGTCTTGCCCAAGAAAGACAAGGACGACTCCTTCGACGTTGTCGTCCGCCCCTCAATTGGTCGCGCAATTCTCATCAAGGGCTCGTCGCCATCGACATCCGTGACCGCTGCTTCTGAGATCCTTGCTGCAATCGATACCAACAAGACAAACCGCATGATAACAGTCTTCAACCTGGTCAAGCAGCTCAGCGCCCAACATGCCGAACAGAAGGCCAAGCTCAGCGCCCAACGTGCCGAACAGAAGGCCAAGCTCAACGCCAAGCTTGCCGAACAGAAGGCCAAGCTCAGCGCCCAGCGTTATGCCCAGTTCATTGGCATCGCTGATCGTGCGGCGCGTTGGCGCGAAGAGGCATCCGTTATGAGAGCGCGGCGGATTGCTGACGAGGCCGAGGTGAGAATAAGCAGAAAATAGGACAACTTTTGCCGGGTTGCTGCTAACAGACCAAGGTCACCCATCGCAAGGCAGCCACGCAAATGCAACGCGCAGTCTCGCGCGCACCGTTCGCCAAGGCCGTCTCCGTCGTTGCTACTCTTGCCGCCGTTGGAACCGGTCTCGCCTTCTGGAAGCGCCACAGAGGCGCGAGTAAGGGCACACACGGTATGCCCACGAATAAGGTCACATGGAAAAGAGAAACGCTTGCTAATGTATTGCTCACAGTTCCGAACCAAGCTGCAGAGCATTCCACTTAGGCTACTCTCCCGTCTAGCTGCTCCCGGCAAGTCTACGTCTCATAACAGGCTCGACAGCTTGCGATAGGCTGCGAACTCACGACAGACTAATGACTCACGCCAGATCCGACAACAGGTGCTCTCTGAAGAGATGTACGGTATGGAAATAGGGCAAAGGTCAGAAGATGCATCTTTCGTCGTTCCGGACTAGATGGATGGCAACGGATTTTCCAACGGCACGGCGACAGCAGGGTCCCAAAGATGGCGATTTTGGTGGGAGAAAGGTTGCCTTCGGTCTTATCGCTGGAGATTCAGCGATAAGTGCTGTTACTCCCTATGTAGCCAATACCCTGTGCACCCCATTACTACATTGTCTGGTGATTGAAACTTGACGTGGCTGATACACATCTCGCTTTGGTTCAACGGGAGAACACACGGCTGCCCCGCAAGCAACTGCATACACTATTGTGCACCGAGATCATGGGCAACGACACCCAGGATCACTACTTGTAGTGGGACAAGTACTGACAAGAGGAGCCAGGGTCTTCGTATCCGAGAAAGTCCAGATGATGACGTCCGTCAAATCGTCAAATCATCGCTTTGATTCTCGGCTCCTCCTGCGGTTTCAAGGGCGGCATTCTTAGGATTCAGGTAGTCGAGATAGTGAGGCTTTTGATCCCCGGGCTGTGATGCTGTCTCGGATATGCTAGGCCCACTTCATGAGGGTTTGGTACTGGCTTCGGCTCCGCAAACAGAATCGATAGCATGCTGTGGAAGAGAGTCAGTAAGTGTAAAACAGCGCCTACCCATCTATGCCGAATGATAGAGCCCTGAAGACGGGAAGACTTACAGTTGGCTCTTGAGCAATACTTTGAAGAGCCTGTCGGCCATCTCTTGGATGACAGCGGCCTGCTCGTGTAAGAAAGGCTTTTGAGATTTGGATCGTTTGGTTGGAGGCCGTCGGCGCCGCTGAGGGTGTAGGCGGGGCGAGTGAAGCCGCCATAAACCGCCCTCCAAGGAGAAGGGGGTTTCCGCCGCTCATCAGGCTCAATCTTTCTCCCATCTGCAGCGGAACACGGCTCCGTATCGTTCTCTTGCCATGGCATAAAGGCGACCCGATACTTGTCGTAAAATTGGTGGCGAAGACGTGTCAAATCTTTCGACGGAGGCACGATGACGGCATGTTCAAAACTAAAGCTTTTCTACTGCGAGAAGCTAGTTGATCGGTAAACAAAGAGCAACTGATTGAAAGGTTTCCTCCCCCTTGCTTCTGCAAGGGACCCGACTGATCCAAACTGGTCTCCGGAAACGGCAAGCTTCCACACCAATAGGGAGAAGAAGAAGGATGGAGGAAAATTAATAAGTAAAGGGGGAAACAGATAAGCGGATTAAGAGCACTGGATGTCGCGCCACACATAGTGGGCAATTATGGTAACGGAGAATAACGGGATTGAATTAAGGGAAGGGGCTGGCGAAGCCCACTAATTTAGAACATGCCGCAGTGCTGTTATACTGTAGTTCCATGCAAAAGTAAAATATCCCTGTCGTGTACCTTTAATCCGCTCCATAAGAGGTTTTTCCAGCCTTACAGGCACTCCTCTGCCCTGTGCGGACCTCGCTCAACTCCCTGTCGCTACTAGTCCAGAGCGTTCTTTTTACCCATCATACCACAGTAGTTTCCTGTTATCCTAGACGGTACGGCTATCCCTTCCAACTCAGCGCTTGCCCAAATGGCTGAGAACCCATTATTTTGACGACTCAGGCCATCATCACGCTGGGCCGGCACGGCCTGACCGATCCCTACACCCGGAACAGTGCGCAACACAATGTGACACTGTACACACACTGTGGCCTCTGTACTTAGAGGTAGCTCTATTAACAGGGGCTTGGGAGAGGACAGAGACTATAGGCCTTTATGGGAAAAACCTCTATTAATAATTAAGGCTTAGTATATAAAGGCTGGTATAAAGTACTTAGTAGATAGCTAATATAAATAATTATCATTATAACTGTGTTAAACTTTAGGAATCTACAGGCCTGTTGTACTAGTCCAAGCTGGCTACAGCGCTGTTAAGCGCTATAGGAAGCAAACGAAGGCTTGAATTACAGGGAGGTGCCACTGAAAATAAGGGTCTCACAGCGAATATTAACGCTGGAAACAAGAGGATCTAGAAGGCAGTGTCTTGTAGAATGACTGGAAAAGAATGAAGTTGCTTGCTTAACTAGAATTAGATACAGGAGAGGAGAGGGCCTGTTATAAGCTGTGGGAGGCTCTAGAAGAATTCCAGAGCCTTCTATAAGGTAAAACTAACTAATATAATAATGGAATAGTATTGTTCTGAACTATTCTTTGTGGGTTCTGTTAACGTAGTGGCTGATGTGGCTACATTAATGCTCTAGTTGGTTCTATAAGGCAGTAGCCCCACTAGATTCAGGGAGTTCCACCCTTCTAGATTCTAGTAGGTTCTGAGCACTCCAGGAGCCCCAGGGGGCCCTGGAGTGGCTTAGAATCCTCTAGAACCGTCTGGGGTTCTAAAAGATTTAACTAGTAGTTACGGGATACGCAGTTGCAACAGCTACAAACTGTTGCTTGCCGGAGGACCCTGTAATATAGGGAGCCTATAGGGCACTCAGTAGCTAGAAATTAACAACGCTTTCTTACTAATAAGGAACAGAATCGTGAAAGCAGAGGTTTGATTACCTCTGTCCCCAGCCCCGAGCGAGAGAAGCTCACAAGCCGACTCTGACCGAGAAAGGGCCATTCCTTGATGCCGAAGACCTGGAAGAAATCGATGAGCCTCCGATGCCAGAGAGCTTTGAGCTGACCCACTAATCGGAGGGGATGCAAGTGGAGGATCTGCAAGGGCTACAAGGAACAAGGAATGGTGTTGATGGCCTCGAGGCGTAAGAGAAGTCTCTAAAAGGACCAAGAAATTGGGAAGAACATATTGGCCGCCGAGAACGGGATTCCCAAGGCAATGGAAACCACAGGAAGAAAAGAACCCCAACTACTGGGCCCCGGGCTTCCGATCAGCAATACTGACCGAAAGCCTGGCACTTACCTGAACGCCAGTCAGCCTCAGCCATGGTGTTGACGAAGCCCCCTGGTTGTTCCTTTTAAGCGCATGTTCTCGCAGCCGAAGCAAGAGGAAGAAACAGACTGTGTGATTGACGAGCCAGCTTTTATCGCAATGACACGCTTGATGGATGCTTGCAACGTGACCAGAAGTAGGCGCCTGCTGATGCAATAGCGGAATGATGGCGAAGTAATGAAAATCTAGAAACAAAACATTTGTACATTGATGGATCTGGAGAGTGTTTTTTTTGTAAGTAAAACTGTCAATGGAATATTGAATGGCTGCAGCTTTTCTCCCAACTTCCCTGCAGGTAATAAGATGCTAGACCCTTGACGGGTAACCCATAGCCCATAACCCATGCGCCAAAATCCATAACCATAGCCCATAATCCATAACCCATAGCCCTGAACCTATAACTCATGACCCATGACCCATGACCCATGACTCATGACCTATGTGAGACTCCTTTCTTCTCTATCTACCACTTGCGAAGGCGAGTCAAGAAACGACCCATGGGCGCCATGCGAATAGGAGTGTGAAGAGCGTTGATCTACCACTTGCCAAGGCGACTCAAGAAACGGCCAATGGCCGGCATGCGAAGAGTAGCGTGAAGAGGGCGAGGGTGATTTACAAAGTGCTTTGCCGTCGTCGTCGGGGCCGTGAAGAAGGTGGGCGGCAACAGTGGCGCTGGCATAAATGGCATCGTGTTGCCCTTGATGGGGAGGCTGCGAAGGCCGAAAACGTTGGTGCCTGCAAAAGTCGAAAAAGGTCTCTTGCCGCCACCGCCGCTGCCGCTGCCGCTGCCGATGCTGCTGCGGCCCACAAGATTCTTGACAACACTCTCAGTCTTCACCTCCTCGATGTGCAAACACTTGCGGAAATTTGTAATGACTGCATCGTAGGGGATGGTGAAGTTGGCGGCATGGTTCCTAGAGGGGGGTTAGATAATTTCCAGCAAAGGTACTAGGAGGAGGGAGGGGGAGGAGAACGTACCGGTCGCGGATAAATTCGTTCGAGAGCTTCTTCACATCCTCTTCCTTTACAATATCTGACAGCCAAAGCTGTATAGCTCCCTTACTGGTGGAGAGCGGCTCCCGGTCGACAGCGGTCTTGAGCTTCCCATCAACCTTGGTAAAGACCGACAGAGACGAGCACTTTGCCATGCGTTGAAGCTCCTTCTCCGTGTTGATCTGCATGGGAAGGGCAAATTGTAGTACAGCAATGGTACGGAGGTTCGGATTCTCAGTGAAGGACTGGGTGTATTTACCGGCGCTTTTGTGGCTATCAGTAGTAGTGAAGACGATGAGGGCGGTCGGGTAACGCCCATGTGCCCCAACGGATGTGATGCCCAGAGTCGGGGTGCTCGGCCCGGTCTCCTTCTTCTTCTGGGTGATCTCCGGGGTGATCTTGTCGAGCTTAGGGGTCGCATCCTCAACCATCAGCTTGGCCGCTAGCGGACCAGCGGGCGAAGGGAGGCAGGCCATCGAGTCGAGCTGAGTAGTGGTAAGGTGGTAGGTGCGGAGAAAAACATTGCTTAACCCACTCTGTGTCATGGTAGCGAGCTTTCCTGTCAAAGGATCAAATTCCTAACCTTACCG
>Ga0247770_1001943_pt1 | contig 13658 bp, 10 predicted proteins | sample UWRJL136409B6_FD_179943 | JGI IMG/M metagenome (GOLD analysis project Ga0247770, IMG submission 179943) | Plant litter microbial communities from Arlington Agricultural Research Station in Wisconsin, United States - UWRJ-L136-409B-6 | ecosystem: Environmental > Terrestrial > Plant litter >... | reverse complement strand
CTCCACTAACAGCATCCCCACCCCTCCCACCTAACCTAACTACCCCTAACCAACCTACACAATCCCCACCATCCGCCTACCCTCTGGAACATACATCACCGACTCCTCTAACATCATTACAGCTATCAACTCCCTCCACCCCACCCCTGCCCTTCCCCTGATACACCTTCCTCCCACCTTCCCCGTCTCCAAAGCCACATCACCCCTTTCATGTCCGCCTTCCGACCAATCTACCTCGCCGGTATAGCCAGGAATGTCCTTAACTAACTAACTTTCTATTATAATTTTCTGTAAAGAGATGTGCGTTTACTGAGGACCGACACTGGGATTTCGCTATTAAGATCTGACAGATCTATTCCTTTAGCCAGATTTATTATTAATAGTATGTCGGGGTCACTACTGACCTAGAAGCTCGAATTAGAAGTTAGCTATACCTAGCCTAAATAGATAGAGAAGATGGATAACTAAAGGGTTAAAACAGCTACCCAGGTAAGCGGTTGACAAAAAAAGAGAGCCACCAAAACTGGCCTGTGCAGTACTTGGCTAACAGCGACCTTAACAGTTCCACCATCTTCCATCAGACCACCTACTTTCTTCCACTTTCCACATCATCACAACCATTACCATAGCTTACGGTCACCATCTAACACCGATTAAATCTAAGTTGATTGGTACAGTTAATTATCTGCAGGTTTACAAAATTCCTTTTTTCAAAAGCGATGTTTTCTGTAATTTTAAGGTCAGTTCTGCGCGAGGCAAAGCCATCCTGGAACGGCAACAGGATCGCAGGCACCTGGAAATCGAGATTAAAGGCCGGAAAAAACTGATCAATCCAGAGTAAATACTAATTATAGAACAGATCCTCTAAACCTACAGATTCTAAGTTTAACAACTGACCTAGCAAGGCCTAGCCTTACAAGCTGGAATTTCCGGTATTTCTAATCGCACAATCAAGAGAGCAATAGGTAAGTTATAACTTCCTACCTTCCTTATTAGATTCCTGACTTCCTAGCTCCCTAGCTCCTTAACTCCCTAGTTCTCTAGCTGCCTAATTCCTTTATTTCTAACTTTTAAATAAGCACCTTAAGCTACAGGAAATGTATCGTTTACAAGAAGGGCTAAGTCTTACCTAATTACACAGACTGATAAGTTAAAGCAGTAAAACTTACTCTTTTCTATCAACCTACAAAGGAGAACTGGCGAGATATCCACTAGACTAATAAAGCCCACTGTATAATTAGATCTAAAAGTTATATACAGATTATACGTAAGCTTAGGGAAAGGTACTACCCTAATTATATTTATCACTTACGCTCTTTAAAACAAAACGATATATTAAGGGAAGATCGAGAACGTTTTCACATTTAGGGTGCTGTTAGGTACGATTTTAAGTCAGATCTAACCTTCTATAACGTTCTTACAAATATAAACGGAAAGATAAGCCAGTAAGTATATCTTAATTATATTCTTAACGGGCCTGTATATAAGTAGATTAAGTAAGGTAATAAATTTATTATGGAAGAAGATAGCGACTCAGGTCACAGCAGTGGGAATTACACGAAGAATAACCCTGTAAGAGTATAGAAAGAACAGCATAAGCTTAAACACTTCTTTAACACACCTAGGTCCTTAGATTTAAGCCTTATTGAGAATTGTTAGTGTGCTGTTAAGCAGTATATACGTGCAAATTATCACCTTAAGTTGGATCTGAAGGTATTAATAATTAAAGGGTGGAAAAATATCTGTTAGACCACAATTAATAAATGGGTGGATTCTATAATAATGTGGATGGAGCAGGTGTTAGCAGGGAACGGTTAGATAACCGGCTGGTAGTACTAATAGATACCTGTAATTGCCAGCAATTTTCTATAAGTGTAGAAGTACCAGGTAAGTAATGTGGCTCTCTTTTTTTGTCAACCGCTTGCCAGGTTAGTGGGAAATTAGTGCCTTTAGACAAAGACGTAGCCATAGTACGGATTAAACTAGGTAATATTAACAGTGCTAAGGGATTTTTCTTATGGAAAGGGGTGAAACCGATGTTGCAGGTAATTTAAAGTTATTTTTAAAGTAGATTATGTATTTTTGAAAAATAGGTTTAAAATCTCCAGTTAGCCGCCACCTTTATTCAAGGTGTGGGTGGGGTAAAGGGGAACTGTGTAAAATTTGCTATATAAGACGGTGACGAAACGGAAGGTATAAGTAAGTATAAACAGTTAGCTGCTTAGGGTTACGGAAGATAGTGGGGCTTTATTATTAAGAGCTGGGACTGCTATATGTGGAGCCGGGGCCGCCATATATAGCGGTGCAGACTTCCAATTCTGGACGCCTCAGCGCCGTACTCTATGATTATAAGGAAATTTTGTGTGCCCAGATTCGTCGCATGAAACCAGGCTGTTTCCAAGAATCTCGTTGAGATACGTGAGAGGGTTGCTACAAACAAAGTCCGCAATTGCCAGACTGCCCCTTCCGAATGCTTGCAGTGAACTTAGATGCCCTAATCCCCCACCCATTCCATCGAAACCTCCTAACCCTCAATGGTGTATCAGCTCATCGAACATTAAGAAAGGTGTATGGACCCGGCCTTCTCATCGATCGTACGTCTTCCCATCCCCTGATTATACCTCTCCCCCACTTCTCGGAGCAAGACCCTGAACTCGGCAATATCTGATTTACTTGGCTTTACCTCGGCAGGGCGACGTTCCTCATCTAAAAGACCGATTCTCCGTCGGAAATAGTCCAAAGGTTTAAGACCGTGGTTGTCCAACGCCTGAGGGTTGATTGTAACCTGAGCATTCCTCATCGCTTTTATCAAGTGGTAAGTGCCACTCATTGCTACCAGGTGAAGAATGTTTCGCCCAACGGGGTCCAATGCATCAAGCCGTACGCCCAGCTCGTGAAACGCCCGGAAAGTACCAGCCTTGTCGCACGCAATGGCATTATGAACTGGTGTGTATCCCCGAATGTCTTTGTGGCTGGGGTCCCCGCCGGATTTAATCAAAAGGTCAAATACCTTATGCAGCTCCGTTCCACAGTAGATAGGATCATATCTCGAATCTTGAAAAATCTGGTTGGTTACATGCGCGCCCCTCGAAAGAAGGAGTTGATGCATGTGGTAGCGGTTGAATGTCACGGCGATGCGGAGGGGGGGGACGATGATGTCCTTTCCCACCGTCGACCCTGCTTCCCGCATCAAGTAACGCAACAGCGCAATCGAGATCCCCACGAGCAGCAGCTCAGTGCAAAGGAGTGTAGCCGCTCAAGTCTCCGGCGTTTACATCCGCTCCCAGGCTGGTGAGTGCTCGAATGGCATCCGGGCACCCCTTCACGACAGCCCAGTGAAGCGGGGTGAAACCACATATGTCCCGAGTGTTGAGTGACCAAGGCTCGATCCGCACAGCGTCCGGGAGTGACATCGCCTGAGTGCCAGCAATAATTTCATGTGCAAGCGTGGGGTACACATCGTCGTTTTTAGTGGTGGCCATGGTTTTCAGATGTAGCGAACGCTGTCTTGTTATCCCTGGAGAGTTGAGATAGATCATTGCTGGTGGTACTGGGGTTCTATCGAAAAACGTTATTTGCCATGCGCATGTATTAGGCTGTGCTTTTTAGTAGACCCAATTCAAGACAGCGACTCCTCCGTACCTGCCCTTATTGTTTGCGTGATCAACATCAACACCGATAGTAAAGAGAAAGTCGGCGATCCCCCATTTGTGGTTATCCATTGCAAACTAAAATAATATAAGCGCTCGAGGTTAAAGACAATTCGTAGGTATTCGCTTATTCATGTGAATTTGATGTTCACCAAAAGCATTGAGTCCCCATTTGGAAGGGTAACGGTTGGATTGATCTCCCTCCTCGTGATCAACTGTTTCATCTTGGACAGATTGTCCCACAGAATCAGGCTCCAGACATGGTGTTTCGAAGGAAGAACTTGTGGAAGGCTGAGGTGGACTGAAATGCCGGACACGAAATCCCAGTATGTGGACACGGAAAGCGTGCGTCGGAGAAGCCATGCTGGGAAGAGATAGTTTAGTTGAAGGGATGATTTGGTGTGGTTCTGGCATGGGGGATAGTCGCACGATGATTCCCCAATCAATGGAAGGCTGGCATAACGTATGCAGAGTTGGCCAAAGAGTCTCGTGAATGCCTGGGGCGTGGAGAGGTCGTTCCGCCTGTGACATTGGCATCTGCAATGTCCAACACATTTTCGCCTGACTGACGTTGCTAGACATACCGCGCCCCCATATCCCGGTAGGTGATCATTGGCGTCCCCAACTGAATTCAGAGAGGTATGGCTGTTTGTTTTCGATTTTGTTTTGGCTGGATCGAGTTTTTCCATCAGCTGCTGAGCCGAAGTCTCGCATATCTGGCGGATATCCAAGAGGAAATCACTTTGCATTAAGCTACCAACGTCAATGTATGTCAACAATACCGGGCGTCAACATCATGTTTACTCACGCTTGAGACTGCTGTAGTATGAGAAATGCGTCTGCTATATGTTCTCGTTCGCGACGAATCTTGTTGCGGTGGTGGGAAATCTTGCCTGTCTCAAACATCCACCTGATTTTGGTCCTCATGGAATGCCGAGGCTCTGGATCGTTGATGGACGGAAAATTTTCGTTGCCGAACTGCTGAAGCTCCAATACCTCCTGTTTCAGCCGAGCGAGAACGGGGTGCTGTGGTAGTAGTCCATGATCTCAGCGTTGATGATGTTAGTCCCAAGTAGCAGGTCAGGGTCGTTAGCTGTGGACAGTCAGCAGTAAGTTCGGTACTCGTCAAAAATGGTTTATGTAAGAGGGCATGTATTGGGGCATACCTCATTGTGGAGATCGTATATTTCGGCGGGGGCATCGCCAGTGTGGAGAAGAAGCTGAATTCCTGTTGCCAAGGTTTTAAGTGCTTGACAAAGTGCTATCGCACTTGCAGCTGCGCCGAGCCCCTCCATGGTCGTGGTTTTGGTGTTGTTGACGATGATGACGGTCCATTAGAGAGATGGGCTATGAATGCTTGATGTGCTCTCAGTTGATGCCGAGTGGCCCGAGTCATTGTGTGGCAAGGTATTAGTAGCGTTTCGGGCTCGAGAGGAGAGCGTTGCGGGGGATGATTGCACACGTGGCTATATTTAGTTATGCTGCGGCACGCCAAAGCGTACCTTCTGCTGAGTAATTGGTTATTGAGCAATCGACTGTGGCATGTGTAATATTCACAAAATCTCATGGCGGCTACTTGCCTCCCGGTTGCCTCTTGGTCTCGATCTGGAGTTTTGGTCAGCTCCATGAAACGGGATAGATGAGTATCACCCGCATTGGATCCATCTCACGTCGAACTTAGTGCTCGCCAGGGGTATTGTCAATGGTAAGGATAAAGATAGGTGTTATATTTAGAGTACATGGATGGATAGATGCTGGGTCCGGCGACCCTTTGATGTAACTATCGCGCCCGGTGGGCCCTGTACTCGGACTGTTCCGCGAACATTTGCTTCACGCCGTCGGCAACACCACGGGTGATTGTCGATATGGTGCTCGCTCGTCTGCGCGGCAGTGACGTAGAAACCTTCAAGGTCTCACCGCTAGACCTCTGACTATGCCCGTCCCCCTCCGGCGGAGCGGCACGGGAGTCGCCGGGCAGCGGCGGCAGCTTGGGGATAAACTTGGTCGCTGCCCTCGAAAGCGAGTTCCATCTCTTCATGTATGCCTTCTTGGGCTCGGTCGTATGAGACTCATTTGGCTCAGTTGTGAGAGACTCCTTGCTCAAAATTGAATCGAACGTTGTTTCGTTGTTGTCCTTCGTCCCGATGTCGTCATCCGGGTCGTGGAGCACATATTCAGGTTCGTCGCCGTCGATGTCCTTGTCATCGGACTCAAATACGGGGAGCGGGGGTGCCCGATGCGAATCTCTGCTGACCCGGTGCAGGCGGCCATATTTCGCGCCCGGCACGCCCTCCCACATCTCCCCTTCGGCGTCCTCGTACGTGTACGTCTGTGTGTCGGCATCATAGGCCACGCGTCGCATACCCTCGGGCAGGCGCTCCTCGTCCGAGTCGAGATAGGCCCAGCGACCCATCTTGTGTATTCCGAGATGGCAAAAAGGGTTCCGTGTCGCGATATTGCTTGCGGCGGTCAATTGCACACGTGGAATAGTTCGCGGTCGATGTTGCAAGTGGAGAGTTGGTGCTTGTTGCTCGTTGCAAACGAAATGCGGGTGGCGAGCGGTTGATGAGGTGGCTGCGGGGAATCGCTGTGCCACCTGAGCCGTCCGAAGTCCAATGATCTTTAGCTTGATGCATGGGCTGTGTCACATGAACTCTGGGGCGCTCTTTCCAATTAAATACAGCAGTGAAAACAATGCGCCACTCTGGCCAACATGTTTTACACGGCTGCAAGTGCTAGCAGAAAGGGCTTGTGAACTCGCCGGGGACGGCGCCATCAAAGACAATATGCGCATGCGCAGAACGATTCTATTGACTGTTGGTTGGCCCTTTGATCTCTGACCATGAAAAAGACAAGACGGAAGATTGAGCGGCAAACAAGAACACAGACACGCAAATACCTGGCCAGTAAAATCTCAGGCCAGCGACAATCCGAACAGAGGAACTAAGCTACCTAGTACCTGAACAACCAATCACAGACATCACAAACTCCGTTATTCCGTTTGCGAGGAACACAATTCGGCCCGTGGCGTCCCGTCCTCGGAGGAGCTACAGGTGGAGGTGGCGCAGGTCGTGCTGCTGGCTTCTTAGGGGTCTTCTTGGGAGCCTTCTCGGGGGTGACCTTCTTAAGGGAGACCTTCTTGGTGATGGCTTTCTTGGGGGTTGCCTTCGTCGGCTTTAGTGACGGTGATGCTGATCCCTCGTCCTCTTCTTCCTCGTTCTCATCTTCCTCCTTCTCATCTTCCACGTCATCGTCTTCCTCCTTCTCGTCTTCCCCGTCTTGCTCGTCTCCCTCATCTTCCTCATCCCCATCCTCCTCGCCCCCATTTTCCTCCTCGTCCGTGTTTTCCTCGTCTTCCTCGTCCCCGTCCTTCTTTCTCTCACTCTCTGCTCCACTGTCGCTATGTTATCCTGACCGCTCTCATCTTCCCCGTCTTCCTCGACCGCTTGTTGATCATTATCTCTGTCGTCTTCCACACCCACGCCGCTATTACCGTCGCCCATATCTTCGTCCCCATCCCTTTCTTCCTGTTGCTTCTTCTTCTTTCCCCCTTCCTTTTCGGTTGTGTTTTCTGCCTTTTCTTTCCTTCCTCTTCTTCCCGGTCTTCTTTCTCTCGCCGCTTCCGCTTCCGGCGATTGGCTTCTTTCGGGTACATATGGCATCCAGGCCTCCGTATCCATGCTCGGTGAGCGTAAGGCCGTTCTTAAACAGATGCCACGGGCCGGGGATCTTATCGATGTCGTTAATGTTAACCAACACATCGAGAGATTCCTCGCCTGGATCCGCCTCCCTTTCCCATGGGTCCACGTCGTCCATCACCGCCTCGACGATGGCCGGGCCCTTGCGGACAACATCCTTGAAGTACGAAGTTTTGCGCTCGTCGAGTGGCCCATTCTCCAGACACCAGTTCTCTAGCTTGCTGCACCTCTGAATCAACTTATCGAGCACGGCCTTTATTATAGTACTGCGTGGTGGCAACGATGGTGGCAAACTGTGGCCCTGACCAGCTGAATTGACTTCGTCAGTTTAGCTCTCCTGGGCTCCATTCAGCTCCGATGGCCACACCTCCGACTGCGCGTTCCGGCCTCTGGCTGGAACCCCTTTCTTTCTGACAACTAGTTCTTGCAGAAGCCAAATCCTTCTGCAAGATCGCATGTTGCGAAATGCTCTGTCGGAACCTGATCGCCACCCTGACGTCAGGTAATCGTCACCACCGTCACCTTTCCTGTGACAGATAACGACAATTGTTAAGCCTCTGATACAATACGCATATATCTGGTAAACGGTAGCATGGGATAAGTTAAGGAGTAGAGGTTTGGCTCGGTGGGAACAACTTGTCAGATTCAGGAGCCTTTGAGTCCCTCGATCGCGTGGTTGACAGAATGCCTTGCAGTACCTTGCGCTAGTAATCTACAGCCACTGCCAGGCCGAAGGCTTCAGCCTGGCAATAGGTTTATGCAAGAAGAGGGTCTAGCCGGCAGAGGGGACAGATAAGCAATATAATCAACCTGTGACAACTCCTCCAATTTTACAGCTTCCAGTGTGCAGGGTGTCCGACACAATCACTTCTAACCTTATCCATTGAACCGAACTCAGTGTGCAGTTTTTCTGAGAAGAGCCTAGCAGCCAAGAGTTAGAAGCTGGGTCTAAGGTACAGGTGTGGTCACTAGGCGTGGTCGTAAAATTTGCAGGGGTGTGGAGTGAAGGTGCCCTTAGGTATACATGTCACTTCTAAGATGTCGACGAAGATATTAATGTTGATAGAGAGACTAAGGTCCTATTCGCCCCCATACCTCTCGTCAACCCCCATGAGGCTGACAGGCTTTCTACCAACCTCTACGATATTTTGGAGGAGTTAGAGCCGAGGAGCCCGTACACTATCCACAACATCGCTACCCAGCCGTAGTACGGTTAGGGCCTCTATACAGCGTAACCGATCCCAATAGGAAGGTGTGGCCATAAAGGGGAGCCAGATAACTGTCACAGCAGTACTGGCGCAGCGCTGGTGTTTAACAACAATCCTTGTGATGCCCCAACGCCCTCTGGTAGTGTTAAAAATATTGGCAAGGCTAGGAAAGCTCTTGGGTCGGCATCTGGACCCCCAAAGCCATCGTCAGGTGCAGGCATTGTGAAGACTAGGCGTGCGAAGCGGTCCTCACGATCGCAAGCCCCTGAGCCAACCTCAGGGGGCGGCGCCAAAGCCGCTTGGTCAGCACAAAATAATAGGTAGTCAATTGTAGTTTTATTGCAGAATCGCGCGATTTGGCCTCAATTGCGCATATTTTCATGAATTTGCTGTTCGAAATGTGGTTCCGGTTGCGTGGGTTAGGGTTTTGTATGGAAGATTTGGCCCCAGATAGTGCAAGTGAGACCGATCGCATAGTGCAAAGAGACATTCTCTAGTTTTGAGGCACTTGTTTAGCAATGTGAATTAGACTTCAAGCCACCGACCAGCCACGAGGCACAGGCTTAGGGCAAAAAATGCACCTGCCCTTTTCGATGGCCGCAGGCGCATGCTAAACCATTTCGCAACAAATCCAACTTCAACCATCATCTTTTTTTCCACCACACTCCAAACATTTATTACACTAAACCGCCATGGCTGCCGACGCTACACCCCTAGGCTTCCTGTCCCTCTCGGCCGAGGTCCGGAACATGATCTACAGACTTGTTCTCTGCCACCCCAGCCCGGCTGGTCTACAAGGGCGACTGGATTGGGGCGCTCAACTGCGCACATGTCGTCAGATTCACGCTGAGGCTCTGCCTATTCTGTACGGCGAAAACATTTTCGAGATTGAGATCTACAACACATGGGGTCCGCATTTCGGCAACGTACACTATCCAGCAGTCCTTGAAGATCGGCGCTGCTCAGGGACGGCGTCGACGGCGCAGCAGCATCTCCAGCGATTCAGCATCACGGTCCGCTACACCGAATATCACAAGCTCGAGCCCATGCGAAATGAGGTGCGTCGCCTCGTGAGGCGCCTACAGCAGCTTCCCATCGCAGCCATCGACTTTTTGGAGCTGAAATGCCACCTCGACTGCGACAACGAAAACAACGAGATCAACTGGCGCGACCCGTGTTGGGACGACTACGATGTCGACGGCAGCGCGGACGAGTGCGTCGGTGTTCTGCGCACCTGGCTCAGCCGTCTCAGGAATGTCAAGGAGGCTGTTATCGTGGGGATGGAGGGGAAGGACGCGGAAGTCTTAAAGGCCCGGTGGCAGAGCCAGGGCCAGAGCCACGTGCCGGAAACGCCGCACCTGACCAATAGGTACAAGGCTCTGGAAAAACATGTGCACAGCCTTGGCTTCTGCAAAGACTACCTTCAGGCAGCTCTCCTGGCCACCGAAAATGACAATGAAGATGGATTCAAGGTATACAGTAAGGGAATCATGGAGGGCGTGAGACAGCTCTGGGAGGGATTGAGCCAGGAGGAACTGCTTTGGGACGATCAGAGCGAGACCTAGTATAGTGGCCAGATACATATAACAAGGTCTCATAGACAAGAAAACGGCACCGTGCCTTGGACCTCCGCAGATTCCTCATCAAAATACACGTACCTACCTTATCTACCTATCTATCGATCTATGTCTATCTATACTTGTAGCCTACTGCTAGTTGTGGCCCTCCTCCAACAGCCTCTGGTGCCTCATTCGAGGCCCCTGGAGCTCCTGCCGACCACGGCGCCGTAATTTTTTTGGCACATGGACGAAAACATAGCGTCTCGAAACATCGCTAAAATGTTGCGAGTCCGTTTGGTGGAAACGGTGGAGTGGCTCGATAGCGCTGCATTGATTTTTTTTTTTTTGCGGGTAAAATACAGCCGTTAGAAATGCTTGGCCGTCCGTAGCTCTCAGATATAGGGGGGTGGGGGTTAGTATACGGGAAGGGGAGCAGGCTCTAGCTAGATGACCACTTACCACATCCACCTGCAAACGGATCCCGATTCATCGATTACCTGCAGCAGTCTGCGGAGTCACATCCAACCAAGTGCCGCACTAGATGAGAGGTTAAAAACCTAAAGCCAGCGTCGGGCCACGCAGCAGACAGAGCCTGACTCGGTTTTCGTGATCACGCAACAACCCAAGACTGATTCTCGCCACTTTAATCATCAGCCTTGGCTCCAGAGAGACGAGGAAAATTATGGCCGAAACGGCATTATCCTCAATCAAGGATGCCGCCTCGGCAGTCAAAAACTCTTCGGAGCTTTGGGCTAGCGTCAGGAGGGCAAGCTGGATGATGTTAACTGGCGCTTGTAACCAGCCAAATCATTTGTGCATGCAATAACGTTAATCAAGATCTTCAGGTTTCAAAAGTTGATTGAACTATGATCGTCTCTGTTCTTGTGGATCGCGGCCACTGCAATTGACTGCCCCCCCTTCGGATTGTTCAGATCCGAACTCTGAAGGCTAACTTCTCTGAGCCAGCGGCGCAGGCGGCAAGATCCGCCTGCCAGTTGACAGATAGTTAGTATAAACTGAGGAACGCACCGGAATCTCCGGATGGCAACTTTAGTCGAGGGTCCTAAACTGGGCCACACTAGCTCACCATAGCTCACCCTAGCTCAGGAGCGGCTTAGGATCACGCACGAACATGGAAATTGTTGAGGGCAACTTTAGGGTAAAACAATGGGCTGTTGTCATAGGTAGCCTAGAATGATAGAATTAAATGGAAGAGAAATTAGGGTTAAATTGCACCTGACTCATTCGGGAGCAAGTGGCAGATCAGTATAGTCGCTGAGCCTCCAAACCGGGTTCTTCTATGGCAAGGCGCAAACGAGCTCCTTCGGGCCGAGATCTTGGGTCATGCCGGTAACTTTCCGCTAACCGCGAAGTCCAATATACCGTGACCACGATATTTTAAGTTGAAGCCTAGAGAAATGACAAATTTGCGCAGAAACTAATGTCACCCATTGTAAGGAGATACCAGTACATCTTACCCCTGAACTGCACCATCATCAAACTTCACTAACCCTGTCCGTAGTACCAGTGTCCAAAACGTTCCTTGCCCCCTTCCATCATGAAGCAGCCTCTCTTTAAAACCCCCAAATGGCCTGAATGGTAGGATCCTCTGAGTTATACCTGACATAGTGATCCCCATTCCGGTACGTATTAACCTCATACGAGTCCTCAGTCTGATCAACAAAGAAGTAATCGTAATGCTCGGTGTTGGTAAACCACAGAATGTACGAGTAGACGCCACCGTTGCTGTGGAGCTTATACTGCGTCAGGCCTGCAATACTCTGTATGAAGACATTCAGGGGAACCCAAGTGTCGTCGCCGACGGGCCAGTTGACTTGCATGCCGAACTTCTCCTTGCGCTTGTGCAGGGTCGTGTTGTTTGTGTTGGGTGGGCTTTCGAGAACTCCGATTTCGAAGGGCTTGCCGAGCTTGCTGGTGGCTTTGGTCCATTTGATGGCCGACTGGTCGATGGTCTGAAGTTGGTGGCTGGGGTCGGCCGGGAGGGCAAAGGCGAGGGTGCCCAAGGTGAGGCCGATGACGGCTGAGAAACGCATGCTGATTTGGAAGATTTTGAGGGACTGGCTTTGGTTTTCGGCTTCTTGAAGGTCTGGAAACGTTGCCGGCACTCTGAACACGAGGCCCTGGAAGCGAGAACCAAGGACTTTTATATCCGTCTAGCAAATTCTACGTGGATGATCTCAGGAGGCTATTCGGGGTTGGCGATCCATCACAGCGTGGGGCTCAGCTGAGAAAGCGTTCCATCCGGAACCATTTTCGTCAACCTTCAGCTGCTTACTTCTCAACAACTTGCAATCGCATTATGCAACATATCAAATTTCAACAGTTGATGGTGAAGTGCTCGGCAGGTTGCCCGCATCAACTGAACTTGGCTGGCTGAGCTTGGTCAATCTGAGAACTTCTCATTTTCAGCTGTGAAGTAGCCGGCTTAATGTCTTTGAATGGGCATTACCTGGCGGGTAGTTCGTGTGATGGTGCTTGGATTTCGTTGCATTCGGCTCTTTCCCGGTGCTTGGCGTCTTACGCTCTCGGCCTTGATGGCATTCGACAATTCGGGCATGCTCTCCGTATTGCCACCAACGGAAGCAGCCAGTGAAACACCAAGAATCCAATCAGTCCTGCTGCTGGGTCCTGACTGACGATAATTTGGTGTAAAATTGCCCCAGGTATTTTGCGGATGTTCCTACCTCTGCCAACCTAACCAAGAAGTACATGCCCACATCAGAATGCACGTACACGCCCCGGAGACTTCGTCGCACTGCCCTGTCCCCAAGAAAAATACCCCGTCGTATAGTTCAACTTGAAGAACTCCAACACCGTGTTCTCCTGCACCCTGATATCATGCGGCACTCCGGCAGCAGTAAACGCCTCCAGCCACGCGTTGGGCCCATACGTGTACTTGGTCCACCCTGCCACGGGTGTGTTCGCTATCGTCGTCACCGGCGTCTGTCCCACGCCCAGCACGGCAGCCCACTCCTTGACAGCCTCCCCGTGGTTCACAAAGTCCAGCACCTCGTCCTTCGTCCCATGAAACAGCTGCACCTTGGGCCTCCACCCGTCATACTCGGGGTACGCCGCCTTCACAACGCCCGCCCACTCCTCCGCTGAGCGCTTGATCCTGCCCTTGGCACAGTCATCGTTCCAATACCCATACACGCCCGAGTTATTCCCAGTCGTCGGCGCAAAGCATCCAAATGGCACGCCTGAAAAGGCACTCCCGGCGGCAAAGACATCGGGATAAGCACCGAGAAGAACCTGCGTCATCATCGCGCCGGAGGAGACTCCCGTGACAAATACGCGCGATGCGTCACCGTTGTACTTGGCGAGGGTCCACTTCACCATGCTGACGATGCCGAGACTATCGCCGCCGGCGTTGTGGGTGAGGGTTTCCTTAGACGAGACATCCCAACACTGGTCGGCGGTATGGGGCGAGTTGGGGTAGATGACGATGAAGCCGTGCTTGGAGGCCAGCGTGGCGTACTGGCTGCCGCGGAAGGCGGCTTCGGCCGTTCCGTGGCACCAGTG
>Ga0247770_1001942_pt1 | contig 13664 bp, 4 predicted proteins | sample UWRJL136409B6_FD_179943 | JGI IMG/M metagenome (GOLD analysis project Ga0247770, IMG submission 179943) | Plant litter microbial communities from Arlington Agricultural Research Station in Wisconsin, United States - UWRJ-L136-409B-6 | ecosystem: Environmental > Terrestrial > Plant litter >... | reverse complement strand
GCAGTGGAGTCTGGCGTTCTTGGCTGTGCAGATCCACGGATGCAGCCGCGGAGCGGCTGCGTGGATCCAGCCACACTGTTTTAACCACACTGGCCGGGTTAGGGTTGTAAAAACCCAACAGTGACTTACCGATCATCTAATAAGGGAGAAGATATTTTGTTCCTTTACAAATTTCCCAATTCTAAGCTTAGCTATACTTATTCTTTATCTTCTTATAATCGAAACGTAAGGAGTCCTCGATACTCTTGTTAAACACCTTTTTAAAATCGTTTAATGTAACTAGCTCCAGGTAATCAAGTGCTATGTTTAGGATAGTTAAGTTATTGTCGACACCAGTAAACGGATATACCTGCGATAATAACGACTTAATGCTATATAATCTTTCGAGTCTAGCCTTTATTAGCTCGAAACGCTTACTCTATAAACGCTTGATTAGATAATTATCTTCATTGTATTCCAGCTCGGCATTTACAGGGATATCGGTAAGATTTTCTAAAATAGTTGTCTATAACGCGATAAATTACACCAGGTTGACTTTTTACTTAATACCGAATAGGTAACTGAACTGAGTAATAAGGGTCTTATCCAGCTTATAGACAACAGGTTCTAAGAACAATCCCATACGCTAAAGGTTCCTTACTAACGAAATTAGTACTAGGATGTTAACAGGTTCTATGTCAGTATTATTTACAAAGTGCTAACCTTAGTTTTTATTTATACGAATTATTAAGATTTCGGCCCTAGTAATTATTAGGTAAAGACGCTTAGTCTGGTTACTAAACACCCTCTTGTATCCGAATTTATTAATTAGGGACACGGTAGACCTACTTAGTATACATATTATTAAGGAGTAGAGTTACAGGTTTACAACACCTTATTTATTAACCTTACTTAACTCGTGCTATTCCTTGTTAAGCTGTTTACTAATAGATATCACGCTTATTTTTATAACCTTAAACGCTAAACCTTTCTTAAGACCCTTGCTATCTAAAGGTAACTAAAACGTGTATAAATAACGTTTGTTAAAGTATAATAGATACAACACAGCACGGAACTAGTTGTTAGCGACGTAACCTCCTTATATATCTAGAGTACTGTTAGGATAGTAAATGTACCGAGGTGTTACATTCTAATTATAGTAAGTCTTCACGTTACGGAGATATGTATATAATATAGCGATATTTGTTACTATAATGTAATATTAGTGTTAGGCTTCTTCACTAGTCGCATTAATGTTGCTAATATCGCCTCGCCAGATAAAGAGGACTAGGATGTCCCCTTCCATTTTAGTAAATGCCTTTAAGATTTTACTAACCTTAGGATAGTTAAACATAATTGGAACATTTATATAAATATCTATCTACACCTTTCCAATATGCAGGTTACTGGGAAACGATTCTCTGCCTAAAGGGTCGTTGCAGAGATCACCATTCTTAAATGTTATGTCGCCGTGTTTCAAAAAACACTAAAAGCTAAAGTAGTCCGTAACTAGAAAATACATAGTTAGCAATCGTCATTAGGTATTAAACCAGTTAATTTATTAAGGAGTAGTAAATATTAAACCAGTTAGTTTATTAAGGAGTAGTAAATATTAAACCAGTTAGTTTATTAAAGAGTGGTAAATATTAAACCAGTTAGTTTATTAAGGAGTAGTAAATATTAAACCAGTTAATTTATTAGGGAGTAGTAAATATTAAACCAGTTAGTTTATTAAGGAGTAGTGAATATTAAACCAGTTAGTTTATTAAGGAGTAGTAAATATTAAACCAGTTAGTATACTGGCAGCAGTATACTAATTAGTTTAATATGTAACTTACCTTTAAGGTCCGAGTGTTTAGCTAAGTTAGCCTTATCCTTATACCCTAGTACAGCAGTGAAGTCTCCGTCATTTACAAAGCTGTTAGCATCTAGCACGTACGTAAATATCTAACCAGGGAGCATCTTATCCTAAATCTTAAGGTACTCCTTTAAGAAGTTCGAGGAGATAAACTCAGACTCGTACTCAACTATCTTATATGTAACGTTTACGTACCATACAGGCGCCTTCGTATAGTATAACGTAAAAGCTAAGATGTTATAAAATCTAACGTAAGGTATAATTATAAACTTGTAGATAAAGCCTTTCTCTCTGCTAGCCTCCACTACCCTATACAAAAGGTAATTCCACATATTATTTATATTGTATCTCTAGATCGCCAGCTTAAACCCTTACTGCATCGTAATAATGTCCTTTAAGACCGAAAAGAATACTATCTTCTTACTTCCTTCAAAGTTAACATTCGTGCTAATAAACGTCTATTCAGCTAATTTCTAAGCCTTTATATCAGTAGTATTTATACTGGCAGTCGCCTTGCCTTTGCCCTTAGCATTAGCTTTAACAGCCTTTAGAGGTATAGTTATGGTTAGTAGGGGTAATGCGAATTAAAGTGCGGGGTCGTAATTAGCAAGGTGCAGTGTCGCGATCAGTAAAGTTAAAGTTTAATCAATTAATAACTAAGCTTTAATAAACTAAGCCAATTAAAATAAGTTAGGGGCAGAGATTAAACTAGTTAATCTACGGAAATCGGTATATTAATAAAAGTCGTTAGTCTATTCTTTAAAAGTTTATAGTTTTTTTTAAAAGGGGTAGGCGCGATGGTTGTATAAGGTAGGGGTAAGGTACTATTTATACCTTTAGGGCTAGTAAAGTTTATACCTGTGAATTAACTAGTTTAATTACAGCTTAAAGTTTATACCTGTGGGTAGACTAACTAGTCTAATCGTTACCTTTAAAAACTAATATGCCTCTAAAGTAGATTCTCGCCTTTCAGTAAGGTTTGCTGTACTACACGTTTAGTAAAGATCCAGTGCTCCAGTTTATTCAGTTACTAATATAATCGACACTTACATCATTACGGGCTAAGGGGTTTATAATGTTATATGTTTAATAGAGGTTTAATATATTAGTTTATTCAGTTCCGGCACAGTAACTTAATTAGTCATAATAGTTTAAATAGTATTTCGCGTATTTTACTACAAGCAATATAGTATCTTAAGTCTAATATTAACTGGTAATACTATCTGCTTCACCTTACAGAGCAGCTAAGTGCTACAATACAACAGGTCAGCCTTTACCCACAGTAAGATCTATAATATTATGCTTTTAGTGGAGATTTAATACGTTCACTCGTTTAATTCCAGCAGTACAATTCGCTTAAATTATCATAGTTAAATAGTGTTGCTCGGCGTAGTAGACGGTATTACAGGTCTGGTGTTAACTTATTACATCTCTTAGCTTAATTTAAACTGGAAAAGTAGACATATCTTGGGGTTACCACATCTAGTAAATTAACTTAAAGGGGTCCACTATTGCCTAAATTTAATAAGAAACGTAACAATTAATGTAACGGAGCGGTTAGTTATTAGTTTATAAACTTAATTACTAAGTGTTCCACTTTATATTTATACTATTATTTATAACGTGTGAAAAATAAAAGTTCCTTTATAGTAACGCTTTATAATACCGTTAGGTTAAGCTATTATTATCGGTTTTTATTATAGTAAGGAAGGCTATTATAGTAAGGAGAAACTTTAAGTAATATTGAAGATAAAACATAAGAATATTAAATACGTTAACATTACCATCATTTACAGTTTATAATAATAATTTATTTATTAATTATATCTTATGTTCAACTTAAATCTAAGGTGCTGCTACTACCAGTACAGCTAGTTATATAAGGGGAGCTATACGTTTATTAAACTAAATGTCAAGTTTATCTATTAATAGCGACTTTATAATAATATCATATGTTAATATCTAAAGCAGGAAACTAATCTTAACTACTAATATTAGCGCGTTATATTATAAGAGTTAAAGGTAAGCCTTACTAAGCACCCAGGTGTAGCTTCTAATATCCCGTAGCTATGCCGTTACGTCTAGCAGTTTTAATATGCTGAGAGTCTTACTAGCCCGTTGCACATCCTCCTACTCCTCCTCCTCCTCCTCCTCTTTCTCCTTATCCTTATCGCTGCCGTCTTATATAGCTACATTATCTACTCCCTAATGTAGCCCACTTATGCCGTTACTGTTAGGATTAAAGGAGCGGTACGACTTCTATAAGATTTTTTAGAGATTATTACTAAAGAACGCTATATATAACTCTTATCTTCCATTATTATAGTAATATATGCTATTAGAAAGGAATTACTTGGTTATATAATTACCCTTCCCCTTTATATAAGAAAGGGGAAATGTAAGGATAGTTAAAAGAAATTACATAACCTATTTAAACTTAAAGGTCCTTTTATTACTCTTATTAAAGGAGAAGAATAACGTTCCTATCAGGTAGGGTAGGATTTATTAGGTGAGTAAGATAATGTGGTAAAGGTCCTAAAACTACTTATCAGCTGCTACTGCTCTAAGGAAATAATTAAGTATATTAAATATCCTTTATGTTACCACCTAGTAGTTCTTCGCCAACTATACCTTCTATACCCTTTAATCCCACTACTTAAAGAGAAAGCGGATAAGCTCTTAAGGGTTAATAATACCGGCCTTATTATTATAAATAAGGTAGGGATAGTAAAGCTTCTTTAAAGGCACGTTCTTATTAAAAAACCTCCTAAACATAGCACTTTAATAATATATTAGCAGCTTCCGGTTAAGACCTTAATTAGCAGTAAGGACCAGCTCCTTAAAGTTCTTATTCTAACAGGTTATCTTATCTTAAACATCCTAGTTAAACTAGTAAAGTATTAAATATATCAGATACTCTATCCACACAGCCACTACTGCTTCGTTACCCTCGATTTACTTATCCTAATATTACAGCTAGGCTTAAAGTAACTGCACCTAGATATACTAAACCTCCTTAACCGCTCGCCACTGCCTGTAATACTTAATATAGAGTAACAGGTTACTAATAAGGAGCCTTTAAATAACTACTCCTATAAACCACCAGAACGGCCATTAGAATAAACCTTACTACTATTACTTAAAACCGTAACGGATTATTAAATAATACATCCCTAGCCTTATCTAACACCTTTTTACCAGTTAAAGTATATCCAGGTTAGCTACACCCTTATTAAGAGCAGCAGTATAATTAATAATAATACTAGCCAGTATATCTTCTTTTAACTCGTTACAGGATATTTACTCCCTTTAAGTCCACTTATCCCTGAAAAGTAGCAGCTCCTTATAGGTACTATTATTACTATAACAGTAATAAAGGTATTATAAGGTGATAATTATAAGTACTATATTAGTAAGTGAGAATATAAGGCTTATTCAGCTAAGGATATACTTAAATAGGAAATAGTAGCGGTTAATCTAAGTATAGAGGAAGTTAAGTATAATGGTAGTAAGGATTATAAACTAGGTAAAGGGGCAGTTAATTACTATAAGATTAGGCACACTGGCGTTATCGTTATTAAGGGTATCCTAAACCTAGTATATCTTTTAGAAAAGGGTTATTATTATATAGTACTCCTCTTACACACCGTAAGAGCAGCCCTAGCACTCCTATATATTTAGGGCAGCGCACGCCTTTAAGAGTAAGTAGCTTTTTTTAAAAGCGGCTTAATAGATAACAGTAACTTTACCTACCTATTAGAGCTGCCTGACGTAAAGGGGGTTAATGGTTAAGTTCTTATAAGTGGGTAGCTGTAAGGTGTAAACCTTTTACGTGTTAAATAGGGCTTTAAACAGGTTATATTACTGTAAGTAGATAAGCCCACTGTTAATCTTTACCCCCCTAGGTATTAAGGTTACCGTTATACTGCCAGCCTCCCTAGTTATAGCTTATAAGTAGAAAGCTACCAGCAGTTTAAGTGTATAAAGGCTGGGAGGTCCTTTATCTTCCCTGTTATCTCTGCCACCTTAATGTCTCCTTAAGTGCTTCCATTACCCTTACCTGCCTTTACCTCTATTATTATTAAACTGTACACTACCTTAAGTTATTATTCGCTTTACCTTAGCTGCTGCTTAGTTAATAGCCTTATTAGCTCCCTCTTTAGAGGACTTAGGTGGAGATGTAAAGGCCCTATAGCGGTAAGGATTAGCAACTTTACCTTCTTTGTCTAGAAGTATACCTTCCTCTTCACTACCTAAGCCGCTACTGTTCTTATAATCACTATTTTCTAAGTCCTACGTAACCTACTCTTTAATCTACTCCTCCTGGGATTTAAGGATTACCTCCAGGTAACAGGTATAGTATAAGTATATCTCTACTACCTTATCCACTACGTTATATAATAAGGCAGTTAGTATAGTAGTAATCTGCTTCCTTAAATTAACAAACGTCTTATTATTATTTAGGAAGTAAGAGTTAAAGTAAGTCTCTTAATGCTCTAAGAACTAATCAGTTATAGGTTTAAACCCTTCATTTGCTATTACTGCTTTATAATTAACTGATAATATAAACTAAAGCTTAATGTTCTTACAGGTAATATAGATAATAAAGTCCCTAAAGTGGAAAAGACATTTAAGGTTACCCTTAATATTTATCTAGATATTATTAGTTAGCACCTTAAGGTGTTACCCTCTTAATATAAGCCTTATATACTGTATCCTCCTTATGCTTTAAGGCATATTATGATCCTTGCCGTTACCACTGCCCTCTCTAGTAGCTGTACTTTAGGAGCAGGCTGTCTTAGCTTCTCCTAATATATATGTGAGATATGCTGTAGCTTAGCGACTTTATAAGATATACTGGGTAATATTTATATTATAAATTATTACACCGTTCTTATTAGGTATTAAAGTAGCTGTAAGGATGGTAAGAGCTAATACGGCGTTAAACCATAAACTGTACTATTCACCTAATAATAGTGTTAATATAAGCTTACAGGCTAGATCGTTAACGACAGCGTTAGCTTACAGCCTCTTATTAATAAGGCGTTTATATAGCTTAGGAAAGAATATATACACACCTATTACATCCCAGCTTATCACTTACCTAAAGCTGTAATATAAAATGTAATGTAACGGTACAGGGACCTATTCCTTTAGCGGCAAGTTTAACATTATTAAGATAGGGATATTAAGATAAATGTTAATAATAATATTCTTATTATTATACCTATTTAAGTACTAGTAGATCCCCTAGTAGACAGTAGTAAGTAACGTCCTAAACGTATATATATTGTTAATATCGTAAGATACAAGTGACGGGAGAGTAATAACAGTTATAATACTGTAATGTACTGTTATGTAAAGGTGTATCGGCACATCCTTATCCTTCCAGCTGTCGTGGCCTTTAAAAGTAACACAGTAATCAAAACCAGGAGGGTATTTAGTAAAACCTAGTTATCTATTATTAAGTACGTTTAGTATTAAGCCCCCTTTTACTATTACAAACATTACAGTAAGGTTTTAGTCATCCTACTAGAGCTGCCCTTAAGTTATAAATAATAATCTTAATTACTACCATAACCTGTTAGTTACGTCTATTAACAAGCTGTAATCTAACAAGACTCCTTCACCTTAATAAAGTGTTATATACTTAAAGGAAAGGGGGTTAGTAGCTGCCTTATATACTTTAACAGTATAAGTAAAGAGCTGTTATAATTACTGTGTTAAGAACACGTAAAGCAGCCTCTTATAAGCTAGCTGGGTGTAAAGTAATCCTAGTAAGCTGCTATAGGTTACATCCTTAACGTTAGCCTCTACCTTTTCACCTTAATTACTGTGTAAAGGCAGTTCTTAACAGTTTAATATTAACCTTACTATACTGCTTTAAACTTATAATAACTACCTGCTACCCTAACTAGATAGTGTACTCTCACCACCAAATAGTAATAGCCTACTACTACTCCTAGCCTAGCTAACACTCCTAACCTTATAACCACCATTACTTTACAGTATAAAGGGATATAAAAGCGATAAAGACCTTAAAACGTTACTTTAGGCTTTTAATACCCCCCTGTAGTCTTAGCTAAATAATGTACCCTCGTCACCTTTAAATAATAATAGCCTGCTGCTACTCCTGTTATCCCCTAGTAAGCTGCTACTTTTACTACCTTTACTAGCCTAGCTAATGCTCTTAGCCCTGCCTTTATTGCTGTTTTATAGTGTAAGATTATCTGGCAGTAAGGGGGGAGGCTGTAATAAAGACAGGAGTTAACGTTACTAGGTAGTAATAGGAGTAAGTAAGTTAGGTTAAGAGTAAGGCAACCTGGTACTTACCCTTACTATTATATTACGGATATTAAAAGTGCTAGCTAATATACATTAGGTAAGGTAGGACTGTTATAAGGTAGATAATAACGGCCTACCTATATATTAGTTACTAGCAGTTAGTAAAGTAGGTTACGAATGTTATAATAAACTATCACTTTCTTCCGTTTAATTATAGTTATTTTATATGCTAGCTACTATCGGTAGGAGGGTTAGTAACTACGGTGCTGACGGGTGTTATTATTATAATAAGTTACTAAGTTATAAGCTGTTACGGCTTCCTGTCATTATTAAACAGATATTATAAGAGCCGATTACTACCGCCTTTAATAACGCCTTTTTACTAATTAATTTAGGGGTTTTCTTACTACTAAGAACTTCTTTATTTTTCTAACACCTTAGGTCCTTATTATCCCCAACCCTAACTAGCAGCTGCATAATAGGACTTAATAATAGTTAATTGTGTAACATCGCTATAAGTTCTGCCTCTACAGTCTTACGCTTTATAACCTGCCAGGAGAGGTTTTATAGCACATTCTTAGGGAAGACGTTATTAAAGTGGCCGCTATTTAAAAGCTCTTTAAATTCTAAGAGGTATATCTCTTCTACTTATATTTCCCCAGAAGGTCCTTAATTACCCCCCCTAGCACTAGCTTATTTGTGTTAATCGTTACTATCGGTAACATTTTAGGTTAGTTAGTTTATATCTTCTTATATTACAATTACGATAAATAGTTATTATAAATAGGTAGCTAATGCTAGCTATTACGTTTAGTTAAAGAGGTTATAATATAATAGGTATGTTACTTAAGAAGCGTACTTATTATTACACTAGCGTTACTCTCCCTCCCTCCTCTTTATTAATAGTAAGCGCTGTAAGCGAAAACCTAAACTAGTCGTATATAAGTTACTGTAGCAGTGGGGACCTAATATAGGGGCGATTAACTAGGACAGGATCTAATATCAGTACTGTTAGTCTAGTTATGCTAGTATTATCTCTCTTAATAAGTATAATAAATAGTTGCTAAAAGTAACCTTATAGTAAGTTGTTAACGGCAGTTAGACGCGGTAATGGAGTTAGTGGTAACGCGCGTAGCAGAGGAAGACTGCTATCTGCAGCAATGTTAGTAACTAGGTTAGTTATTTATATTTATGTTTATAAGGGGGCTAGTTACCAGTAATTAATTAATAGTCTTATAAGAACACCTTTACGTTACCTCCTCGCCTAGTTAGCCACGTTACGTCAGTTTTACTCTCTTCTAGCTACTCTTACTTCCTCTTTAGTAACGTATAACTTAAGACGAATTATATTACATTACTAAACTAGCTGTAACGATAGGTATTAGTTACGTGAACTTACTAATAGAGCAGCTTAGCATATTACTCTTTAACAGCAGTAATCTGTTAGTGTGTAACTTTTCGCGTTTTCCAAAAAACCTTCTTCCCTTTATAGTTAATTTAAGGCGATCCTTTAACATTAGCTTTAGATAATAGTAAGGTATCTATCGTCTATATTTTTATAGTTGTAACGATTAATAGTATTACGTCATTACCTTTTTTAAAACTATTTAATAGGCTGTGGTTACTAAACTAGTTAAAGCAGTCGTTTTAATAAACTAACTAGTTTATTAATAGTATAAAGCCTTTATCTATATCTCTCTCTATATAACGTGCGTACAGTGTTACTTTAGTGAAGCTCTGCTCAGTATTATTAATACGCATATTAAAAGGTGCCCTAAATATTAACATTTACTTACGTTGTAAAGTTCTATAACGTAACACTTTTACAATTCCTATACAAATGCATCTAAATTCTAATTAAAGCTTCTTTATACATTATTTATAATATATACTAGTTTTAGGGATATTTAAATATAGACAGGAGGAGGAGCTAATTTACATATTAAACCTCCATAATTTATATAATAAAATACATACTTTTTCCCTCTATTATAAACCATATTACCACTTTTTTTCAGATCTCTTAAAAAATTAAATAAAACGATTAAAGAGGACCAGGGTATTCTTTTATATAAAATATACAACCTTTAGCCTAATTGTTAAAGTGCAGTTATTAAAGAATTATAAATATAGTAATAATTTAAGTAAACGTAAGGTTTAACTACCTGTTACGTTATAGATAATTACCCACTTATAAAACAGTTTACATCGTTAAAATCCTCATACTCCTACCTCTTTATTAATATAGGACTTACTTTAATAGGATATGTATTATATAAAGGATATTATAATTTCTCTATATATTTAATAAAGGTAGTGGGGTTCTTTAATCTTAATAGGTGTAGCTTAAAGAGTCATATGTGTGGCCTTATATTAGTAAATCTTTACTAGATCTTATACGTATAATAAGGACCAGCGTGATAACTTTAACGATAAGGTCTAGATAGTTAAAAACCCAGGAGCTATCAGAAAAAGAAAAGTTTAAGTAAAAGACGGTAGTAAAAAGCTTTAAAAACTTCGTAAATCTTACCTAAGGGAGTCCGATCAGTTCTTAACCTATGATATTTAGGGTATATTTATTAAAAGCTAACAGTTACTTAATATAGGAATTTTAATTTAAATATATAATAATAAGAAGTAACCTTAATACGTCTGTTACGTAACGCATAAGGGCCCTGATAAGGCCAAGCCTTCAGCGTTCCTAGGGATTAAAGTAAGAGGATTTAACGTATATTAAATAAACCTATTAAACTTCCAGATTATACTATAAAAATATCTAACTTAAAATAAATAAATCTAAGAGATATAATAGCATATATTAAATAGACCTAGACCTACTAGACTTCTAGATCATACTGTAAAAGTATTTAACTTAAAATGAATAAATCTAAAAGATATAATAGCATATATTAAACAGACCCACTAGACTTCCAGATTATACTGTAAAAGCATCTAACTTAGAATAAATAAATCTGAGAGATATAATAGCGTTTACTAAACAGACTTAAACCCACTGGACTTCCAGATTATGCTGTAAAAGCATCTAACTTAGAATAAATAAATCTAAGAGATGTAATGGCGTGCATTAAACAGACCTATTAGACTTCCAGATCATACTGTAAAAGCATTTAACTTAGAATAAATAAATCTGAAAGATATGATAGCGTTTACTAAACAGACTTACTAGACTTTCAGATTATGTTATAAAAGCATTTAACTTAGAATGAATAAATCTAAGAGATATGATAGCGTTTACTAAACAGACCTATTAGACTTCCAGATCATGCTGCAAAAGCATCTAACTTAAAATAAATAAATCTAAAAGATATAATAATGTGCGTGTTAAAGGGTATTAAAGTGTTAAACTCAGATAATACACCACTTAGTAACTTAAGGTGCTTAAGGCTCGGTATATTAGAAGCAGCATAAGGGCTATTATAAGGCTACCTTTTAAAGGTCCTTTCTAACAGGCGATATTACGCCTTCCTATATTATAAAAAGACCTTTTTCCGTTAGGAAAAGGTCTTCTTATATTATGAAGAGGCCTTTTTCCGTTAGGAAAAGGCCTTCTTGCATTATGAAAAGACCTTTTTCCGTTAGGAAAAGGCCTTCTTGCATTATGAAAAGACCTTTTTCCGTTAGGAAAAGGCTTTCTTACATTATGAAAAGGCCTTATTACATTAGGAAATAACCTTCTATTACAACTTATACCTATTACAGGCCTTAAGAGGATTGGCACAGGTTAAGACAGAATATATAACAGGACGCTAAAGACTAAGTAGGTGTTCTGAAGACAGCTTATTAAGCTAACACTCCTAGACGGGGGTTTAATATCACTATAGGTTGTTATCACTATAATAAATAAAGGTAAGTCTAAACAGTAGGATATAAATAAATAATTAAATATTAGCGAGAGGAACCAGAAGTCCCTTACAGCTATCTTAAGCATGATAATATCTATTTATACTAGCTAATTAAAAGGTACTCCATACTTTGCTTAGTAAAGTTCTACTTAGCAAGGGACTAAGCACCTTACTATTAAGCACCTCCTACTTAGTAACCCTGTAAATACTTAGTAGGTAAGCAGGTTTACCAAGACTAAGTAATAACTAATTAGTCGTAAGGGCTTCAGGTCTTTACACCCCTAGCTTAGTGTGCAGCATTGTGTATACTACCTCCCTACACTGTTCTTTCTATAGGGGTTTTATTAGGCGGTGCCGGCTTAAGTGACGGCCTGTAAGGTCGTCTAACCTTCCTGTATTAAGAAGACACCTTCCTACATATATAAACTAACCATCCCATTATAATCCTTATACATATTATTATTAAAATAATCCCATCTTTTATTAAAAGTCTTAATAAGTTAAATCTTAATGTTCCGTAATCTATATTAACTACCTTTACGGCTTTTAAGTTATTTATAACTTAGTTAGAGAAGAAGACCTTTTAAAATTAATGTCTGCTTTATATAAAACGTTAGGAATTTTAAAATCTGCATTTACTTTTTATTTAACTAATATACTAGTTTAGCTTATATTTAAAGACTCTTTTTCCTTTAAATGCCCTATAGTAAACCAGCTGGTTTAAAGTGCTGTAATTTATTAACCCTCACCTTTTAAAGTATTAGACTGTAAAAGGTAGTTTTAAATATATTATAATAATAATTATAGTTATTAGTAATAGTAATAATGTTTTATAGAAGTGGTGTATTATAATGGTTATATACTGATGTTAATAGTAGTTATATATATTAGTATTAGTTATAGTGGAGTTAGAATATGCATACCTAAAGGTGTATTTGGTTTTTATATAGATAGGGAATCTGTAGCTGTTGGCCAGTACACTGTAGCAGTGGTAGTAGCTAATAGGCTAATGGAACGTGTATACACTAAGCTGCGTTTAGTTTTTACTTAAGTAGGGAGTCTGTAACTTTTAGCCAGTGCACTGTAGCAGTGGTAGTAGCTAGTGGGCTGGTGGAACGTGCATGCATTAAGCTGCATTTGGTTTTTACTTAAGTAGGGAGTCTATAGCTTTTAGCCAGTGCATTATAGCAGTAGTGGTGGCTAATAGGCTGGTGGAACGTGTATACATTAAACTTCGTTTAGTTATTACTTAGGTAGAGAGTTTGTAGCTTTTAGCCAGTACACTGTAACAGTGGTGGTGGCTAGTAGGCTGGTGGAGCGTGTATACACTAGGCTTCGTTTGGTTATTGCTTAGGTAGGGAGTCTGTAGCTTTTAGCCAATGCACTGTAGCAGTGGTGGTGGCTAGTAGGCTGGTGGAACGTGCATGCACTAAGCTGCGTTTAGTTATTACTTAAGTGGAGAATCTATCTGTTTTAGGTTATTACTTAAGTGGAGTATATGTGGGGTCCTGGTATGTGTGTGAGTTAAACTGCTTTGAGTTATTGCTTAGGTGGAGTCATTGCTGTTTTAGGTTATTACTTAGGTAGGGTTTTAAAGTGGGGCGTTTTAAGTGAAAAAATGAAAAACTTGCACTTTTTAAGAATATTTAACTAATTAACTAAAATAGTTAGCGTAAAAC
>Ga0247770_1001941_pt1 | contig 13666 bp, 5 predicted proteins | sample UWRJL136409B6_FD_179943 | JGI IMG/M metagenome (GOLD analysis project Ga0247770, IMG submission 179943) | Plant litter microbial communities from Arlington Agricultural Research Station in Wisconsin, United States - UWRJ-L136-409B-6 | ecosystem: Environmental > Terrestrial > Plant litter >... | reverse complement strand
GTTATTAAAAAGGGCTTAAGTCTTAGGGGCCTCTTTATGTACTCTGTTTACGGAGAGGTTATTAATTATCTTCACATAGGGTTTATATTAGTAAGTAGCTACTTTATTTAGTAAAGCTCTGGCGAACTTAACCTTTCCTTCTTCCTTAAAGAATTACTTATTATAATAAGTAACATAACTTTAAAGCTAGGCTATTTATAACTCTAGTTACGTAAAGTCTCCCTTAAAGCGTAAGGGTGGGGGGAGCTTTACTTACTTCTTTTATAAGCCTTTAAGGTTATTATTCTTTAGTTTAATAACGTTAAGTTAAACTTAGAGTTTTTTAATAAGACTAATACGGCTTTTAATATCTTTAGGGAAGGCTTTATTAAGTTCCTTAACCAGTCTTTACTAGTTAAAGTTCAGGTCCTTAAGGCGTGCAGCTAACTTATTAATAATGGGAAGTTAAGGTTAAACTTACACCTTTTTAATCTCCTTACCTTTTCTTAAGGTTAATATATTAATAGGAGGGAGAGGTAGTATCTGGGAATGTAATAAACAGTATTTAAAACTTAACATTAATATTATATTATAACCTATACCTAATACAGGCTTTAAAAAGACTAGTGTGGGTTAAGATAAAACGTATAGTAGGATGCTAATAGGTAAGGGGTGTTCTAAAGATCGTTTATTAAGCTAGCACTCCTAAACGGGGGGTTTAATATCACTATAGGTTACTGTTATTATAATATATAGAGGTAAGTCTAAATAGTAGGATATAAATAAATAATTAAATATTAACGTGAAGAATTAAAATCCCTTATAATGGTTATAAATATAATTATAACTATTTATATTAACTAACTGGGAGGTATTTTATACCTTACTTATAATACCGTAAATGCTTATTACATAAGCACTTTACATTACGTAAACGTTCTGCTTATAAGGTTTCTCCTGCTTGTAATGTAAGCACTCAGCATGCTGCAAGCAGCACCTTATTAGTCGTAGGGGCTTTAGGTCTTTACACCCCTGGCCTAGTGCGCCTGGACAGTGTGCACCGTCTTCCCGCACTGTTCCTTCTACGTGGGATTCGTCAGGCCGCCCCAGCCCAAGTGACGGCCTGCAGGGTCGTTATAATAAGTTTGGTAAGTGTAGGAACAAAGACGAAGGATCTTAGTTATAAGCCTATAATCCTGGAAGGTATTATAAAGATGTGTAATAGTATAAAATAAGATTTCTTAACTGCGGATTTGCTAACGTATATAGATATTACCTAAGTTAAGATACTTAGATATAATTAATAAGGCTAAGTTGTAAGGGAAACAGGATAGGTAATATTATTAGCTTAGATTTATACTGTAAAGGTATTTTAAATAAGGGTATAACCTTATTAGTCTTTATATAATAGGTTTATTATCCCTACATGTGATTAAGATAAAGTTGTGACGACCCTGTAGGCCGTCACTTGGGCCAGGGCGGCCTGACGAATCCCCCGCAGAAGGAATAGTGTGGGAAGACGGTGCACACCGTCCAGGCGTATTAGGCCAGGGGTGCAAAGACCTAAAGCCCCTATAACTAGTAAGGTGCTGCTTGCAGCATGCCGAGTGCTCACATCGCAAGCAGGAGAAACCTCATAAGCAGAACGCTCACGCGGTGTAAAGTGCTTGCATAACAAGCACTTATAACACTATAAGCAAAGTACGAAATACCTCTTAAGTAGTTAGTATAGATAGTTATAGTTATACCCACAACCACCGTAAAGGACTTTAATTCCTCACATTAGTATTTAATTATTTATTTATATCTTACTATTTAGACTCACCTTTACGTATTATAGTAACAGCAACCTACAGTGACATTGAACCCCCCGTCTAAGAGTGCTAGCTTAATAAGCCGTCTTTAGAACGCCCCCTACCTGTTAGCGTCCTGCTATACGTTTTGTCTTAACCTGCGCCAGTCCTTTTAAGGCCTGTGTTAGGTGCAGGTTATAATATAATATTAACGTCAAGTTCTAAACGCTGTTTATTAAATTCCTAGACATTACCTCTCTCTTACCGATATATTAACTTCCAGAAAAGGAAAGGAGATTAAAAAAGCGTAAGCTTAGCCTTAGCTCCCTACTATTGATAAGTTAGTTACACACCTTAAAGACTTAAACCTTAACCAGCAGGGACTGGTTAAGGAGCTTAATAAGGCCTTCCCCAGAGATATTAAAAGTCGTATCGGTCTTATTAAGAAACTCTAAGCCTAATTTAATACTGTCAAATTAAAGAATAATAACCTTAAAGGCTTATAAAAGAAGCGAGTAAAGCTCCCTCTACCCTTACGCTTTAAGGGAGACTCTATGCAGCTAGAGTCCTAGATAACCTAACTCTAAAGTTATATCACCTATTACGATAAGCAGTTCTTTGAAGAAGAAGGAAAAGTCAGGTTTACCGGAACCCTACTAGACGGAGTAACTGTTTACTAGTATAAACCTTATATAAAGATAATTAATAACCTTTTTATAAACAGAGTGTGTAAAGAGGCCCTTAAAACTTAAGCTCTTTTCGATAACTTTAACGTATTTATTAACTAACTCCAGACTGAGTTTAAAGAACTAAACACCCCCAGGCAGGCTAAACAGCAGCTTATAACCCTAAGGTAGATATCTTTAATCCTTAAGTTCTTTACCCACTTTAAATTAAAAGTAGTAAAAACTAAACTTAGTTAAGAGGTTTTAGTAATGCTGTTTTAGAGTGGCCTAAAGGAACACGTCATTAGAGATCTTTATTAAGAAGACCGACTGGACTATCTGTAAGAACTGGTTGAGATGGCTATTAAGGCCGATAACTGGTATTATAATTACTATTATTAAAAGAACTTCTAGAAGGAACAGGCCTCCCACTAGTTAAGTAAGCCTAAAAAGGGAAACCAGTTAACTGTAATAGGTTACCACTTTAAACTAATAGATATTAGTATAGTAAACTGTTAGAATTGACCTAACTGTAACAAACCTTAATAATAATAATAATAGAAGCAGTTTAAAGACCTTTCTTAAGTCCAGTGCTTTAACTGCGATAAGAAAAGCCACATAACATGGTAGTGCCCGTTACTAAAGTAAATTGGTTAGAAACCTGTTTTAAAAGGAGGGAAGCACGTCAGGTTTAACTTTAGAGATATTTATGTCAGGATAGTAGATAATAAAGAAGACTACACCTAGATAGATAAGTGTAACCTAAAAGATAAGGAAGAAAAGGAAAAACCCTAAAATATAATGTACCTAACCCTTAAGGGTGTCTTAGAAGAGTTAGCTATAAAGGTGCAGGTTATAAAAGACCGACTCTAAAGTGGAAACTTAAAACCACTAAAGGTATAGGTTACAGAAGACTAACTTTAGGAAGAAATGTTCCAGTTAGCTGTTACAGGCCTTAAAAAACTCACTTTATAAGCCTAGGAATTAAAGAAGTCTAGGAAGGACCCTAACTTAAAAATCACTAAGATAGTGGAAGGAGTTAAAGAACTAGCCCTCCAGGCCACTTAAACGGTAAAATAAGCCTTAGAAGGTAAAAGAGAATAAATTAAGAGAATTAAATTAAAGAAACAGAAGTTCTTTTTAACAGTGCCCCTTAAAACTCTTAAACACTTTAAGTACATTAAGTAGATTAGCACCTTTACCTCCCTAAAAGAAGGATAGTTTAGATAGCTGCCCTGTATTAAAGCTAGTGTGCCTTAGACTGGTACCTTAAAGGTCCCTTAAGAAGGTATAAAGTAAATATATTAATAAAGGGTCTAGGAGTTAAAGGAGAAACACTAAGAGTTAATAGACGAAGTAAAAGACCTGCGAGTTAAAGGCTTTATTATAACGTTTAAAAATAAAGCAGTGGAAGTTAGGTTAAAACTTAATAATAAAGTTTACTTTATTAATTAGCTTAAACACTGCCTTATTAAAGAAAACCACTTTATAGAAGAATAAGCTAGGTTGCTGTTACTTAAGTTTTAAGAAAAGGTTTAAGAGAAATAATGTATATAAAGGTAAGTGGAAAAAGAGAAAGAATAAGGCGTTACTTCCCCTATTCCGTACTTTATAACCACAGTACCTGTAGTTAACATCAACCACCCTAGTTATAAAGATATACTATGGATTAATTACGTGTATAATAACTGTACTTTTAACTAACATTACAGACTTAAAACCCTTTATAACCACTTCCCTAGTGTATAAAGACGAGATTACGCTATTATAAGGATAAAATTAAAACTAGCCTATTATTAAGTTTCCTACTCTTTAATAAGAGAATCTGGTAATAAATAGGAGGTCACTGTAATTAACCAGGCTCCCACCACGTGCTAGTAAGAAGGGGTACTTAATAATTACCTAATTATAATGTGTTTATTACATTTTAATAGAAAAGCTAGAGAATGGTAGAAGTAGGAAGACTATTAACAGATCTAAGAGTAAAAAGACATTATTACAATCTAAGCCTATAAAGTATATTATTAACTTATTAAGGACTTTAGGAACATCGTACCGTTTAAAGTCAACTGGACGTTAAAGTGTAAAAACCTAGGAAAAGTTAACTACTAAGTCTATTAAAACTACCTGTTTTTTTAAAAGGAATTAAGAAAAGATTACAGGCCCTTTAAAAGGGCTAGAAACTAGTAGTTTACTAATTAATAAAAACCTTAAGAAGAAGGAGAGGCATTTAAAGGTTAGGCTAAATAAGACCTTAAAGACAGATAATTACTATAACTTAAATGTTAAAAGAGTATAAACATTATTCTGTTAGTATCGATATAATAGACGGAAAAGGGAGGCTATTTAAGGTAAGAGCAGTAATTAATAGCGGAAGTGTTTTTAACCTAATACACCCCTTATTAGTTAATTAAAGGAAACTCCCTAATTAAGAGTATAAAGAGGCTATTCCTATTTAAAATAAAGAAAAAGGCCTGTACTAATATAATAATAGTAAAGTTACTTACTACTTACTACTTTTAATTAAAGTGGACGGGGATAAATAATAAGTAGACTTTAACGTTACACTAGTTATAAGGTATAATATAATCTTAAGTTTACCTTAGCTAGAAAAGTATAACTTTATAATTAACTAGAGGAGTGGTTACCTTACCTTCTGTAAGTCCCTTAACTATAATTACTATTTAAAGAAAGTTAAAAAGGTATTAAACCGTTTTAAAGATGCACGAAGTATTTAGAAATATATTAAACCCTTAAAACTAAATATAGTTTAAGTTAAGTTTATAAAGACGGTTAAAAGATTAGAAGGTTTACTATATTACTTAAATAACGATTTAAAAGGTAGAAGGAAGTAAGAAGCTGATTTATAAATAAGTGAAGAAGTTAACTTATTTAAGGTACTTGTAAAGTATAGGAAGTTTACCCTGTTTTAAAAGAAGATATTATAATTATTAAATTACAGATTATAAGATTATAAAATTAAGTTAAAACTAGGAGTAAAGCTTTACAGCTTCTAGCCTTATTATTTAAACTCTTAATAGGTTAAGGTTTTAAGGGAGTACGTTAATAAGAACCTGAAGAACAGGTTTATTATAAAGTCTTAGTCCCTAGTAAGGTACCTAGTGCTGTTTATCCTAAGGAAGGGAGATAGTAAGCTATATATAATTATTAACTATTAAATGTTAAATAAGGATATAATTAAAAATCGTTACTTACTGCCATTTATTATGGAAATGTGAGAACAGATTATTAAAGTAAACTAGTTCTCTAGCCTTAATTTCCTTATAGGATTTAACCATATTAGAGTAAAGGAAGAAGATAAGTATAAAACAGCCTTTTAAACTCGTAACGGGTATTACTAGTATTATATTATGCTAATAGGATTGATAAACGCCCCTGTAACCTTTTAAAGCCTTATTAACAGTATTCTCTACCCCTTCCTTAATAAGTTTATCTTTATATATTTAAATAACGTTTTAATTTATTCCGAAACTTTAAAAGAATATTAAAAACATATACGACAGGTTTTAACAGCTTTTAAAAAGGTAAAGTTAACAGTAAACTTAAAGAAAAGCCACTTCTACATTTAGGAATTAAACTATTTAAAGTTTAGAGTAACCTTTAAAAAGCTTAAAATATAATTAAAGAAGATAAAGGTAATTAAGGATTAGCCCACTTTAAAGAACTAAAAAGAATTATAAGCCTTTATTAGCTTTATAAACTTTTATTACTATTTTATTAGGTACTTTATAAGAGTTATAAAACCACTTTATAAACTTACAGGTGAAGGAAAGCCGTTTGAATAGACTGATAAACAGTAAAAGGCGTTTAAAGACCTTAAATACACCTTTATTACAGTGCCAGTCCTAGCTCTCCTTAATTTCTTAAAGCCCTTTTAAATTAAAATAAACTCCTTAGAATTTGTAATTAGCAGAGAACTTAGTTAAATCTAGGATAATGGGAAACGTTACCCAGTTACTTTCTTATTAAAAGGAATTTATAAGCTAGCCTTATAATATCTAATTTATAATAAAGAACTAATAGTAATTATTTAATACTTTACTAAGTAAGTATTATATCTAAGTAGTATAAAAGAACCAGTTTAGGTCTTTTCAGATTATAATAACTTTTAATATTTCCTGATAAAGGAACTTAATCTATAATAAGTATAATAAGTAGAATTAATAGCCCTGTTCCACTTCCAGATTTATTATATTAAAGGAAAAGATAATAAGTAAGCCGATACTTTTAATTGGAGATAAGATTATAAAGATATTAATCTAATCTTAATCCCCGTTATTATATTTAATAAAGTTAAGAATAGTATATTAGAGTATACACTGTAAGTGTTAGATAATTAAACACTAAAATAAACTATTAACGTTTATATAAACTTATAAATAGAGTATAACATCTATTAATAATAACAGGACTTTTAAGTAAAAAAGCTGGTAGAAGGAACCTGTAAGTATAAGTACCCCTTAGGAGACTTCTTAAAGTATGTATAAGACTGTGGTAAAGAGTGCTTAAAATATCTAAATTATAATAAAACTAGTTATTAACTGGAACAGCTATTAGAAGGTGTAAACGGTATACTTAAACTAAGAGTAAAGCTTTAGTATTAAGAGAAACTGTATATTTATAACTTAGATAAATAAAAGGAGTATATTTAACAGGTTTATAAGTCTTAACTTAGAGGATATATGGGCCGAGTTAAGACTCTTACGCAGGTTTAGCAGGCGTACGCCTTCCTGGGAATAAAGAAGCTAGTTAAGGAAGTGGTTAATAATTATAACATCTGCCACTGGAAGCAGAACTGGTGTTATAAGCCTTATAGGCTTTTTAAACCACTCCCTGTACTATAGGCACTATAAAGTTCTATCTTACTTAACTTTATTACTAGGATCCCAGAGTTTAAGGACCTTATTACAGGGGTTACTTATAACTAGATCCTTGTAATAGTCGACAGATTAACAAAATGGGTTTACTTTCTACTAACTTTAAAGGATATAATAGCGGAGTAACTTACTTATATCTTTAAGAAAAAGGTAATTTTATAACACCTTTAATTAAATAACATCGTTATAAATTAAAATAAGCTAATTGTGTTAAAGTTTTAGTAAAGGTTAATATAGAGAATAAGTGTAAAGAGTAAGCTTTTAACAGCATTCCACTTATAAATAGATAGTTAAATAAAGTAAGTTAATTAGATATTTATAACGTATCTTTAGGCTTACGTTAACTTTAAATAAGATAATTAGCTTAAGCTATTACTAATAGCACAGATAGCTTATAACATAACGTTAGTTAAGTTAATAAGTATATTACTATTCTTTACTAATTACAGTAAGGAGCCTAAGCTCCGTCAAGGCCTACCTACCAGCGCCTTATAAGCCACAGTCTGCACAGATTAGATATAAAAACTGTATAACTACCTGTAAGCCGAACTTAAGTTTATACGTGAACGAATAAAAAAGTTTACTAATAAACATTAAACTAAGTAACTAATACTTAAGAAAGGACTCTATTATAACAGTAAATAAGTTAAGGGATTAACTCTTTAAAAGGGGGACCACATTTACCTTTTTTCACGAAACCTATATTTAAAACGGCTTAGTAAGAAGCTTGACTTTAAAAGGTACAGACTGTTTTAAATTAAGAAAAAGGTCACTACCTTTAATTATAAATTAGACTTACTTACTAGTATAAAGGTGCAGATTAAAGTTTTTCACGTCTCACTTTTAAAACCCGCTTTAAAGGAAGTTCTACTGGAAAAGAAAATCGAAATCGACACTGATAAAGATGAGTATAACGTTAAGGAAGTTATAAATTTATAAAAGGGAAAAAACACGTTTAAATATCTCGTTAAGTGGCTAAATTACAGCCTTAAAAGCAACTTATAGGAACCAGTTAAAAATCTTAAATACTTAGATCTAATTATAGAGTTCTATTAAAAGAATCCAGACTAATTAAGATTAATAATAAGAACTAGAAATAAGATAAGATCTGACACCTAAATTACTATACTGAAGAGTAAGACTACCGTAGGACTTAAAGCCTAAGAAGCGGCAGGAAACTCCTTATTAGCAAAAGAAAAAAAATCACTAAAACTCTTATGGGAAGTTAAACCCATAACCTCTTATTAAAGAAGACAGTTATAAACTAAGTTATAAAGTAACCACTCGCTGTAAAGACCCTGCTAGAAAGTTCCCCTAATTAAAAGACTCCACGTCGTTAAAAGGGGCGTTTAACCTGGCCTCCTCACTTTCTTAGAACTTTAACAACTCCGCTTCACGACTAAACACTTTTATAACCCGGTCTTTAAGGCGGGACTGCTGCTTATAAAGGTGTGCTAAGCGCGCTAACACCTCTTAAAGCTTAGCAGTGGCCTTATGGAGCTGTTAAGCAGTAGACTTAACTTATAAGTTAAGACTTTACTTTTTAATAAGAAGAGCTTTTAACTTCGCCTTATTAACATTAAAAACGTTATACTGGGAAAGCTAGTGCCTCTTTAAACAGTAATTGTAACTGTTAGACCAGTTTAAAACCTGATAAACGAGTAAAGGGTTAGTAGACTTATAAAAAGAATAAGGGGACATTTCGCTATTAAACGCATATATGTAAGCTGTAAGGTTTAAATGGCGGTTAGTACTTTTACCCTATTCCCGTTTTAAAACCTAGGAGCTGGACACTCGTTATATAATGAAATAGTGAAAGGAGAAGCTTACCTTTTAAGTTCTTTATAGGAAAAGAATGTTAAAGAGGGGGAATTATGTAACGACCTTGCAGGCTGTTACTTAAACCGGGGCGGCCTGATAAATCCCCCGTAGAAGGAACAGTGTGGGAAGACGGTGTATACCGTCCAGGTGTATTAGGCTAAGGGTGTAAAGACCTGAAGCCCTTATAACCAGTAAGGTGCTGCTTACAGCATATTAAGTGTTCGTATTGCGAGCAGGAGAAACCTTATAAGCAGAACGCTCGCGTAGTGTAAAGTACTTGCATAATAAGCACTTATAATACTATAAATAAGGTACGAAGTACTTTCTAGGTAGTTAGTATAGATAGTCATAGTTATACTTATAACCACCGTAAGGGACTCTGGTTCCTCACGCTAGTATTTAATTGTTTATTTATATCCTACTGTTCAGACTCACCTTTACGTATTATAGTGACAGCGACTTACAGTGACATTGAACCCCCTGTTTAAGAGTGCTAGTTTAATAAGCCGTCTTTGGAACGCCCCTTACCTGTTGGCGTCCTGCCATACGTTCTGTCTTAACCCGCGCCAGTCCTCTTAAGGCCTGTGTCAGGTGTAGGTTGTAATAAAAGTAAGAGTAATCTGCTTAAGTTTTAAGACTAATACAGACTTAGCTAAAAAATGTTATTAGGTGTAACTATTAAGGTAGTATTAATCTTTACTTGCCCACGATTATAATCTGGTATCCATTTGTCCACTATCTCTATCTCGTTTCAAGATGCCTAATATGCCTAATGTGGAGCACAAGTAGAGGGATACGTCGTGGAATTAGTATCTACGTAGTTAAGCTAGTTATCGTTTTACACTACCTTTCTCGGAAAGACCCCAGGATATAGTTCTGACTAAGCCTATTACGCTTCAATAGTTCTGTGTTGCCTGGGTTAACACGGCGCAGTAGGCTTGTAACAGGTCAAATATAAATACCTCCTGCCCACTATCCTTCCCTGTCTAATCATCCTCATCTTCATCATCGTCCTCATCGCCGATACTACTATTACTATCTTTCATACTCCGGTCTCCGTTAGCACGAGCGATCGCCTGCTCCACGGCCACGTGCACTCGGCGTGCTGCCTCTTGTGTCTCCTCTTCGGTTAACTTCAATGGAGACTCGAAACCGTAATCCTTGATCCAGGATTCGACGACGTTCATATCGGCCGTCCCGAAATGGGTGGCCAACGCGAGTAACATGCTCTGTCGCATATAGTTGCCCGGTGTGGGAAATGGGCGTTGCTGGTAATATTGGGCCCAAACATCTTGCCATCTATGTCGCTTGACGTCCTTGATGCGGACCAGAGCCATGACGAAACGGAAATACATGAAGCGTAAAACTGGACGCTTCTCGTTGCAAAACGTCAGTTCTTTCCCGTCGAGATCCCCTCCCAACCCTCCCGGGCCATCCGCCCACATGGCATTCTTGATCGAAGATGAGATGACGTCAATCCGCCAGCGCATGATAGGTGTCTCTCTCGGGTTGGCGGGAACGATCAGAATATGGTATGTATCGAACCATTTCTCAATCGACTTCCGGAGCAGGAGCGAGTTTCCAGCCCGTCGGAGATCTGGTGCTCGGCTGCCGAAGAGGATCTCGCCAATCTCATCGCTATCGAGAAAGAAGGGCACAATATGTGCAGCGATCATCTCGTCTCTAGGAGACCAGCCTCCTTTTGCCTGACACCAAATGTTTTGGTTGGCGTCTTCCCCTGCGTAGTATTTGATCGATTCTCGACGAAAATCGCTTGGCCGTTTTTTTGTCTTCTCAAGACCGTCGCATTGTTTGTAAAGGGCAAGGAGGCAATCCGAAACCCCGTTGCTGCGTGGCTCCAGCAGGCGGACGATGCCAGGATCATCCAGTCGTGCTTTCTTGGCTTGGTGTCGCCACAATGCATCACCAGCCGATAGGTAACGTTTATTTACGTCCCGGAGTCGGATATCAGCGTCGGAGGGCGGGATAATATTGCCGTCCCGCTCTTGGATAATTACCTCGCGCTCAAGCCGCAGCTCTTCCTTTTGCTTGAGCGCAAGCTCAATCCCCAGAGACGTGAGTTCCAAATTCGATTGCCGGTCTGGCTCGATGCGCTCCTCCTCTGGTTCAATTTGGGGGAAGACTTCCCGAGAAAGATTGTTGTATGCCTTCTCCAGTTCATGCGAAATGCGCCGTGCTCTATCGTGTTGGACTTTCATCACAGCGAGTGAGGGTGGCCGAAGTGGTGGAAATTGCTGGTCGGGATCTGGCGATCCATCGCGAGCGTCCATTTCGTCAACGTGATTGTGATTGTGTCAAATGAAGTGGTGGGGGGAAATTCCAGTGATGAAGGGGAGGACTCTAGTTGTTTGGAAGATGACTGTGGCAGCGCGAGAAGCGGTCTGTGTCGTTGAAAACGGCCGTGTGAAAAATACGGCTCTTAGGTTCCACCTGGTGACATTAACGATCCGAGATCCGCTTTTTCCACTCGTCATCACCCCCACTCGAAGTGGAGTCCCGTCAGATTAGTCAGGTTGGCTCGTGCACCTGCCTATCTACACGGGCCAGAGCCACGGGAACACGTTAGGGAGACAGAACAACATCAATTAAGCCTGTTTGATCAATCAAGTGCTGTAATACAACAGGCCCAACGTGGGCAAGTTCTTCTCGACATGCAGAGATAACTACCATAAAACGGCGGGTTTTCCACCAGCACCGGAGGTTTTCCCTACGGCTAGCAACGGTATGCGGCATTGTACATCGGTAGACGACTCATTGGCTAACCCCGCTGTCAAGGATTGAAGACCCTTTTATGCCCCTAGGAGCCTTACTCGGGGGCCGGGCTCACAACACCAACGGTACAGGATTTAGAGAGAAACCCTTCGTTTTGGGTAATAAATAGCGCTGAGGGGGCACAGAGTCAAAAATGCGCTCAGTCGCGCTCCTTCGCTCCAAGTAGCATTACAGTAGCGTGCGTGTTGGCGCTGTCAGCGAATGAAACACCTTGGTACGTTCATGTTGGCGTTGTGCAACCGCTCGGACGCGGCAGGGCTAACCCGGACTTGCTAGTAACCCCCAACGTTCAGTTTTCCCAAGAAGGATACACTGCGCGCGTGCCGTAAGTGAAAATCAATTTTGTGAAGGAAAACGGTAGTTGTTATTGAGAACCATTCCGTCGACCGGAAGTTAGAGTTGCCGGAGCTAGACCGAAGGTGATGATGTCGCGGGCGTTCCGGGGGTTCGGGGTCCCGGAGCTAACCCACAGGTCATGCCGAACGGACGGGAGGCTTGTGGGGCACAGAAATTGAGGGTATTCACAACTGTCACGGCGAGCGCTATGAACCAGGATAGTAGGTTCGAGCAGGTAGTAGAATTTGGTTGTCTGATTCAGAGAGGAAGCCTTCTGGTTCCGGCCTTTATATACCGCGTTGCAGCTGCGTAAACGTATTAGCTGAGAGAGCACAGGGCGGTTTGAAGCGGTGATATAGTTGGACACTTCGACCCTCGACAGCTCCCCGTCTTGATAGAATTAGTAAATATCATAACTAAGTACCCAAAGCCCAACCTCAGCAAATAGTAACCTCTGACACCCTAGCTCCCTTCCAACCGTATTCATCCCCCTTTCACTCCCCTTTCCCCCCCTCCCCCTTCCCAACCCCACTTTCATAACCAGCCGCACACTCCAACCCAAACCCAAAACACCTCGCATACCACCCCCTTCCCCACCAGCTCATCTCCATATTATGCGGCGCCCCCTTCACCACGCCCCCCTCCACCCTCTCACTCCCGCTAAAAACCCCCCTCATCTCCTCCACATGCTCCCCCGTCGCCTGCCAGTAGCAATCCCTCTCCGCAACCCCAAACATCACTGGGACTGTGACACTCCGAGCCCATGACGAAGGGGTTTTGATGCGAGGGAGCCAGAGGGTGTGGATCTCGGTGACTTCGTCGGAGGGAAAGGAGGTGTTGAGCGGTGAGTCAGGGGAGGAGTGGTGGGCGTATATTGCTGGATCGCACGTTCCGGGAGGGAGGAACATGGCGTCTTTGACAGCGGCAGGGAAGGTGATTACATCCGGAGGAGGGGGGGCGGAAGGATCGGGAATGGCCGAGGGGAGGAGGGAGGTGCCGAAGCCGGAGAATATCAAGCCGGCGAGGGGGTACGGAGGGGTGGTGAAATTGGGAGAGGACGTGGAGAAGTAGGAGGCGGCGATGACGGCGCCTGGGGTGGAGAGGCTGTGGCAGAGGAGGACGAGAGAGGTGCAGCCTTGCGGGGGGCCGAAGGTTTTCCAGAGGGCGGGGAGGATGTATTCGTGGAGCCAGAGGGCGTGGGTTTCAAAGTCGGAGGAGTTAGGGGGGAGGGGGTAGAAGGAGGTGGAGGAGGCGTAGCCGGGGCGGTTGATGGCGACGAAGGGGACGGAGAGGGCGTTGCTGAGCAGGGAGGCGGTGTGGTTGGTGTCGACGTCGAAGTAGCTTGCGGAGTAGCTTGCGCCGTGGAGTCCGACGATGGACC
>Ga0247770_1001940_pt1 | contig 13668 bp, 15 predicted proteins | sample UWRJL136409B6_FD_179943 | JGI IMG/M metagenome (GOLD analysis project Ga0247770, IMG submission 179943) | Plant litter microbial communities from Arlington Agricultural Research Station in Wisconsin, United States - UWRJ-L136-409B-6 | ecosystem: Environmental > Terrestrial > Plant litter >... | reverse complement strand
TCAGGCATGACTGACAAACCTCAAGTCGCATTCCTCTAGTAAAAACCCATCAAATACGGGGTACACGTCACTAGAACCGCTGCCTGATGTCCAGTTGACAAGATATTCCCACTGCTCATTTGTGGGATGCCAACAGATGCCCATGACTTCGCCAAACTCAGAAGGAAGGCTTTCGTCTTCGTCCCCGTAGTCATCAATGTAGGGGCTGAGGATTTGGTCGCCGATGGCAAACCGAGGCTTAGGGTATTTCTGGGGGAGCTCAAAGTTAGAGCGCGCAACGAGACAAGGCAAAGCGGCCGATGCTGCTTTTTGCAGGAAGTCGCGCCGAGCAAATGTGAAGTCTTGCGATCGCCCCTCCGGGCAATCGGCTGAATGTGGCATTATAGTTAGGCTCCAAGCGTTGTTATGAACGTTTGGGGAAGTTCGTCCTTACTTCAGTGCTACTAACACTGGGTAGGGGCGCATATCAAATCTTCCTTGCTATTACTATGGCGGCAGTAGTGACTCGATGTCAAGAAACTGCATCTGTAAACTTTTGTCCGATTTTTCGGACGTTTTGAGAAAGCCCCAGAGTGAACCGGGGCTGTAGCTTCCTAATTCACTTTTTCAGGGGTTAACGCTTTTAAGATAGCGGCATAAAAGGGCTTCAGTTCGCTGATAGTGAAAGTTCGCCCCGGTTTTTTCTCTTTCTTGTAACCCTCATAAGCAATTTTCAGGTCGGGAAGCGATAGCGACTTAGATGCTTCGGCAATGGCTGAATTTTGTTTCAGGCCGGCGAGCTCTGTTTCGACTTCTTCCCGATCGGCGCGCTCGGCCACAAGTTGTGATCGCAATTCCTGCACTTCTTGCTGGAGCTTATTGGTGATGTGGGTGCTAGATTCTAGAAGTTTGGCGTAGTCAGCCTTCAAAGTTTCATTCTCTGCCTGCGAGTTACCTAACTCAGTCTGTAACTCATGATCTGCAACCTTGGGTAACTCCTCAGAATTACCCGACTCGGACTTTCCCGGCAGTTTACTCCTCAAAGCTTCCAAGGATTCTGCCAGCGCTTGCACTTGCAGCTCTAAAGCCGTCAATCTATCAGAGTCGCGGGTATCTGTAACTCTATCTGTAACTATATTATCACTTGTTTCGGTAACTTGTGTAACCTTGTCTTTAACCCGTGACTGTGGGGGAGTATTCAGAGCCTCTGCAATCTCTTCAAGCTTTGCAGTGCTTATCTCTGAGGACTTGCCGATGTACTTTTTGTGTAACTTACCATCTTGTTTTCTGTAACCATACCAATAATCCCCGCCCTTGCCCGACTCTTTGCGGACTGTGTAGGGCTTTTTGCCTGGTTTTGGCTGGAACCTAAAAGAACTAACCGACTCTAACCATGCTCTGCCTTTTGTAGAGTCTAGGTTAAATCTGTTGTTTTCGTCCAACCAAACTAATCCTTGTACCACAGATGGAATTGCCATAAGTTACATATCTAAGTATGTAACTAATATAAGTAACTTATAAGTAACTGTCAAGAGTTACAGGGACAAATCTATTATTGACATTGGCACACAGCAACACAGGAAGTGGCACACACTCCCTGTGGTTGCTGTGTGCACGATGTGGCTAGAATCTCGGAATCTCGGAATCTCGGAATTGAGGGATTGAGGGATTGAGGGAGTCTAGAGCTTCTTCAAGTAAGCAAAGCTATCTGCACCGATCGGAACAGAAACAATCACCGTTTCATTCTCAAGCTTCACGTAGTAGTCAATTTCCCTTGCACCATAAGCTGGACTGCTGACAATTTTCCCTCTTTGCCCCTGGTAGTCGCTCCTTTGGGTAATCTCCACCTCATCATCAACTTCAAAAGTTTTAGAGTGTTTTGTTCCAATTGCAGGAGGTGGTGTCAGTGAGGTGGTGTCAGCCTGTAACCCCTCTCCTAAAGGGTTTTGACGGTCAGTAGGGGTGAATGACACCACCTCGTTTCCAAAAGTTTCTTGAGATTTAGCAAGGGTGAATGACACCGCCTTGTTTTCAAAACTTTCTTGAGATTCAGAATGGCTATTTTCGTCTGCAACAATACTATTTTGTAAATCTTTTAAAAAGGTGGTGTTGGGTGGTGTCATTGTATCTACAATCAATTCAGGGCAAGGGTTTCGAGTTGACACCACCTCTGACACCACCCCCACACCACCTAACACCACCTTGCTCCAGTATTTTTGGCGCTTACCCTCAATCTGCTTCGCGTTGGGTGCTTTTTTCCAGCCGTTACGGGTCAGAATTTCAGCAACTCGCATCTGTTCGGCTTTCTTCTGTTCAGCTAGGTTTAAGCCTATTTTGGTGAGTAAAATGTCGCTAATAGTAGTCTCAGTTTTGTGTTCCAGGTAATTGAGGATACTTGATTCCCATGTATCGCTCATTTCATGGCTCTTGTTGGCTTCAGCCAATAAAGCGTCTTCTTCTGGTGTCAGCCACCACTGCTCTCCGTTTCGATAAGCCTGTACAGCAGCAGCCCACACCGCATCCCGTTCAGCCTTGACCGTTTCAATTGGAATAGTTCCCTGTACCGTAATAATCCACTGTCTCCGATGCCCTGTTTCATCTGCCAGCACTTCTTGTTTATTGGTACTAGCGACAAATATTGATGTCCGAGGGAAGTCCTGAATCGTCCTACCATAAGGCACGCGGAGACTGTCAATCCGAGAGCTTAGAAATGCTTTGAGTTGTGCTATTTCCTTGCGCTTGTATACCGACTCAAATTCCCCATACTCCAGCATCCAATAACGCCGGAGCTTCATTTTCTCGTCTTTCTCGCTAGCGTCGCTAACATTGTCGGTAAAGAATGGGTCGCTTGCCAGCGTTTGCCAGTACATCGATTTATAATCCCCTTGGTTGCCATAGAGGATACAAATAGTATCAACTTTGCATCCAGGCTCAAATATCCGTGCTACGCCAGCAATTAAGGTTTTCTTGAGGAGGATTGCATGTAACGAGTTAGTTGTTCCTAGATGTCGCTTAGCAAGGCTATTAAGGTCAATTGGTGTGACATTTGCTAGAGAATTTAGGTAATCACGTACTGGAGAATAAGCGTACTTTTGAGCTATTACCACTACCAAGTCAGTTGCCGTAGCCTTCGGAATGTCAACTCCTAACTCATCTGCTAGACGCAGGTAGACTCGTTCAACATCCAAATCTGCTTTACCGTTTAGCTCAATTTGCTGGGTCATTTCGTTAAAGCGTAAGCGTTGTCCCCAGTGATTCTCAATCAGGTCTAAAAGCTGTTTGTTTTTTGAGTTACTTGGTGGCTTGCTATCCCCTGTGTCACGCGGTTCAGTTAGTAATACTTCCTCTGTCAGTATCGGCAGAGGTTCTGGGTTTTGAGCCTGTGCTGCAATTTCTGCATTCATCCGAGCCAAGAATTCCTCCGGCCCGATCGCCTCTAAAATTTCTCGGATGTCACCTTTCTCTGGAATGTCGGGGTATATCTTGCGCGGGTCAATCACCAAACAAGGGAACTGGACGTGACGCGCAACTAGCCAAACTTCTTGACCTTTCTTAATGCCCGTATCGTCGTTGTCGCGTAGCTTTGCCAGAACCACATTCTTGCCCGTAGCTCGCAGTGTTTCCAGTGTGTTTTGAATCTCAGGGTGGCTCCAATTCGAGCCTTGCAAGGTCAAACCAGCGATGCTGTGACTTCTCCCTAGCTCAACGTTTGGCTCTCCTTCAAGCATTAACACTGCAACGGGCACACCATCGGGGATGGCCGCTAAAACTTCAACCACCTCATCTATGCGGTAAGCCGGCCAGCGAGCCTCACCTTTTTTCCAAACTTTCTTGCCGTCAGCGTCTATGTGATATTGGCTATAAGTTTTATCGCGACCCTTTGGATTGCTGTCATCCGGCCATTCATACCGCACCACCTTTTGGTTGCTGCTGTATTCGTAGGTGATTTGGACGGCATTAGATGGGACATCCTTGGGGAAATAGCTTGGTTTCTCAGGCTTTGACGATTGTCCAGAGGCGGACAGCATAAGAAGTTTTGCCCCGCTCGGAATTGGGGCGGGCGGATATTCCTCTTTCTTTTTGGCCCTTGGCTTTTTGGCAAGTTGTGAGGGCTGTTGTTCGTGGCGTTCTGCCAAAAAATCAGCCAGCGGTCGGATAGCTTCCCGAATGTCATCAGTGCTGCAACTACCACTCCAGCATTGATAAGCCCCCGTTTGCTTGTCAAAGGTTAACCGCTTGCCTTCGCAAACTGGGCAAGTGTAAGAATCCTTGCCCTTACCTGGTTCGAGTTTGTGTAGATGGTTGCGAATATCAAAAGTGTTCGAGGTGCTTGAAAATTGCCCGTCATGCGGGTTATGATTGGGAGACATGATTGTATTTGCCTTGTGGTGAGTAGCAAAGCCGTTCTTCTAGGTCGCCAAACTTAAAAGGGAGCGGTTTTTTGCTGTGTGTACAGATTTTAAGCCATTGGATGAGATAGATAGGCGACTGGCTTTAGTCGCCTACCCTTGATTGCCACGAGAGAATAGGTGAAAGTATTTGAGGCCGGGAGACGTGGGCTATCCGTGACTTCTCTCTCCATCCCTTGCCATGAGCGCCCCTCTTACTCCCCCCGTTAGTCACAAACCGTGGATTCCACTTGGGAGGAACGCTTGTGGCAAGTGTAACAGAGATGCTAGGACTAGGGGTCGCGCAGTTAATCTGCTACAATCGTCTTGTAATTCCCATAGGAAGCTTATAGAGCATAGGTTTCGGGAGGATCTGTATGGGTTACAGAAAAGTTATAGACAAGTCACATAGAAGGGGTGACGCTGCAACCCTCCTATAACGCCATAGAAAACCTATAAAGGGTAGGGTTTTGACGTGATATGAAGATCCTGAAAAGAAGGAGTAAATACACGGTACAACCCTATAGGGTTGCATAAAACCACACACTTGATCTGCTTTTTCCCTCTCAACTGCCTACACACCCTCACCCACTAAGCGCTTATACTCAGCGTGCGCTCGCCTCCAAGCCTCGCTCCCTCCCTTCTTGCACTCCCACAACTTCTCTATCGTCTGGGTTTGGTTCAGTTCGACCCGCAACTTTTTTATTAAGCTTATGGCTTGGTTCCGGTTTAAGTTCAAACTGGTAAATCGCTCCTCATCTTTCACCAAAGGGTTATCCTCTGGTTGGTTCAGAGGCTGAACCGCTTGCACCGTTGGTTCCTCCGGTTCAGCAGATGGTTCGGCGGGTTCACCACAATCTAAGAGCCAAGCTCGCTTCAATGCTTCGACAGCTTCCTCTCGGTCTGGCTCTCCAGCAAGAATTTGTTCGGCTTCCTGTCGGCGCTGTTGTTCGCTGACGTAGACTGACGTGCTAATTTCATCAACTAGGTCAGCTTCAACGGCTGCATCTTTCATCGCCTCAAACTCTTCAGCTTTAGCCAACTTCAAAGCCGTCCGCCGTGCTTCAAAACAGCAGGCAAAACCAGACACTAGGGCAATGCCTTGCATGAAGTTATGCAGAGGAATCTTGCGAGAAAAGATGAATGGGGGAGCCAGCCAAAGAGTTAAGCCGGAAACCGACAGCACTGAAACTTTTAGGAGCGACATAGCATCACCCCCACACCGACCAAAGCCCCAATTGTGCTGGCAATCAGCCGATATCGAAGTTGTAGCAGGCTGATTTTCAAAATTGCGACAATTGCATCATCCAACAGCCAAGCGCTAGCGCTGACTACCAATTTGAAGGCAAAGAGCGCTTGCACAAATAGCATCAGGGAAGGATGAAGCGATGCCAGCCAGCAAAGGAAGCTGGAGGCAATCGCAGTCAGAACAAAATTGTTGCTCAGAGCGATCGCCTTTATCATTGCCTTGCCTCCCCGCAGTAAACTTTGAGGTAGCGCGATTCGCCGGGTTTGGGTGCAGGTAGCTCGCGCGACACTTTATCGAGCGCTGCAAAAGCTGAAATTGGGGAATCCGATTCAAGGCGGATTACTTGAGTGAGAACCTCACCCGCCGTAAGAACGTAAACATCGCGGCGATATTTCATTTCTCAGACCCTCCGATCAGTTTGGCTTTGATAGCCTCAATACGTTCAGTGGCACGGGTTTCTGCCTTCTCTAAGCCGACTCCCAGCTTTGCATAACCGGGACGCAAGCCGTGCAAGTGCTTAGCTAAGCCGAAATCAGCTTTTTTCTTGCCCAACTCAACGGTGGCTACTACTTTTTCGTAGCCCCTGTGTGCCTTGTGAACCTTCCCATCGGCTACTTCGATTACAGCCATTGACTTGTAGGCTTTTTTCGCATAGCGAGCGCCTTCAGTCCTTTCTTTAGCAAGCTCTTTCAGTTTGTCGGCTTCCTCTTTGTCGAAGTAGCGAGGGGTATCTGCCACCGGGGTGGTACGGATTGAATTAAAGTTGCCGGGGTTGAGCGGTGTAATTACCCCCGCATCGGTCGGGGCGGTCAACTTCTCACTCTTGCTGCTGATGACGTCGGAACTCTCGCCACCAAATAGTTTAGTCATCATGCCCATGTCATTTCTGTCCTATTTGAATTGTGATTTTTACCGGGAAAAGATTTAGCGGATTGATGCGGGGGAAAAGTCCGAGAATAAGCACGGCAAAGCCGACCGACGCGAGAGCGAGGGCTAATGCTTGGGCCCAGTCAATCCAATCAGTCAAATTAATTTGATGGCTTGACTGCTGACTGGTGGATATTGCTGTAGTTTCAGGTTTGCGATCAAACTCTAGACCGTGAGCGAGTAGCAACTTTTCCCAGGTTGCGGTCGCTGTCAGCTTTCCGAATTCTCGTGCTTGCTCGTTTGTGAGATTGCAGTCGTAGGCGAGCTGCTTCAAGTGCTCGATTCGGCGACGCGACCGCATCGGCTCAGGCATGACTGACAAACCTCAAGTCGCATTCCTCTAGTAAAAACCCATCAAATACGGGGTACACGTCACTAGAACCGCTGCCTGATGTCCAGTTGACGAGGTATTCCCACTGCTTATTTGTGGGGTGCCAGCAGATGCCCATAACTTCCCCAAACTCAGAGGGAAGGCTTTCATATTCATCCCCGTAGTCGTCAATGTAGGGGCTGAGGATTTGGTCGCCGATGGCAAACCGAGGCTTAGGGTATTTCTGGGGGAGCTCAAAGTTAGAGCGCGCAACGAGGAATGGCAAAGCGGCCGATGCTGCTTTTTGCAGGAAGTCGCGCCGAGCAAATGTTGTGAAGTGCGATCGCCCTTGCAGCTCTTGCCAGAACGACTGATTTTCAGTCATGATGAGTTGCTCCTTGCCAGCGTATTCTGGCGTAGGTTGAAGTCGTCTCAAGGCTTAGCTGGGCGCTTAGCTTTGAGGCGCATTTTATTTCTGTTGGGGTTTTTGGGGTTCTGTGGCTCTCCAGAGGATGCTGGGCGCTTAAATGAACTGGAGAGTTTAGGAAGCTTTCAAGCCCTGTTTTTAACAGTAGCATGACAGTAACGTTACTGCACACCCTCTACAATATTAAGATAATCCTATAACCTTAAGAGTGAAAGCAGTATGACAGCAGGCAGTGTGGCGAGCAATTTACCAAGAATCAATGTCTATATAGAGCCTGAACTCAAGGAAGCAGCGGAAAATTTAGCAAAAAAACAACGGCGTTCTTTGTCCGCCTTGGTCTGTGTCCTGCTTGAAGAAGCCGTCAAAAAAGAGCTAGAAAAAACTTTGGTTGAAACTGAGATACAGAAATCCGCGACATCTGGCAGTACCTCAACAATCTGTTCGGAAGACGGGAAAAACTAACACAGCTTAGACTGATAGCGGCATTCGGCTTTCCGGGTGTCGCTTCGTTTTGTCCGAAATTCGGACATTTTGGGAAAGCCCCGAAGTTAACCGGGGCGGTAGCTTCCTAATTTCCTGGGATGTAGCTCAGGACTTTTTAATTATCCCTACCCTCCAAGATTTTCTGAACCTCTTTAACCGTGACTTGCTTGGGCAGCGCCTTCCCTACAGTCTTTCGCAGCCAACTTACCAATTCACCTGCCTTGCCTGCGTAGTCAAAGTCAATCTCGGAATCTTGCTTCAGGTCGGAGAGTTCTGTTTCGAGTTCTTCCCGATCGGCGCGCTCTTGGTCAAGTTGCGATCGCAGCCCTGCCACTTCATCTTTGCGGTTATTAGTTACATCGGTACTAGATTCTAGAAATTTGGCGTAGTAAGCCCTGGCGTCTAATAATTCTTGTCTCAAAGCTTCGTTCTCTGTCTCTAGGTTGCTTAACTCATTCTGCAACTCGCTATATACAACCGTGGGTAACTCCTCACAATTACCCACCTCAGACTTTCCCGGCAGTACCTCCTGCATAGCTTCAAAGGCTTTCCGCAGACTAGCTACCTCTAGCTCTAGCGCAGTCAATCTCTCTTGTGCAACTTCTGCAACTGTTTCTGCAACCCGCTTGCTTTGTGCAACTTCTTGTAAAACTTCTGCAACTTTGCTGACCCGTGGCGCTGGGGGAACCTCTAGAGCTTTTGCAATCTCCTCAAGCTTTGCTGTACTTAGCTCTGAGGTTTTGCCCAAGTATTTTTTACGTACCTTTCCTGCAACCTTTCTGCAACCGTACCAATAGCCGCTGGGTTCTCTGCGGACTGTGTAGGCTTTGCCATCACCGCTGGGTTCAAACCTGAAAGACCCGATCGCCTCTAACCATGCCTCACCTTTAGGAGAGTCTAGCTTGAATACTTTCCCGTCCTCTGTCTCTATCAATCCTTGCATTACGGATGGAATTGCCATAGGTTGCTTATCTGGTTGCTTAATTACTTATGCAACCAGTATAAGCAACCTACTAAGCAACCGTCAAGAGGTTGCACAATTATTATTGACATTGGCACATTCCCACAAAAGAAGTGGCACACACTCCCGATGGTTGCACTCTCCAAGGGGAAAGTACAATTTCGGGAGCCAGGAAGCCTGTTAAAGCTTCATCAGGTCATCACGCTCAAACTCAGCTTGCTGGATGAGCTTCACAGGCTTGTCAAATTTAACGAGATAGCTCGTACCAGCACGACTGTAGATGTTATCCACAACCTCACCCCTTGCCCCTTGATAAATGCCTCCAACATCCTTAACCACAACTCGCTGACCTATTTCGAGAGGTGTTTGATTTGTAGGTGTAGCAGCCGACTTCAGCGGTAAGGAATTTTCTGTTTTTTCAGAAAGGTGTGAATTGTGTACCACAGTTCCCACAGTAGACTCTAAATCCTTGTTGGATAAGGGTTGTAACTGTGGGAAATCAGTTCCCACAGTATGTACCACAGTTCCCACACTAATTTCGTTTACTGTGGGAATTGTGGGAACTACTTTTGAGGTACTGTGGGAAGCCTCAGCCCTTGCTGTGTAAGAACTTGAGGTTACTGTGGTAACTGTGGTTGTGGTAAGAGTGAAAGAAACAGTTTTTTTAACTGTGGTAACTGTTCCAAAATTCATTGACTCCAGCTCTCCAAAAAATTCTCGAATTCGCTGAGCCGAAGGTCTTTCCTTGGAGTGAAAAATGTGTTGAGCTTCGCGGGCAGAAAGTGTGCCACCCTTTCTTTCTGCAAATTGCACAAGTTTTGCCAAGCTGGGAGCTAAGGCTTTCCGATCTGAGAACTCAGCATATAGGCTCGCTATCTGGTCAGCAGAGAACTTTACGAACTTTATGGCCGCTTCCACTGCGTTCTTGGGTATCTGCAAGCTGACTTCCGCGCCTGCGAACGCGCAATTGATGGTGTGGATGATTGCGGCCATCTTGCCGACCTTTTCAGGCATCTTGCCGACCATTGCGCGAACTCCCTGGCGTGGTTCATCAACGCGGCGTTCTTCCATCGCGTTGTAGAAAGCAGTAAAAAGCCGTTTAGCTTCAGGGCTTAGTTCAAACTTCATTGCTGGGAGCTCGTCTATTTTTGTGTAAAGCCCTGCGAGCATCGGCGTAATGTCAAAGCTTCCGCTGTCATCCTCCGAGAGCTTGGATGCGGCCAGCGGTTGAAACACAAAATCAAAGCGGGCAAACTTCCCGTTAGAGTCGCTGCAATCCTTCAAAAGTTCTGCGAGCACGTCGGGTTGGATCGTCCCAAAAATACTCAACAGCAACCCCTCTAAATCTGCCTTGACTCCTGATGCCCGCAGAACTGTGCTGCCTGTACCGTTCCAAAAGGAAAGCAAGTCCTCTTCATCAGAACCCTTACCCCCTCGGTATTGGTTAGAGGATTTGAACAAACCTGCTAGCTCGTCACACTGGTACATCAAAGCTTGGTCAGGGAATTCAGCAACCTGGTATAGAATCCCTTCTCCCGTGGACTTAGCGAACGAATAGAGGCGCTGTCTAGGTTCTTTAGGGGGTAGACCTTTATCCTCCCCTTTTGCAGCCCTCCATTGCCTGTATTCCTCCTCATACTGAGCGACAGCTTTCTGATACTCCTTGCGCGCTTTTTCTCGGAGCGGTTTCATCGGCCGCTCAATCATGGCCCGCATAATTGGCGATTTCTTCTGCGATGACTCAGAAACGATGCCCGCAAAATAGTTTGGAGTACAGCGGTAATCGGTATCGCGTCGCAGCAGTATTTCGGAGCCAACCTTAAACAAGCTAGAGACTTGAGCTAAGCCTGCCACTAAATAGCACTCAGGTTTAAGGTTGAGTCGAGTTGCCAAATCTTGGATCGGTGTTGCCAGTCCAGAGGGCAAAATTTCAGCCAAATTAAGTCCTGCTTTTTGAGCGGAAAGTAGCCGGGTAACTTCAGCAGCCGTATCATCTTGATACGCTTCTTGCTCAATCTCTTGCTCGCGGTCGCGATAGATTTTCCAGATGTCCGCGCTAGGTACTCGAAACTTTTGAGACAGCTCTAGGATTTTGCGTTGTAGTTGAGACTTCTTGAGGTCGCAGTCTAGTAGGTTCTCAATTTCCTCCCCTAACTGGGAGAGGTCAGGGACTTGAAACTTCTCAGGGCGGATAATTTTTGCTTCTGCCTGGGTCGTTGCAAAAACTTTCTTTTCTCCGATGGCTGCTTTGATATCCTCCGCCGTTACCTGATGTTGCTCAATCCAGTCAGCAATATCTAAGCCTTTACTCTTTGGTAAGTTCTCCCACGCTTTCGACTGCGGGTAGGGATAGAGCCAAAGCGCATCGGGGAAGTGTTGATGCAATAACTCAGCGTGTTTAATTCCTGGCTCATCCCGGTCGGGAACAATCACAACCTTTGCACCCTGTAAATCTTTGCTGTCTGACTCCCGCCACTTGCCAGAGCCAGCAATGTTACAGGTAGCGGCAAAGCCTAACGCCCAGAGTCTGTCTACGTTGTCCTCGCCCTCAGCGATGAAAATAAGTTCATTATTTGCGATCGCCTTTTGGACTTCTGCGTAGCGGTAAATAGGGATGTCTTCGCGCTTTATCCCTTCAGTCCCTCCTATCCAGCCAATCTGACGAGAACTTTTGCACTTGCCCCAGCTTTGTTGAGTCCAATCAGCCTCACCTTTGCCATTTTTGCCACCTTTCCCGTCATCAAAGCGTACAACACGCACGAGGGGGGAACCGTCGCGGGCAGGATATTCCCAGTAACGAGTCTGGCGGGGTCGGATTGCTTTTTTCTCTTGAACCGGAGCGTAAAAAAGCTTTCCCTCTTTGTCTGCCTTGCTTGTCGCTTCCCAGCCAGTAGCGGGGGGCTGTTCGCGATTGCAAACTGATAAATTGCCGATGCGGTAGCACCAGTCGGGCTTGCCACAGTGGGCGCAAGGATTATCTTTAGTTACACGGATGAGATTGCGGGTACTTGAAAATTGCCCGTCATGCGGGTTATGATTGTCATACATTGGTATTTACCATTTTGGGTGAATAGCAAAGCCGTTCTTCTGCGTCGCCAAACATAGAGAGAGCGGTTTTTTGCTGTGTATACAGATTTTAAGCCATTGGATGAGATAGATAGGCGACTGGCTTTAGTCGCCTATCCCCGATTGCAGCTAGAGGGTTAGGTGATAAATTGCGGACAAGAGGGCGATTGCTATCCACGGCTTCGGCTCCCACTGTTGTCATATACGCTTCCTTACTCCCCCACATCAAGCCGCAGACCAGGGAATCAATTCGGAAAAGAGCGCTTGCACTGATTTTACAACACTGTTTCGAGTTGTAGCCTTGCAGCAGAGGAGGTGTGAAGCAGCAGTAAAGATAACTTAGAACCCTATAGGGTTCGCAGAAGTCGCACACTTGATCTGCAGGGACGAATTGAGGAAGAAGCGGTGAAGCAGCAGTAAGCGTAGCGTAGAGACTTATAGGTCTCGACAAAACCACACACTTGATCTGCTTCCTTTCTAATCCCACTCTATTTCCCTTGCTAGCTAAGTGTTCTATTCGTTTCTGTTTACCGGATATCATTCAGCCCGGTTGCACCTCGCGGGCGGTAGGCAGGCCGTAAGCCAGCCCCCTACCGCCCCACGTTAGCCAACTAATCAACGCCATCAACGATGCGGTGATACTCAGCCTCAGCAGCTTTGTATTTTGCTCCTCCCCCTCTGGTTAGTCCCCAGACTTCAAGGATTATTTTTAACTTGCCCCAACCTTTTGCTTTGAGTTCGAGTATCCGTTCAGCACGTTCATTTTCAGCGTTCACCGAAGGTTTAGCTAGTTGGTTTGAGTCTGAGTGTTCAGAATGTTCATCCTCATCACAAGTCAATGCCAGAGCGCGTTCGAGATGTTCGACAGGGTTCAGGATTTGTTCGGCTTCGTTGCGTCGCTGTTGCTCTGAAATATAAGCAGAAGTAGCCAACTCATCAACACTATCGGCAACGATGACAGCCTCTTTCATTGCCTCAAAATCTGCTTCTTTAGCTACCAGCAGGGCGACTCGCCGACCCTCAAAGCAGCAAGCGAACCCCGACACTAGGGCTACCCCTTGCATGAAATTATGAAGAGGGATTTTACGGGAAAAAACAAACGGCGGTAACAGCCAGAGAGTAATACCAGACAAGCTCAAAACAGATACTTTTAAGAGCGACATAACATCACCCCCACACCGACTAGAGCACCGACTGTGCCTGCAATTAACCTAAATCGGAACTGCAATAAATCAACTTTTAGGATGGCAATTATTGCATCATCCAGAAGCCACGCAGAGGCAGAAAGTATCAGTTTGAGTGCGAACAATGCCTGCACAAATTGAAGTAAATTAGGGTGCAGCGATGCCAGCCAACATAGAAGGCTGCTGGCAATCGCAGTGAGTAAAAAAGCATTTCCCAGCGCGATCGCCTTTATCATCGCCTTGCCTCCCCGCAGTAAACTTTGAGGTAGCGCGATTCGCCGGATTTGGGTGAGGGCAACTCGCGCGACACTTTATCGAGCGCTGCAAAAGCTGAAATCGGGGAATCCGATTCGAGGCGGACTACTTGAGTGAGATTATCGTCCGCTGTAAGAACATAAACATCGCGGTGGTATTTCATTTCTCAGACCCTCCGATCAGCTTGGCTTTGATAGCTTCAATCCGTTCGGTGGCACGGGTTTCTGCCTTCTCTAAGCCGACTCCCAGCTTTGCATAACCGGGACGCAAGCCGTGCAAGTGCTTAGCTAAGCCGAAATCAGCTTTTTTCTTGCCTAACTCAACGGTGGACACAACTTTTTCATAGCCTCTGTGTGCCTTGTGGACTTTCCCGTCGGCCACTTCGATTGCAGCCATCGACTTGTAGGCTTTCTTCGCGTAGCGAGCACCTTCGGTCTTT
>Ga0247770_1001939_pt1 | contig 13674 bp, 12 predicted proteins | sample UWRJL136409B6_FD_179943 | JGI IMG/M metagenome (GOLD analysis project Ga0247770, IMG submission 179943) | Plant litter microbial communities from Arlington Agricultural Research Station in Wisconsin, United States - UWRJ-L136-409B-6 | ecosystem: Environmental > Terrestrial > Plant litter >... | reverse complement strand
CAGAGGCCCTGGGCATCTAATCAGCGGAGCTGACTGGATACCTGGCACTGCCAGTACGCCAGTGAGCCTCAGCCACCAGAGTGACGAAGCCTGAATCCTGCAGAATAGTCTATAAAGAAGCCTCTGGCTTCCAGCCAGAACTAGAGGAACAGAGTGAACACAAGCAATACAATCACGCAGTTGCAACCCCTACAATTCCACAGAATCCAGAGTGCCGCGCTTCCAACAGGTGTAGGTTGTAATAGTTTGATAATATATAATATGAAAGTCTTTATAATAATAAAATTATTAGAACCTGGAATTAAATATTTAAGATCCTTTTTTCTAATAACGATAAATTATTATATCTATCTTAATATATGCTAGTAATATATGATGTTTAATATTTAGAAGATTATTAAGATATGCAGTTCGTTTAACTGTTAAACGAGTTTTATAATTACTTTCAACTCAAGCGTGGGCAGCTCGTCCCTTAACAGCTTAAAGATAAGGGTTTACTCTCGTCTACTGGCATGGAACCTTCTGATGAACTATGCGCTATCGTTATGAGAATCGTGGAGGGTATTCAGGATAAGATTATCTGCTTTTATTATAGCAATTTGCGTAACCCTTAACTAAGCACTGCTTTTAGCAGTAGCACGGGGCCTACGACCGTATTAGCACCTGTCCCTAAGTATAACCTTTCTGCCCCCTTAATGGAGTTTACGAAGTCTCTAGAGGTGAGCATGGTGTTTGACTATCTGGAGGACGTTGCCGCATTGGACGGTATTAACCTGAACCTTAACCCTGGGCCTACTGTGACTGTTGATGATTCCGGCAGGTTTTGGACGTGGGAGGGGGAACAGTTCAGCTAGCAGATCGATTTTTATGGACTGCTCCGGGCTATCTCCAGTAACTCCAATTACAGTAGTCTCTGGCTCGACAATCTGCAAACTCAAGTTCAAGTTGCTTTAGCTTCAGCGAGTGAAACCGCAGCCACTAGGCAGAGTCTTGATCGGTGTGGCTCCTTTGTGAAAGCGATGTCCCAGACGGCTAGAGTATGCGTCCCTCGTCCGTATCCAAAGACTCACCGAGGCATGGTGGTTTTGGAATTGCCAGAGAAAATATACGGAGCTCAGGCAGTGCCTGCACGTTTATCTAAGATGGGGTTTCTCAACAGCGATGTGTTCCCGTTTGGGATCGATCTCCGTCGCGGAATTATCCCGCTATGTTTCGGCCCGATTGCTATTGGTTATCGTTGTGCCAATAACAGCCCAGAGGTGGCCCGCTTCGCTCCCACTGGTTGCCATGCCTCGCCAATGGTTGCCCTGCTTCTATTAGTTGGCCGGAGGCGCTCCAATGTGTGACGCCGCTTTCCCGTATGGCTTTGAGCTTTTGGCGGTTTTTATTTTAGGTTTCACTGAAGCAGGGATAATTTCGCTCGGCCACCGAAGTAGGGTTAACACTCCTGGCCATGATCTATGTCGTGCACAACTACGGCATCCTTTCTGACGCCTGTGCTTCAAGGTGACCGAACGCAGCTTATTTGCCGTTGCAAATCTTGATATTCCAGTCTGTGATAGTTGACTCTAGGATCAACTGACGTCATTGTGAATCTTGCTGTCATCACGGAGCCACGATATCTCCAGATACATAGCGGAATTGGGCCCGCGAATTCTCGCCTTCGGATGCAAGCGGCGTTGAGGCGGAGCCGGTTGTCCGATGCAGCTGTAACGCATACACCGCTGCATGCGCCCTGCGCGGCAGCCTTACGAGTTAAGTCTGGCCCACCGCTGGTCCCGTCCCGCGAGATCGCCCCAGGTGGGAAACGTAATTAACATCCGGATATCAGGTCGCCTATCGCAGAAGCCTTCTGCCTAAATAATATGGGACGGAACCCGGTCCCCCCATGGAGATGGGGGGAAGATCTTTCAGCTTTGCGGCTGTGCCACCGCAACAAAGGACTTCTAAAAGGAGAGATCGGTTATGACAGAATGAAATGACGACTCTGATTGGCGGATCAAAAGATGGGCAGATAGGTGTGGAAAAAGAGTGCTTGGACCAGTAAGGAGTTGGTGGCGGATATTGGAATTCGCAATACGCCTTGCCTGGTAGATCCTACGCAACTGCGCACGATCGGCAATCTATAGTAGGAATTCCAACCTCACAATTCCATTCTCTTGCTTCTGATCTTACCTCCGAAAGCACCAGAATCCAGTTGATATCTTCGTTCGCTTTGTCGCTATAGCCTGTTGGCGACGCTCCCTCTACATGGTCGATCACGGTCTTGGCACTGACTTGGCGCGCAGGCAGTCGGGCGGCGGACAAACAACATCCCGTTAAAGTCGGATTGCTTTTCTACCTGCCTTCTTACTTTCTTCCCCTCTCCTTCATTTTTGGAATTCTTTGTTGCTATTCGGCCAGTATCACCATGGCCCGGCGGCGGTTCTTCATCTCGGCCTTTATGGTAGTATTAGTTGCCGCTCTAAGCGGGACAGCACTAGCACGTAAGGCATGCCGTCGTTGCATTGATAAACCCAAGTTGGATATTTACAAGAAGCTGATGATGCAAAAGAATGTGACGGAAAGGTCACCGCAACTATCAAAAATGCCGGCGACATGGCCTCTTTGACGTCATGCCGATCAATTGCCCGGAATCTCGAGTTCGTGCTGGTCCAAGGGGATATCGACATGACGGGAGTCGAAACGATTAACGGCAATGTCTTGGTCAACTTGACATACGCAAAGAGCAGTAAGATTACACCTGGGCGGCTAAAGAGTCTGACGCTGCGGGAAATTACGGGCAAACTCGACATCACAGGTCCCTCGCAAAAGAGCGGAGCCGACACGACCGGCTTCTCATTTGACTTTCCGAGTCTCGAGCGCATCGGGAACGTATCGGTTGGAGGATCGTTATCGTTCAATGCGGACGACATGATGCCCAAATTTGGATCGAAAACAAGCTCGGTAGCCTACTTCAACATCTCGGGGGCTCGGGGAAACGTAGTGTCGGACGTGGAAACCGTATCGACAGAGTTCAGATCCACAAGTAACCCGAATCTAGCCAACGTTTACCTTCCTAACCTTGACTACGTCAAATCCCTCCTGCTCAACGGCAACGGACGTCTCCAGAGCATCCGCTCCAACGTCACGGCCGCTGTCCGAATTGAAGTATCCAAGAACGACCGCCAATCGAGCCTCGACCTTCCGCAGCTACGTGTCCTAGGCGCTGCCGGCAGCGAGACTACGTCCGCCAAGAAACCAATATGCGCTAATTTCCACGACCTCGCCGATCTCAAGCTGCCCGCCCTCGAGAAGACCATCAGCGGACCTGAAAGCACAGGCGATATTGAAATCGCCGGCTGCAGCTTCAGCACACTCGAGCTGCCTACACTCCAGTCCGTCAACGGCTCCATGCACCTCGACGGCAACAAGCTCCTGACTGGCCTTGACCTACCCCGTCTCGAGTACATAACGGGCCGCCTCGCGCTCACCGGCAACGGGCGCCTAGGAAGCCTACGCGCTAATATGCTCAAGCGTGTCGACTTGGTCTACCTCACGGGCAACTTCTCCAACGTCGAACTGTTCTCGCTTCAGCACGTCGAGAATGGCTTCCACATCGACGGCGACGCCTCCATGGACTGCTCGTGGTTCACCGACAACATTCCTGGTAAGATCCTCGCCAACGGGAACTACTACTGCCAGGGCAACGACACGCGGCCCGACTCGCCTCGCAAACCAACGACGCCAACGGAAGTGCCCGATACTAGCCAGGGACTCACGACGGCTGCCAAAGCGGGGGTCGGAGTTGGTGTTGCCGTGGGAACTGTCGTGCTGGTTGGTCTCGGCGCGTGGATATTGGCTAGAAAGCGACGGCGACAGAAAAAGCAGTCTGAGCTGGACCTCGAGGTCACGACCGGTAACGACAAGCCCAGCAGTGTAGAGACGATAAGGTCGGAACTCGAAAGTGGGCTGGCGGGGGAGGCGAGGAGGACGGCGGAGATGAGTTCACCGATAGTAAGGGGGGAACTGCCAGGGTGAGAAAGATAAGCAGGGAAGAGAAGTGTCGCCGCTTTGAGCGTAAAGGTTTCATGGAAATTATACGTCGGAAATCGTCGCTTGGTTGGTCCGAAGGTCCCTCTTGATGGGTGGACCGTAAAATCTTGACATTGACATCTCACCGCACATGAGATTAACTGATGTGGCCTTTTGTTTACGGTTTACTTGCTATGGCATGTGCTGCCGGGTGGAAAATGCAGAGGAAGGTGTAGGGTAACCTCTGAATGCGGGACAGCTAATGTATGCACCAAAATGAATATGTCGCAATCCTCCTGCCAAGTAGGATCCAAACGAGACCACTGCAGCAATGGTGACGGACCAGCAACCCCTGGTGCTCCTGGAGGTGGCCTCGCAGGTTTCCCGGGAGGTCAATAACAATCTCGTTCCCCAAACCGAAGGTCAACGAAATCATACTCGGCCTCAAGTCGATCCAGCAGAGCTCTCATACAGTCCGTGGTAGGTCCGGGCAGTGTGGCCGCACCCGGATGGCCCAGTTTTCTAGTCAGGAACTCATACATGCCACCAATCCCCTCACCCTCCACACGGCAGCAAATCTCAGCAATGGCACTCGGCCCATCGTCAAGCAAAGTGACAGCCTCGGCGAAGGACGTCACAAACTCATCAGGGATGCGTTCCTTGCGCATCTCGGGGACTTCGTTTCCGCCAAAGGTGTGCTTGCTCTTCAATGACGTGGCTGACGCTGACCAAATACAATGATTGGCCTGGCTCGTACTATGCAACCTCTGTCCCACCAGCTACATCTTCAACAACTCTATCCACGTAGACGGGCCAGCTGTGAGGGATAATATTGAAGTATGCTTCATAGCTCCATTCTTGTTGTGGGTCAGCCTGACGAGTGGTGTAATCCCGAATAATGCTTGCGGCTAGTTTTGACAGTTCAATTTTCGCCAAGTTAATTCCGGGACAAGTTGCGTAACCAAGCCCAAACTGGGGACAAGAGCGTCAGCTGCTAGTCTCTAGGGGCTTCTTCAGTGCTCTTACTGGGATGTAGAACTTGTTGAGCTCAGCGCTATTCTCCCTGAGCCATCGATCCGGGTTGGAAGGCGTTTGCATCGGCGCCCCATATTCGCTTAGCTCTCATCATAGTGCTGTGAAGATTGCCCATCTTAGCTTCTCGTCAAAGTTGTATACCACGACCTTATTTAGCACCACTTACTACGGGTGTATCAAAAGACCAGCTCCCTCAGGTAAGACGCGATCGCCAAGCTTCGTCCCTCCCGCGGGGGCGACACGTAGAAGTCCAGTGCCGAGAGGGCCGAAAAGGCGCAGCGACTCCTTGATGCAGGCTTGCAGATATGGCAGTTCTTGGGCGTCCGCGAAGGATACCACCTTGGTGTTGCACTTCCCTCGAGTTTGTGCCACTTTCAACTCGTCGCGACATCGATGCCACGCTGCAGGACGGTGGATCAGGTGATACACGGAGCTCTGCATCCCAGTTGACATGGCATCGGTCCCGGCGATCACACCTACTGTGTAATGTCGCCTGGGCCTAGTGACTTGGGGTGGTGGTTGAGGTTCGCGTTGGCGCGGCATTCTGGATCCGCAATTTTGGTCATCAGGGGCGAAGCCCCTGAATCGCGAATTGATCGCAGCGTGACCTGTGCGCTGCGCTCGCCCGCACCATCAAAATCTTCGCTTCGCGCGCTGCGCGCTCTGTATTCTAAAACAAAGGAATCACTTCTTTTGGCCCCCCCATTGCGAATCAAAAACAGTGGCCTTCGGCCACAGCGTTTTTAGTAGGTGTGGTGTGTTCTTGTTTGTGTTGTTGGGCCACGGGGGACTCAATTCACTAGGCAAATGGACTTGTTGTTGTGCAAGGAAGCTATATGGGGACACCGTGGTGCCGACTATTTTATCGTGGGCGGCCCGGCTATAGTCCGGGCTTGGCTCTTCTGGGTTCTGAGGTGTGGTGCCGTGACACCTCGTGGCTATAGGCCTTTAAGCACAGCTTTCGGCCTTCCTTCAGCTCTGAAGCGTAACCCTCACAGCCAGCGGCTACGCTATTCTCTCCTGAGCGTTCCTTGAAGCCTTCTGTACTACAGAAGGCCTTTGGGGCTCTCTAGGCTACCACAACGGCTTATAGAGCGTTCTAAGAAACAATTCTTTAACTCTACCACTAATAAAACCACTTTCTTTTCTTTAGTAAACTCAGTATACCCTAAAGTTTTAGTTACATACCCTAAAATGGAAGGGGCTAAAGATAACGTCTAGATATAAATGGTCGTGTTGTCTTACCTTAGAATATAAGTTTACCACCCGGCAGTGCTAAATCAATAACACACCTCCAGCTGGTTCGCCATACCAATTTCCTAGACGATCCACACCCTGCTCTACTCGTCCCTGAACAAGGGTTCAACCAGAGCACAAGGCAGCTTGTACAACGTCTCTTGTAAGAACTGCTCAGAGCCGGCAGGGGGAGGAGAGTGCAGTATTTACATGGCTTAAGTTCCTTGACCTTATGACAAACCCAGCTAGACACTTTGACGCACCCAGCAAAACCAATAGCGGCTTTTTTGCGACAATCATGATGAGCAACTGCAGGCAAGTGTAGTGGGAGATATAAGAAAAGAAGTATTCTCGACACCATAGTTTTGGAATTCGAGGCGGGGCCTATATGGTCCTTGATAGATAGATTCGGAGAAGCTTAGTTCTAAGATGTGAATCTCTGAGTAGATCTCCAAATTAAAGGACGGTAATTTAGCCGGCCGGCTGCCTTCAGCCCTGAATCCCTGAACTTTACCAGTGTTGTAGACAACGAATAATCATCTCAAATAATCATGATGAAATATTCAAGGCAATAACCAATTAACAAGCCATCTCACTCCTAGCTCGGGCTCGGGGCATCATCGCAAGGATACCAATCCAGGACCAACTCCGTCTTCGCACCACCTTCAACATACCATCCCAACCTCTTGACATACTCCACCAAGCCATCGTGCACCTCCTGCGGATAGACAATCCCCCCGGCATTAGGAGGGTTAAACTTGAACGACGCCTCGACCAAGTTCTCCAACTCCATACTCCCCTTCTCCCTCCTCACTCTCCACACTTCAACAAACACCTCATAGCCCTCCCACGTCCCGAAATACCGCGTCAAATCCACCGGCCCATAGCCTCCCGACGCCGTGACCATCGTCTGCCCCCACCCTGCACCGACCTCCTCCGGCCTCCACTTCTTGAACTTGCCTGGATTCTCCGCTAAGGCAATCTGCCTCAGCACACTCACTGGTGGCAATGTCGTATCCCCCTTTGGCAGCGGCGGTATCGTATCCTTCTTCTTGTCATTCGACACCGACAGCGTCGTCGGGCGCGTGAGATCCTCGGGGCTGGCTCCCCATTCCACCTGCGCCTTCCAGTCTGTTTCGTCCGCGTCGAATCTGTCGTTTCTTGCCAGGTCGAGCGCGTCGTTGATCGCCTCCTGCACTGGACCGGTGGGAGAGATGTCGTAGCGCATCTTCCAGGTGAACTCGATGCGCGTGTCGGTGTTGGGCTTGCGCGCGCGGATGGTCCAGTGGTGGGAGCGGAGGGACTGGGAGGAGGTGTCAAGATAGCGGAGGGAGAATTTCTTGGGAGGGGCGGCGGTGTAGTCGGGGTTGATGTTGAAAGCGGCAAGGAGGTCGGGGAGAGGGTTGTTGGCGGTGGTGGGGTGGTCGTCTGGGTAGAGGACTTTGGAGGGGTCGAGGAGGACTTTGATTTCGAAGTTGTAGGGCATGAGGCCGGCAGCTGGGAGTTGAGGAGACATTGTTTGTGGGTGAGAATGGTTCTTTGGCTAAGGTTTTTTCTTGTTCTTTTCTTCTTTGGAGGACTGGATTTGAACTGATGCTGTGGTCAAAGTTGAGATTCAGTCTTCAGGGGAACGAGGGAGGACGCGGTATTTATAAACGAAGACAACCTCATTGAGCTTACTCTTGGTTTGCTGGCGCTGAAGGTCCGTGGTCTGACATATGCAGAACCAATCAATAGCAGTCAGCAAGTTGACAATTTAGCCTTAAGCTCAGGAGCACAAACCATGGTACGAGTGGAACGAACTTCACTGAATTTTTTCGTTCATGATATCTGCGTAATTTAATTTCCGTTCAGATATTGAATCGCGTGGGAATCATGAATGGATTCCTCGTAGTGAGATTCTTGGATACGAGCAGGTTGTTCCAGGGGCCGTGGACGTCTTGAAGGGTTACGCCATCTTAATGACGTGACTTTAGATAGACTACGGCTTCAGCATATCGAGTCGCCTATGAGATGTGGCTAGTAAAGTTTGCAGTGCGCGGTGAGTGGAAGCACAGATCGATACCGCCTAGAAGGTGTAATAACCAGCTTCTATAACTATGAGAATGGAATGTTTGGGCAAACAGTAATTCGCCGGCTATGGTGCGTACTCCTCAGCCCTTGCTTTGGATACTTTGAAAAAGCGCGCTGATTAATATTTTTGCGGGGGAAAACTGACGCCATGAGGGATTGTTTGAGTTGGGACGGTGTTTGCCGGCGGTCAAGTTCATGAATTCGGTTCGGCTTTTCAAACGCCGATTACGACGCTGATAGCCCCGCAAATCCTGAAAGCTGCCTGCTTCCTGAAGAGGCCAGCCAGCTTCTCGCAGTCCCAGCCGCCCCCGACTGCAGCCATGATGGCGAGTTCCCGTCATTACACAAAAAGGAGCATGATGCTCTACATACAATGCAACGGAGACGCATGTGGGGGTGCTCGTGAATGCCAATTGCGCCCAGAGGTTCATGATCTGGCACGCAAAAGCAACCGCAAACGTATGATAGTGGTTACATTGCCGCACGGCAGCGGCCCGTAATGTTGCACCGCAGTATAAATGGAGCTGATAAGAACGCCAATGAATGAGGTAGACGAATTTGACCAATCCGATAGATAGATTGACAACGACTACTGCACTTCCCGCCACCGCCACCGCATACGCCGCATCCGGGCTTTTGAGGTTGGTCTAGGTGTTGTTGGATGTGAGATTGAGCCGAGCAGGTCAAATAAGTCACGAAATGACCTACTGGGATTAGGACAAAATCAAGTACCTGGTACGCTTTTTAGGTATCCAAACTCCTCAACTCCCAGGCTCTTCGCTTCGATTTACTTTTTGTCTCAAGGCTCATACAATGCGACGCAAGTCATGCCTATATCTTGGCCTCGGAGTTTTCTTGGCACTTGCCATCACCATTCCCCTCATCGCGGTTGAAGGGGTCAAGAAATGGACCAATTCGGGGACAGAGAGTAGTAGCCGTTAATTCGCAAACAGTGGCACGATACATTTGACATCAACACTGATTGGGAGGTCTCATGGCCTGACACAGGGGTTACACGAACGGTAATGAAACAAGTTGACTTTGGCCGGTCGCTGCCCATGATATGACATCCAGCAAGCTTACAGTAGTTGACCTCCCAGTTTGTATTTAACGTGACGGAAATCGAAGGATATCTCGGTGCCGACGGGCTGACCAAGGATATGGCAGTGCTTATCAATGGTAAGTACAGTTGCTTTACAGCCTGGTTATCTGAGACGAATCTGGGCACACGAAATTTCCTTTCTTATTCGCAATCCTGAGCTGGGGTGAGCTGTGGCTGATTTGTCCTGAGCTCTCCCTGATTCTTCCCTGAGCTGGGGTGATGGGGGTGGAGGTGCCCGAGGGGAGGAGGTAGATTGCTTTGAAGGGGGTGGACTCGGACATTGTGGGTGTTGGGTTTTAAGGGGGTGGTGAGGGTGAGGAGGGTAAGAGTGTTGGATTTGTGGAGAATTTTATGATGTAGTAAATACAGACTGGTTCCTGCTGTTTATAGCCTTCAGGAGAAGGCTAGGTGGTGGTGGTGTTGTTATCTTGGCTTACAAACCGCAACCGGAATTCCGTACCTGAATTCCAGACCTGCAGGTCTGTTGGTGGCTTAACGAGATGTTGATTCCGATCCAGCCAATAGGCACCCGAGCAATTGGTTGGAATTTCAGAGCAGCTAGTTGGAATTGCAAAGCATTTTGCCGGTGATGGAATTTGTGGAGAGTCTGACTTGATATTGAGTCTCCAACCGCCGCTCTCGGCGGACCAAAACGATAACTGTTGGCAACTATTAATTCGCATGTCTAACGAGATTCTTTCATTCGGGTATTTGCTGTCTTCCAAGCTTCCCTTCTGGGTTTCGGCCAATAGCGGGGTGAATCCAGGACCTGATTTGGGTGGTTTCGGTTCTGAATACTTTTGTTGTTTGCGGGAGGATTGTTGCAGAGCTGAGTCTGGATGTAATTAACTGCTTTTTTTGGGCCAAGGGAATTTCGCAACCTGTTGGGCAGAATGTCGGCTTTAGCTTTAGTCAACTTCTTCAATGGTGTTTCGTGCCCTTCAATAGCAGCATGACTTGCGGATTGGGCAAGTTTATCAACAAGACATGCAGCACCGCGCCTTTACCACATCGGTCCTCATTCGTGCACTTAGCGGTTGGCCCCACTTATCTCCAAGCCAGAGAAAGAGCGATAGTGGCCTCGGATAGGTTCCTGACCGGCAAATGGGGGGTCATCTGCATTCCGCCGACCTCACAGAGTCGGCCTCAACCCTCCACTTCGGATTCCGCGCTGCGGGGTTCGGCAACAGCACAGAAAGCCCGCACCAGAGCCTTGCCCAGGCTCTGGCATCCCGCATGCGGCCCGGCGCGTGGAAGCGCGTGGAAACACGCCTGGCGCGATTGCGATGGCTTCCCAACATCATGCCGCTTTTGTCTCAATCAGTACTTCCCAATGGAGGTCGTGGGGCTCGCAGCAGCCGTGATATCCATCGCCAAGACGGCAAAGACCATTGCGCACTTTGCCGACCAGCTCTACGATGCGGCCAAAAACGCGCCCAGGATTCGCGACCACATCTCCAAATCGGCGCTCTCGCTGCGGTCGTTTAGCACCACGACCCAGACGGCCCAGCTCGCGCTCAAACACCGCTTCCCCAACGACCCTGACTCTCCGGTGGTGCGGTACATGGTGAATTACAACCTCATGGGCGATCTTCAGCAGGAGTCGCGAAGCCTTCGGGAGCGAATCAGGAAGGTGGAAGGGGGCGTCTCCAGGGTGTGGAGCAAGTTTGACATGTTGACGAGTTGGAGGTGGTCCCGCGTGAAGCCTAGCATTGACGAGCTCACGGTGCCCATGGAGAGTCTCAAGAACTCGTTGACGCTGATTGTCAACGTTATCGTTCTGGAATGTCTGAGCTCTGATGGGACAACGAGGTCCGCCGAGGAGCTGGAAAGGGAGATGTAAGTTGCCTTGCACCCATCTCAAAGTCAACCGCTGACCTGCGTTGGGTGTTTCTTCTTTAGCGTTTTCCTGAAGAGGATCATTCGGTCGCAGATCGAGACAATCAGACAGTTGAGAGAGGACCATCACTACATTCCCATTATCTCGGAGAGCCCCGAAGCGGCTGTGGCGGATCCCCAACTGAGACTCTGCCACCTCGCTTCCAGCATGGCCGAGACAGAAACAGCGCCAGAATCCTCACCGGAGACTTTCCGCTTCTCCAAACCGAGGAGGCGTCGGAGCGACATGTACGAGAACGGGCACTCGTCCGCCGGGCGACGACAGAGTCAGCGGCTAAGCGAGATCCCACGTTCGCCGAGGGTGCAGTTTGAGGAAGATGGCCCATCAGCCAGCCGCCCATTGGAGAAAAGCTCGCGTCGGGAAAGTAGGCATTCAGTTCCTGCTTCGGTGGCCAAGGAAGCCGAGAAACAAGCGGTGCCAGCGGAAATCTTAGCTCTAGCTGCGCTTGCCCCCGGCACGGTTCGGCGCGTGTCGAAGTTTGAGTCCCTGCCGGACAAGGAAGATGAAACACCGTCCGAGGCTGTCGAAATTCTGCCGCAGGAGTCGCCGGTTCAGGGGGGTTCTATCAAGTCCCTTCATGTCATTGGAGAGATCAAGCCCCCTCTCGAGAAGCGGTCAGTTCGGTCGGTCGAAGCGCCCACGCCTGATGCTCAGCCGATTTTTGAACATCGGGAGCCCGAGAAAGAGCCGGAAGAAGAGTCGAAGGATCACCGGGCCGAGGTTTTGGTGGCCGAGCACTCTTCAGTGAACGAAGACAGCGCGATCAACAGCCGCTGGGCGACAAAAGTAAAGGCTGGGAACCCCAACAACCAAAAGGTCGAGAAAGTTGTCGTTGAAGAGCACTCTGATCATGCGGCTGAGCCCCTTGACACCATCGTGGTCCAAGACGGACCGCCGGCGGAAGGCCGTCTGGTGCAAGACGGGACAACCATTCATCACCTGGAGGAACGGCGCCCGAGCGACTTGAGCTTGCCCAACCAGTATTCTCTAGGTGAAGTGAATGCAGACGCCGGAAAGGTGCCCAATCAGTATTCTCTCGGCGAAGTGACACCAGCCGCCGAGAAAGTACTTGCTAGGGAACGATCAGTCAAGACGGGCATCTCAAAAGAACGTCCAGTCATCAACGGTGCAGCTGAAGAGTGGAGGGCGAAGGCGAAGTCATGGGGGAATCGCCGCCAGTCTACAATCGATGGGCGTAGCGAGCGACGGTCGGTGGAGAAGGTCCTACCGGAAGAACGACGGTCACTTAGTGATCGCAAACTTGTGCAGGAGGAAACCTCCAGCAGGTGGTCGATCAATGCACAAACTGTTGAGGGTCGACCAGTTGGAAGAGTGCCGAGTGAAACCGAGGGCCGCCCGGCTGGTGAGATCGCGACTGACGCAAAGACAGCCCGTCATGGACCGGCGGTTCTGGAAGAAGAGTCGGCCAGTAGAATGCGAGAAGACAAAGGGTCATCCCACAGCCAACCAGCCAGAGACAAAAGAACCAAGAGGCGATCAAGCGACAAGCGCCTAGCCGACGAGATACAGCCGAGTCCAGAGCAATTAGCGCAGCAACGGCTAGTTCCAGGCCACTTGGGAAATGAGTCCTCGATGCGAGCGATTAGACGAAATGGAGTCAAAGATGGGGACAAAATGCGTGGCTACATCAACATTGGGTCCCTTCAACACCAAGAAGCGGTAGCCCATGTCGACCGAGCCATCCGCAAGAACTTGATCTCACGCGCCTTCGCCAACGAGCTGCAGCTCGAGATCCAAGGGAAGCCCGGGGTTTTGTTTTACGGCAAGGAGTCAATGTCGAGCGACGGGGCGGTGACATTCAGCTGGGGGGATGAGGAGGTCACTTGCCATGTCATTGACAAGCTGAAGAAGCCCCTGGTTTTTGGGAGGGATTTCCTGACGGCAGAGAGGAAGGGGATATAAATTTCAACACTGAATTTCCACGACAAAACAATGAACGATCCAGTACTCCCATATTCGCCACTACCAACCGCCCCAGCTCAAAAGCCCCTGTGACGTCATATACAAGCCAATGGCCACCTTCTGGTCGAGCGTCAGGCCGCCCCACAGCCTGCTGGGCGGGATGATGCCGTCCTCCTCCCCAGGGAAGTTATCAGCGATGAAGACATTCGACGCCGTCACGTGCGTGGCCGTGTCGGTGGCGTAGTAGTCGGACATCTTGCGGGCGACGGCGTTGTCGGCGCTGGCGCTGGGGGCGACGGCGTCCATAAGGGCGTTGCGGACGTAGTCCTGGAAGCGCTCGTCGGTGAGGATGTTGGAGTTGGCGGAGGCGGCTGTCGGGGACGGGTTGGTG
>Ga0247770_1001938_pt1 | contig 13680 bp, 10 predicted proteins | sample UWRJL136409B6_FD_179943 | JGI IMG/M metagenome (GOLD analysis project Ga0247770, IMG submission 179943) | Plant litter microbial communities from Arlington Agricultural Research Station in Wisconsin, United States - UWRJ-L136-409B-6 | ecosystem: Environmental > Terrestrial > Plant litter >... | reverse complement strand
GGCTTCGGCGTACTTCTTGGCAAAATGCTGCGCCAGTTCGAGGATGTCGGCCGGACGATCGCGCAGCGGCGGGATCTTCAGGTTGACGACGTTGAGGCGGAACAGCAGGTCCTCGCGGAAGGTGCCTTCGCGCACGGCGTCGGCGAGGTTGCGGTTCGAGGTCGCGATGATGCGGATATCGACCGGAACCGGCTTGGTGCCGCCGACGCGGTCGATCACGCGTTCCTGGATCGCGCGCAGCAGCTTGGATTGCAGGCGAACGTCCATCTCGGAGATTTCATCGAGCAGCAGCGTGCCGCCGGTGGCCTCCTCGAACTTGCCGATACGGCGGGCGACCGCGCCGGTGAAGGCGCCCTTCTCGTGTCCGAACAGTTCGGACTCCAGCAGATGCTCGGGGATCGCCGCGCAATTGATCGAAATGAACGGCCGCTTGGCGCGGTTCGAGCGGGAGTGGACATAACGCGCCAGCACTTCCTTGCCGGTGCCGGATTCGCCGGTGATCATCACGGAAGCATCGGAGCCCGCGATCTGCTGCGCCAGCTTGACGACCTTGCCCATCGCTTCGTCGCGATAGATCAGATCACGTGAATCATTGGCGACGGCGGCGAGCACGGCTGCGATCAGTTCCGGATCGGGCGGCAGCGGGATGTATTCCTTGGCGCCGGCATGGATCGCGGCCACCGCGGCGCGGGCGTCGTTGGAGATGCCGCAGGCCACGATCGGCACGTGGATGTGCTCGGCTTCCAGCCGCATCACCAGGTCGCGGATGTCGAGGGCGACGTCGACCAGCAGCAGGTCGGCGCCCTTGCCGCCGCGCAGCACTGCCATCGCCTGTTCGATCGCCTCGGCGTGGGTTACCGATGCGCCGTTTTCCATTGCGATCTTGGTGGCGGTCGTGAGCTGGCCCTTCAATGTGCCAACGATGAGAAGCCGCATTTTTTATCTCCTGTTCAACTGTTCGCGCCGTTTGCGGCGCGTGTCGCCAAAATTGTCAGCCGCGTTCCGCCTTGATGATTTCCGTCATCGTCACGCCGAGCTTGTCTTCCACCAGCACGACCTCGCCACGCGCCACCAGGCGGTTGTTGACGTAGATGTCGATGGCTTCGCCGACGCGGCGGTCGAGTTCGAGCACGGTGCCGGGGCCGAGCTTCAGCAATTCGCCGACATCCATCTTGGAACGGCCGAGCACGGCCGAGACCTGTACCGGCACGTCGAACACGGCCTCGAGGTCGGCCGCGATGCGTGAGGCCTGTTCGTCTTCGTTGTAGGCGAGATCGTCGATCGGCGGGGCGTCCGCGGCGTTGAGGTCGGGCAGCGGTACATGTGCGTCGGTGTCACTCATGGTTCAGTCCTCATGGCCTTCACGTTCCGGCCTGATCGCGGGACGCCAGATAGCGCCCCACGAGCTCGTTGATCTTCACTTCGACGGCCGCGCGTTCCAGCACCACGCCGCCATCGGCCCATTCGATCCGGCAGTCGCCGGTGGCAATATCGGGCTCGGCCAGAATCACCAGCCGGCCTTCGAAGCCGCTCTGGGCGGCCCGCCGTTCGATCTTCTCGCGGGCGGCCTCGTAGAGCTGGTCGTTGATGCGGACGACGAGATGCGGGGTTGCGACCAGATGCGAGAAGCAGTCGCTGACCAGCGCCATGATCTCGCCGAGCGGTTCGCGGACGATCAGTTCGCTGCAGAGCTTGCGTGCGACCGCGACCGCGACCTCGACAGCCTCGGTCTCCATCCTGCCCTCGATGCCGGCGAAACGCGTGGCGATGCCGCGGATGGCGATGCCGATCTCTTCCAGCGCCAGCGCCGAGCGGCGGTCGCTCTCCACCCTGGCCTCGTGCTGGGCCGCCTCATAACCGGCGCGATAGGCGCGTGCCTCGGCCTCCGCGACCTGCTGCGCGATCTCGCTCGCCGTCGCCGCACGCTCACGCGCCTTGTCGGGCGCTGCGAAGTCGGTGTCGAACAGAAATTTGGCGGGCGCGGCCATCAGTACACCAGTTCGTCGTCGGCGCGGTTCTTGGTCAGCGTGATTTCACCCCGCGCGGCCATGTCCTTGGCGAGGTTGACGAGCAGCGCCTGGGCTTCGTCGACGTCGCGCAGCCGCACCGGTCCCATCGCGGCCATGTCGTCCATCAGCATCTTGCCGGCGCGCGAAGACATGTTGCCGAGGAAGAAGGAGCGCACCTCCTCATTGGCGCTCTTCAGCGCGATGCCGAGCTTGTCCTTGTCGACATTGCGCATCAGCGTCTGGGCCGAGGCGGAGTCGAGCTTGATCAGGTCGTCGAAGGTGAACATCAGTGCCTTGATGCGCTCGGCGGATTCGCGGTTTTCCTCTTCCAGCGAGGTGATGAAGCGGGTTTCGGTCTGGCGGTCGAAATTGTTGAAGATTTCGGCCATCACCTCGTGGGCGTCGCGGCGGCGGGTCTGCGATAAATTGGACATGAATTCGGTGCGCAGCGTCTGCTCGACGCGCTCGATGACTTCCTTCTGCACCGCTTCCATCTTCAACATGCGGCCGACCACGTCCAGCGCGAGATCCTCGGGCAGGATCGCCAGCACGCGCGCGGCGTGCTCCGGCTTCAGCTTCGACAGCACCACCGCGATGGTTTGCGGGTATTCGTTCTTGAGGTAGTTGGCGAGCACCTCTTCCTGCACGTTGGAAAGCTTCTCCCACATGTTGCGGCCGGCGGGGCCGCGAATTTCGTCCATGATGCCGGTGACGCGGTCGGAGGGCAGATATTGCTGCAACAGCCGCTCGGTGGCGTCGAAGGTGCCCATCAGCGCGCCGGATGCCGACATGCGCGACACGAATTCGAGCATCAGGTCTTCGACCACGTCGGCCTCGACGGTGCCGAGCGTCGACATATGGATCGACAGTTCGCGCACCTCGTCGTCGTCGAGCTGCGCCCAGACCTTGCCGCCGTATTGCTCGCCCAGCGCCAGCATCAAAATGGCGGCGCGCTTCGGGCCGCTCAGCGGCTTGCTCTTCGCCCGCCCGCTCTGACGGCTCGCCAGCGCCGAGATGACGCTGGTGATATCGTTGGTGTTTGAGATTTGCGGTACGGCGGCCATGTCAGGTCTCGGCGGGTTCGCTCAACCATTGGCGAACAATGGAGGCGGTCTCGTTCGGATTGCGTTCGGCCAGTTCGCCGACCCGGTGCACGGCCTGGGCGTGGACCTGGCCCTGAACCTGGGCGACGTCGATCAATTGGGCGGTGGCGCCGGCAATCAGCGCCTGCTGTTCGGTGCCGTCGGTCAAAGCGGGCAGCGGCTCCGCCGGTGCGGGAACGACTTCGGAAGCCAGGATGCGCTTGACCAGCGGGCGGATCACCATGAACAACACCACGAGGCCGAGCAGCATCATGACGCCGAGCTCGATGACGTACATGACGTCGTCCTTGGTGAACTGGAGCATGCCGAGCAGCCCGCCGGGCTCCACGACCGGGGGGACCGACGGCGCTTCGGCAAAGCGAAGATTGACGACCTCGACCTGGTCGCCGCGCTTCTGGTCGAAGCCGATCGCCGAGCGGACCAGGGTGGCGATGCGGTCGAGCTGTTCCTTGCTGCGGTCCTGATAGACCATCTCGCCTTTTTCGTTCTTGGCATAGGCGCCGTCGACCAGCACCGCGACCGAGATCCGGTTGACCCGTCCGGCCTCGGTGACCTCGGTCTTGGTGGTGCGGGAAATCTCGTAATTGTTGGTCTCTTCGCTCTTCTTGCTCTGGTCGCGGGCCGTCGGGGTGGTGGTGTTGGCCTGGTTGCCGGGCAGTTCGTTGTTGACCGTCACCTGGCCGTTGTTCTCGCCGGTCAGCGAAGATTCCTCGCGGGTCTGGGTGGAGCGCAGCACGCGGCCCTCGGGATCGAACTTGTCCGAGGTCTGGGTGACCTTGTTGTAGTCGAAGTCGGCGGTGAGCTGGACGCGGGCGCGACCCTGGCCGACCACCGAGGAGACGATCGCCTCGACTTCGTTGCGCATCCGCTTCTCGAAAGCCGTGCGGCGCTCTTCACCGACGGCGATATCGGCTTCCTTGCCGGCGCCGTCAGCCAGCAGGCGGCCGGCTTCGTCGACGATCGACACCCGCTGCGGCTTCAATCCGTTGACGGCGGAGGCGACGACGTGGCGGATGGCGCGGATCTGCTGCGGTTCGAGGCTGCCGCGCACCCGCACCACGATTGAGGCCGACGGCTCCGGCGCTTCGCGCGCGAACAGGGGCCGTTCCGGCAGCACCAGATGGACGCGGGCGGCCTGGATGCGGTCGATGGCGCGGATGGTGCGGGCGAGTTCGCCCTCCAGCGCGCGCAGGTGGTTGATGTTCTGGACGAAGCTCGTGGTGCCGAGCGCGTCGGACTTGTCGAAGATCTCGTAGCCGACGCCGCCGCCCTTGGGCAGGTTGGCCTCGGCGAGCTTCATCCGCAGCCGCGTGACCTTGTCCTTGGGCACCATGATGACCGCGCCTTCGTTGCGCAGCTCGAAGGGAATCGCCTGGCGCTCCAGATCCTTGATGATACCGGAGGAATCTTCGCTGGTGAGGTCGGTGAACAGAGTCGTCATCTGCGGCGTCGTGACGCGCATGATCACAAAGGCGAAGAAGCCGATCAGCGCGGTCGTCACCGCAACCATGGCCATCAGCCGCGCCGCACCCAGGCCTTTCAGGAAAGCAACGAGACTTTGCACCAACCGCCCCCAGAGATTCGGCCCCAGGACCGACTGGGCAATTATTGCCTAGGGGATGGTTTCCATATGGTTAACAACCGTTAAAGCCGTCGCGAATAGTTCCGGGCATGAAAAAAACCGGCTTCGCAAAACGAAGCCGGTTTTCATCAAATCTTTCGGTTCGGGAGCGTTTACTGCCGATATTGCTGGATCCGGGTGGTCCGGAGGCCTGCCAGACCATGCTGATCGATGGAAAACTGCCAGGAAAGGAATTCGTCGACCGTCAACGTGTACCGGCTGCAGGCCTCCTCAAGGGAAAGCAAACCTCCGCGGACAGCCGCAACGACTTCGGCCTTGCGGCGGATCACCCACCGTTTGGTGCCCGGCGCGGGCAGGTCAGCAATTGTTAACGGACTGCCGTCAGGCCCGATGACGTATTTTACCCTCGGACGATGGGGTTCTGTCATGGCGTACTCACAAAACTCTCAACCACTGAACTCACCATGACAACCTACGCCCCCCGGCTTAAAAATTGGCTAAGCCTACGGCTTCAATACGAATCTCCTTGAAAATGATGGAAAAAAGCGTCGACCCCGGGTTCCCTGTGACGCTTTTGCGTACAATCAGGGATTGCCGGGCCGGACGTGGCGAATCAAACGACGCGAGTAGCGGTGCTAGGCGGCGGGAGCGCCCGAGCGGACCACTCGCTTGATCTTGTCGGTCGTGTAGCTCTGGCCGCCGATCGAGAGCAGCGGCGGGGAGGCGCTGAGATCGACTGAATCGACGATGCCCTGGACCTCGGTGGAGATCGCCACGTTATTGCCCGTGCTGTCCTTGCCGGTGGCGGTCAAGGTGTAGGTGCCGGCCGGCCACTGCACGCCGTCATTGCCTTTGCCATCCCAGACAAAACTGGAACTGCCCTGTTTCAACGCATAGGACCCGCTATAGGCGGTCTGTCCCGCTGAATTGGTGATCGTGATCGTCGCAGAGGTGCTTTTCTCTGAATGAAAATTCCAGGTGGCTGATTTGTCGAACTGCGCCTTGCTGCCGTCGACGGCGACCGTGTTGCCGACATAGACCAGCGCCTGCGTCGCCTGCGCGCTCTTTTCGATCTCCACCAGCGACTTCAACTGTTCGTTCGACCTGAGCTGCTGCTCGATGCCGGCGAACTGCACGAGCTGCTGGGTGAACTGGTTGGTGTCGAGTGGATCCATCGGATTCTGGTTCTGGAGCTGCGTGGTGAGCAGCGTCAGGAAGGTCTGAAAATTATCCGCAATCCCGGTCGTCTTCTCCGAAGCGGTGTTGTTGCTCGTCGCGGTCCCGGTTCCGGGCGCCGAGACGATCGTCGTCGGCATGGTTGCATCAATGGCCATGGCAGCCTCCCTTAAACCCTGATATCGACGCCGCCGCTCGCACCGAGCATGCGGCCATAGTTGCGGCCGGCAACGACGGCCGGCGCGCTGTCTTCCTCGCCGACGACGAGGCGGTGCGCGTTGGGATTGGAATGGTTGCCGTCGTTCTGGCCCTGCGAAGACTGGTCGCGCAGGCTGAACTGCAGGCCGGCATTGCCGGTCGAGAGTCCGGCATTGTCGAGTGCACGCTGCAACTGGTTGGCGTCCTGGCGCAGCATCGACAGCGTTTCCGGTCGCTCGACCGTCAGATGCGATGTCACCTGGCCATGGCGGTCGACATCGATGCGGACGTCGATGCGGCCGAGTTCGGCGGGATCGAGCCGGATTTCGAAGCGGGTCTTGCCGCTCCTGGCAGAGGCTGCGATTTCCATCGCGAGACCGCTCACCGGTACCGGCGCGCTTGCGGCGGCTGTCGCGGCGAGCTGGCTCGCGGGCATTGGCGTCGTGGCGGCTGCGGCCGGTTGCTGCGCCTGAATTGCGCCGGCGGCCTGCAAACCGTTGCCGGAGGAATTGACCGACAGCTGGCCGATGTCCGCTGAGCCAAGATGCGCGCGGGCTTGGGCGTTCGCGGCCGGCGGTACGATGGCATTGCCAGATGCGTCGGCCTTGACGGCCTCGGCGGTGGCATCGTCGGACTTCGGCCGGCTCGCGGCTTCGGTTGTCGGCGTGACGGGGGGGACGACGGTGTCCGCGGCCGGCGTTGCGGGCGCGGCGGGATCGGTGGCGCCGACCTGATCGACCGCCGTCGTGGCGCCCTTCCTGGCGAGATCGGGGTTTTTGAGTTGAGCGGTGGGCTTGGTGGCGGCGGGCGTGGCCGCGACCACGGAAGCGGCCTGCGCGATGCCGGTTGCGATGGATGGGTCGGCGGATGTGGCCGGGTCGCTGACCGCCTGGCCGATGCCAGCCTGCGCGCCGGTCTTGGCGCTGCCGTCGGCCTGCGTGGCGTTCGCGGTTGCGGGCTGGGTTACGGTGGCGTCCGTGCCCTCTGCGACCGGGGCGGCCGGCGCTGTTTCGGCGGCGAGTGAAGCGGAGGCTGCGATCGCCGCCGCGGCGATCGCAAGCGGCGCGGTCGCCTTGTCGGTTGCCGGTGCCGCGGAGGCTGTTGTCGCGGGCGCCGCCGGGACGGCAACGGCAATGGCGTCGGCCGTCACCACGGCTGCTTCATCCTGCGCCGTCGCGGCCTGATCGGTCACCGGCGAAGTATCGCCGGAAGAGCCTTGCGTCGTCTCGTCGGACTTGTTGCCTTCTGACTTGGCGGCGTCGGCCTTTGATTTAGCGCGGCGGGTCGTCGCGGCGTTGCTGTCGGTATCGGTTTTCGGATCGCTGTCGGCCTTGGCATCGATATTGTTGTCGTCCCGCGTTCTGCCGTCGCGTGCCTTGTCGCTGCGTGCGTCGGCCGCGGCGTTGCGGTCATTCGAATCGTTACGGGCGGCCTTGTTCGCCCTGTCCGATGCGGCAGCATTGTCGCGCGAGCGGTTGTCGGACGCAGCCTGCGCGTCGTCTGACCGGCGCGACGCGGGCGCGTTGTCCTGAGCACGATTGTCGCTGCTGCCGGCGGCATTGCTGCCGACCAGCGCCGCGAAGCTGTCGTTGCCGGCGGACGGCTCGGAATCCGGCCGAGCCGACTTTGCCGCCGCGTTCTGAAAAGATGTGTTTGCCGATACTTCCGACGTGACACTGACCACGGGTAACCCTCGCGCTGAGCTCTCGGCTACCATTCAGCAAGGACCGGGCCACCTGCCGCAGCAAAAAATATTACGATATTTCAATAGCTTGCAGCGGTGCCCGCTAAATTACGGAGCATCATCGCGGCCCACTTTTCTGCCCGGCGGCAAGATTTGCCGTCCTGGAGCCGCTCCAAAATGAGGATCGGCTGATTGCCTCACGCGAATACGGCCTATATTAAAGGACGGTGTTCGATCCGGCCCGGTATGGCCGAAAGATACGCTAATGCCTTATAGTATAAGGCCTTTTAACCCTGGCCGTGAGCCGCGTCGCGGGCTTGCGATTGAAGTCGATGGCCCCTGGCATGCGAAACAGTCTGGATCTCGAAGGCCGCCCGCAGGACACGCGGGTCGTGGTCGCCATGTCCGGCGGCGTCGATTCCTCGGTGACCGCTGCCTTGCTGAAGTCCGAGGGCTACGACGTGGTCGGGATCACGTTGCAGCTTTACGACCATGGCGCGGCCACCCATCGCAAGGGTGCCTGCTGCGCCGGCCGCGATATCCACGACGCCCGCAACGTCGCTGAGCGGATCGGCATTCCACATTACGTGCTCGATTATGAAAGCCGCTTCCGCGAATCCGTGATCGACAATTTCGCCGACAGCTACGCGCTCGGCGAGACGCCGGTGCCCTGCATCGAGTGCAACCGGTCGATCAAGTTTCGCGATCTCTTGGCCACTGCCCGCGAACTCGGCGCGAGTGCACTTGCGACCGGGCATTATGTGGCCTCGCGCCGCCTCGCCGACGGATCGCGCGCGCTGGTGTGCGCGGCCGATGCCGATCGCGACCAGAGCTACTTCCTGTTCGCGACCACGCGCGAGCAACTCGACTACCTGCGCTTTCCGCTCGGCGACATGACCAAGCCGCAGACCCGCGAACTGGCGCGGCGCTTCGGACTCGAAATCGCCGACAAGCAGGACAGCCAGGACATCTGCTTCGTGCCGACCGGGCGCTACACCGATATCATCGGCCGCCTCAAGCCCGGCGCGATCGAGCCCGGCGATATCGTCGATCTCGAAGGCCGCGTCATCGGCCGGCACCAGGGCATCGTTCATTTCACCGTCGGCCAGCGCAAGGGGCTCGGCATCGCCTCCGGCGCGCCGCTCTATGTCGTCAGGCTCGATGCGGCCAGCCGCCGCGTCGTGGTGGGGCCGCGCGAGGCGCTGCGGATGGATCGCATCCGCCTTCGTGACGTCAACTGGATCGGCGACGGGTTGCTGGACCACGTCGTCGGCGATGGCATCGAGATGTTCGTGCGGGTGCGCTCGACGCGCCCGCCGCAGCCGGCATGGTTGCGCGCCGTCGAAGGAGGCTATGTCGTCGAGCTCGTTGCCGGCGAGGAGGGCGTCTCGCCCGGCCAGGCCTGCGTGTTCTACGATGCCCCGACAGGACAGGCGCGCGTGCTCGGCGGCGGATTCATCAAGAGCGCGACCGCAACCAACGCGGTGGCGAGGCCAGGGCAACAGCAAACGACGGCACCGCTTGCCGAGGCGATGCGCACATAAGAAGAAATCGGGGCAGAGGGAATGGCTGGGGACATCGACCGCGAGGGGGTCGAAAAGGCTTATGGGCGCTGGGCACCGATCTACGATCTGGTTTTCGGCAAGGTGTTCGATGAGGGCCGGCGGTCGACCATCGCGGAAGCCGACAAGATCGGCGGACGCGTTCTCGACGTCGGCGTCGGCACCGGGCTGTCGCTGTCCGAATATTCGCGCAACACGAAATTATGCGGCGTCGACATTTCCGAGCCGATGCTGCGCCGCGCGCTCAAGCGCGTGCGCGAGTTCGGCCTGACCAATGTCGAAACGCTTGCGGTGATGGACGCCAAGAATCTTGCGTTCAAGGACTCATATTTCGACGCGGTGGTGGCGCAATATGTCATCACGGCGGTGCCGGACCCGGAACGCACGCTGGATGATTTCATCCGCGTGCTGAAGCCCGGCGGCGAACTCATTCTGGTCAATCACATCGGCGCCGAAAGCGGTCCGCGCCGCATATTCGAGCTGGCGTTCGCGCCGCTGGCACGCCGGCTCGGCTGGCGACCGGAATTTCCATGGGAACGGTTGACCGGCTGGGCCGCCAAACATGGCGGCGTCACCCTGACCGAACGGCGACCGATGCCGCCGATGGGGCATTTTTCGCTGATCCGGTTTCACAAATCGTAACGCCCGCGACAATCAGGTTGCGGAACATCTGCGCGCGCAGGCCGTTTCTCCCAAATGGCAATGAAACGCGCACTTCTGATCTCATTGGTATGGGTAGCAACCGGGAGCATGGCGGTCGCCCAAGCCCCGCCCGGCGAGACAACCCCGCCGGCCAGGACGGCGCCACCATCGCCTGACCGCGCGACCAATTGTGCCCCCATGCAACCAAGGTCGAATTCCGCAGCGGCGGTGCCGGACGGGGCCACCACCGGTCAGCGGCCCGAGCCGCTTACCGATAAACTGGCCCGATCGGATGGCGTGCTGTGCCCGCCGCCGGGCGTCGATCCCGAAATGCACGCCCCTGCGCCGGACACCAGCAAGACGCCGGTGATTCCGCCACCCGGCAGCCCCGGCGGGGACCCGACAATCCGGCCGAAATAGTGCTGTTTCGCAAGCGCTTGGCCGAACCGCCGGCTTTGCTTGACAGGCCCTTAAGCCACTCCTTATATGCCGCGCGTTCGCGAATGCGGTCAGTCTACCGCGAAGGTGAACCGTGGCGAGGTAGCTCAGCTGGTTAGAGCACGGGAATCATAATCCTGGGGTCGGGGGTTCGAGTCCCTCTCTCGCTACCACCTTTCCCGAAACGCCTCGGACGTTGTTGTGGGGGGTAGGCCTGCTCACCCAGCAGTTCACACGTCCCACAATCTCAACTGCACTCAGCCTGATGCCAGGGGTTTCGCGTTTCCGTTACGGGTTCGGCGAGATATCGGACTGCTTCCGCTGCCTCAGCTCATGGCGCGCCAGTACCGCCGGGTGGAGCGATATAGCATCGCCTACCACGGGTTCGCATCCAATTCCCCTGCTATATGCCTTCGCTCTTCATCCAAGGTACTCGAGCGAGGACCGAGCACCGCTGCATCACCGTGACCTTTGGCTATCGCGTCCACGAGCCGGTCAATCTCGCTATTGAGCGCGCCGAGACGCAATCATGAAGGAAGGAAATTCGTTCTTGCTAACGTGTCGAACGGGATCCCTTGGTTCGCTTGGACGACCGGGAAGCCGCAGACGCTCCGCAGCATGATGCACTAGGTGATCTGCTGTCTAAACCTCGCTGCCAGCGCCGGTCGATGCCGAAAGCCGGCATGCGAAACTGAAAAGACATGCTGAAAAGTTGAGTGCAGGATCAGCCTTAGGATAGCTCCAAAGGAGATCATCATGCGTTCGACAGTCAAGCCATCATTTCGTTATCAGTTGGAGAAGCAAAAGCCGCGCATCGGGTCAGGGGAACGACGCGCGGCGCGTCGGTTCACGAATTCCCGGCGAGCATCGGGATCGCAGGCGTATCACATGCGTCTTGAGGCGGATCCATGAGAGAGCTGCACTGGCACGCCAACGCGGCGGAATGGGGTTATGTGATATCGGGGCAATGCCGCACCACGCTGCTGAATCCGGATGGCCCGACCGAACAGACATCTTTGGTCCTGGAGACATCTGGTACTTTCCGCGAGGCTGGGGGCATTCTATTCAGGGGATCGGACCTGGAGAGTGTCACTTTATCCTCATTTTCGACAATGGCGATTTTTCCGAGGATCATACGTTCAGTATCACCGATTGGCTGGCGCATACTCCCAAGGAGGTTGTCAGACAGAACCTGGGAGTGGGAGCTGACGTCGTTGCAAGGATGCCGAAAGGCGAAGCATATTTCGCCAACGGCCCGGTGCCCAATGACCGATCGTTCGATGCTGCGGCGAGGGGCTATCCCGAACTGGTAAGTCAGCATCGCTATCCGCTCCTTGCGCAGCAACCGCGCCGCATTCCAGGCTGCGGCTGCAAATCTCCTCCGATCATTCAAAAGGCCCTGCTACACAAAAGGCTCTGCTGCCCAGGCAAGGTGGGTCGGACGCGGGTGTTGGCTCATAGTGACGGGCTTGCTCGCCGCTGCATCCGCTCAGCCGATGTTGAAAGATAGAGAACCGGGATATATCTCGAAGATTGCTGGCAGGAGAAACAATATGTCGACAAAAGATCCCATCGATTGGATGCTGTCCGATGCCATAGGAACTCTTGCCCGTGCTGAGCGGCTGCACCAGCAATTTTTGAGACTGCGGCCGTTGGCTGGCACGCGTGAGCCATGTTGGGAGCCGCCCATCGACGTGTTGGAGACAGACCGTGAGGTGCTGATCCTGATTGCCCTCCCGGGCGTCGACCCCGATAACGTCGAAGCCTTGATCGATGAAGGAGTGCTCATCGTCAGCGGACGGCGCGTGCTACCGCCCGAACTCCGGAACGCGCGGATTCTCCGGATGGAGTTGCCGCAGGGGCGGTTCGAACGCCGTATCCCGCTTCCGCTGGGTCGCTACACCATTACGCGCTTCGCCACTAACGGCTGCATCGGCTTGCGCCTCGCCAAGTCAGTTTGAGGAGAGGGCTCATGTCATTCATCGACAAGGCAGGGACGTCCGGCGAGCTACGCGCATCATCCACCGACGAGTCGGCTTCGATTCCAGCCGACGCACTCATTATCATACCGGTACGGAATACCGTCCTTTTTCCAGGCATGATTGCGCCGATCACGCTAGGACGACCGGAGGCGATTGCGGCAGCGCAGCAGGCCGTCCGCGAGCAGCGTCAAATCGGCATTCTGCTTCAACATGATGCTGCGCTGAACGAACCGGGGATTGAAGACTTGCACCGCGTCGGCACCATCGCCAACATCGTGCGCTACCTGGCCGGCCCCGATGACACCCACCACATTGTCTGTCAAGGCATACAACGCATCCGTGTGGTTGATTTCCTGCCCGGTACGCCGTTTCCGGCAGCTCGGGTTCTCAATATTCCTGAGCCAACCACGAGTTCGCCCGAGATCCAGGCCCGCCTTTTAAATCTGCAAAGGCAAGCCATTGAAGCCACGGAACTGCTGCCGCAACCGCCGCAGGAATTGATTGCAGTTCTGCAAGGCACCACTTCGCCCGGGGCGCTGGCTGATCTCGCGACATCGTACATGGACATCACGCCACCTGAAAAGCAGGAGATCCTCGAAACGATCGATCTCGCGCTTCGCATGGAGAAGGTTTCGCGTCACCTGGCCGAGCGTATCGAAGTGCTTCGGCTCAGCAACGAAATCGGACAGCAAACTAAAGCGACTTTCGACGGTCGCCAACGCGAGGCGATTCTTCGAGAGCAGATGGCGACCATTCAGCGCCAGCTCGGTGAAGGCGACGGCAAGGCGCAGGAAGTTACGGAATTGAACGAAGCTATCGCCAAGGCCAGGATGCCGGCTGAGGTGGAAAGCCTTGCTCGCCGGGAGGTTCGACGCTACGAGCGGATGCCGGAGGGCGCTGCCGAAGCGGGAATGGTCCGAAGTTACATCGACTGGTTGACTGAACTGCCCTGGAGTTTGCCGGACGAGAAGCTCATCGATATTGCCGAGGCCAGGCGTATCCTCGATGAGGACCACTATGGCTTGGAGAAGATCAAGAGCCGCATCATCGAATACCTTGCGGTTCGCAAGTTGGCGCCGGAAGGCAAGGCGCCGATTCTCTGCTTTGTCGGTCCGCCAGGCGTTGGCAAGACCTCGCTAGGACAATCCATTGCGCGCGCGATGGGACGGCCATTCGTTAGGGTCAGCCTCGGCGGTGTTCATGATGAAGCAGAAATTCGCGGGCATCGGCGTACCTATATCGGCGCCTTGCCGGGCAACATCATTCAGGCGATCAAAAAAGCCGGCGCGCGCAATTGCGTCATG
>Ga0247770_1001937_pt1 | contig 13682 bp, 10 predicted proteins | sample UWRJL136409B6_FD_179943 | JGI IMG/M metagenome (GOLD analysis project Ga0247770, IMG submission 179943) | Plant litter microbial communities from Arlington Agricultural Research Station in Wisconsin, United States - UWRJ-L136-409B-6 | ecosystem: Environmental > Terrestrial > Plant litter >... | reverse complement strand
AATACTTTTGTTATATAAAAATTTTTGTCTACTAGTCATTTATATAATTATTTATACTTTAAATATCTTAATATTATAGTTGTTTTTTAATGCAAACAAGTTTTTAAGTTAAATTAAATGTATATATAAATATTATAAAAATAATATTTATGAATCAATAACTTAATAGGCTAAAGGAGTTCTTTGTCATAGAACTAGATGCTGGTTCGAATCCGGTTTGATTCGAAATTTATATTTTATTATTGTGTAATATTGTTAAGATTAATATAAATATTGAATTTGAATTAAAAACTAATATATTGAAAAAAAAAAAGAATTAATATTTATTACAATTGTATAAAAATTAAATAATTATTATTTATGAATTATTTAATTAGAAGTCATTATCAAGATCATCCTTTCCATTTGGTATCTCCTTCACCTTGACCTTTTTATACTAGCGGTTGTTTATTAGCTTTAACATGTAACGCCGCATTATCTATGCATAATTTTAATAATAGTTATATATCTTTATATATAGCATTAGTATTAGTAATAGTTTCAATGTCATTATGATTTAGAGATATAATTACAGAAGGTACTTTTTTAGGTAATCATACTTTAGCTGTACAAAAAGGAATTAATTTAGGTGTAATTTTATTTATAGTTTCTGAAGCTTTATTCTTTATGGCTATATTCTGAGCATTTTTTCATAGTGCTTTAACACCTACAGTAGAATTAGGAGGTCAATGACCACCTATGGGTATAGAACCTGTAAATCCTTTTGAATTACCTTTACTTAATACCGTTATATTATTATCTAGTGGAGCTACTATAACATATGCTCATCATTCTTTAATTCAAGGTAAAAGAAAAGGAGCTTTAGATGGTTCCGTATATACTATATTATTAGCTGTAATTTTTACTCTTTTCCAAGGAATAGAATATAGCGTATCTTCTTTTACTATTAGTGATGGAGCTTTTGGTACATGTTTCTTTTTTGGTACAGGATTTCACGGACTTCATGTTATAATTGGTACTATTTTCCTAAGTGTAGCATTATGAAGAATCTATGCTTATCATCTTACAGATAACCACCATTTAGGATTAGAAGCTGGTATATTATATTGACATTTTGTAGATGTAGTTTGACTTTTCTTATATGTGTCAATATATTATTGAGGATCTTAAATAAGAATGTAAATAATTATATATTTACATTTTTATATAATTAGTTTACGGTATATAGGAAAACTAAACTTGATACTTATCGTCGGAAAAGTCGTCATCGGTAAGACAAGCCATTTGCTAAATGGTATCATTAAGATCTAGACGTTCGATTCGTCTCCTTTCCGCAAAATACTTTTATTTAGTTATATAGGGATTTTAGTATAACGGTAATACACATGACTTTTAATCATCAAATTGTAGGTTCGAATCCTACAAATCCTACACCTATAATAAGGTAATTCCTTCAATTTATTATGAGAATTTTTCCTTTATTAAAAAGGTTTATTATAAACTTATTATGAAAACATTATTTATATTAAATGAAGTTTATATCAACGGTTATCTAAACAATATTTTAGATATAGTATCTATTTTAGCTATTTTATCAGGAATTTTCGTTCTTAATAGTAAAAATCCGGTAGTATCTGTGTTATTTTTAATAGGTTTATTTGCTAACGTAGCAGTTTATCTTAATTTAATTGGATTAAATTTCATAGGACTATCTTATTTAATAGTTTATATAGGAGCCGTTTCTATTTTATTTTTATTTATATTAATGCTTATTAATATAAGATTAAGTGAATTACAAGATAATACTATGAATAGTATTCCCTTAGCTATTATTATAATAATATCTTTGATATATACTATATTTATAGTATTACCTTATAATTATGCTACTATTAATAATGATGATATTTCAAATAACTATTTATATAAAAATAAATTAATTTATATGAATAATAATGATATAACATTTAGTTTAAGTAATAATTGAGATAATAATATTTTAGAATATAATCATATATCTACTATAGGTAGTATATTATATACTAGTCATAACATATGATTAATAATAACTAGTTTTATTTTATTATTAGCGATGGTAGGGGCTATAGTCATAACTATAAATCCTAAATAATATAGTATTTAATCAAGAAATTAGCTCAATGGTAGAGTATTTGTTTTACACACAAAGGGTTAAGAGTTCAAATCTCTTATTTCTTATTTTATCCTTTTTATACAAAAGAAAATACATTTAAATAAAAAATATTATGAATTATTTAAAAAGTAGTATAATATTAATAAAAAGAATTTTTATTAATATTGATTTTTATTTTGATTATAAAAAATTACTAAGATTAATAATTATAATATAATAAATAAAAAATAATTTTATGATACAAGTTGCAAAAATAATAGGAACAGGTTTAGCTACTACAGGTTTAATAGGAGCTGGAGTAGGAATTGGTATTGTTTTTGGTGCATTAATTTTAGGTGTAGCTAGAAATCCTTCATTAAGAGGACAATTATTTGCTTATGCTATTTTAGGTTTTGCTTTCTCAGAAGCTACAGGATTATTTGCTCTTATGATGGCATTCTTATTATTATATGTAGCATAATTTTTTTTATATTACATAACATTATGACGTATATGGTATACCTTTTGATTGCAAATCTTAAAGAAGGGGTTCGATTCCTCCATAGTGATTTTTAATCTTAAATTGTTTATGATTATAAACAAATAAATTATTTATATAAATTAATCGTAAATTGTGTGAATTTATTCTTTTTTATTTTTAATGTATACTTTTTTTTTATCAAAATTACATATTAATTTTGATGCTCCACACGCCTGAGGAATATATTTTCAAGATAGTGCCACTCCACAAATGGAAGGATTAGTTGAATTACATGATATTATAATGTATTATCTTGTAATAATATTATTCGGTGTAGGATGAATATTATTTTCTATTATGTATAATTATGTACATAATAAATCTCCTATTTCTCATAAATATTTAAATCATGGAACTTTAATAGAATTAATTTGAACTATTACTCCTGCTATAGTGTTAATTTTAATAGCATTTCCATCTTTTAAATTATTATATTTAATGGATGAGGTGAGTGACCCATCTATGTCTATATTAGCAGAAGGACATCAATGATATTGAAGTTATCAATATCCTGATTTCATTAATGCAGAAGAAGAATTTGTAGAGTTTGATTCATATATTGTACCAGAATCTGATTTAGAAGAAGGTACTTTAAGAATGTTAGAAGTAGACAATAGAGTAATAGTACCTGAAGATACACATATTAGATTTATATTAACTTCAGGAGACGTTATACATTCTTTTGCTTGTCCTGCTTTAGGTTTAAAATGTGATGCTTATCCTGGTAGATTAAACCAAATATCAGCATATATAAATAGAGAAGGAGTATTTTATGGACAATGTTCAGAAATATGTGGTATTTTACACTCATCTATGCCTATTGTTATAGAATCAGTTAGTATAGAAAATTTTGTAGAATGATTATTAACTTCTCAATAATATTTAAGGATATTAATACTTAATAGGTAAAGTACAATGCTACGGACATTGTGTTAGGAGTTCGAATCTCTTATATCTTATTTATAGAACAATTAAATATATAAATAAATATAATATAATATAATATGAATTTAACCTTAATACTTTTTGCAATAGGAATCTTAGGGTTTGTATTAAATAGAAAAAATATAATTTTAATGCTTATTTCTATAGAAATAATGTTATTATCTATAACTTTCCTAATATTAATAAGTTCTGTTAATATAGATGATATAATAGGACAAACATATGCAATTTATATTATAGTTATAGCTGGAGCTGAATCTGCAATAGGATTAGGTATTCTTGTAGCATTTTATAGATTAAGAGGAAGCATAGCTATAGAATATAAATAATGTATTTAACTATTATTATATTACCATTATTAGGATCGATAGTTTCTGGCTTTTTTGGTAGAAAAGTTGGAGTACAAGGAGCTCGAATATTAACATGTTTAAGCATAATTATAACGACTGCTTTTGCAATTTTAGCTTTTTTTGACGTAGGGTTTAATAATAATTCCGTATCAATTTCTTTATTTAATTGATTAAATAGTGAATATTTTAATATTATGTGAAGTTTTCAATTTGATAGTCTTACTATATCTATGTTAATACCAGTATTAATTATAAGCTCTTTAGTTCATATATATTCAATAGGTTATATGGCAGGTGATCCTCATAACCAAAGATTTTTTAGTTATTTAAGCTTATTTACATTTATGATGATAATACTTGTAACAGGTAATAATTATTTATTAATGTTTGTAGGATGAGAAGGAGTAGGAGTATGTTCATATCTTTTAGTTAGTTTTTGATATACAAGAATAGCAGCTAATCAAAGTTCTATGTCTGCATTTCTTACTAATAGAGTAGGAGATTGTCTTTTAACTATAGGTATGTTTAGTATTTTATGAACATTAGGTAATTTAGATTATACAATAACCTTTTCTTTAGCTCCTTATATTAATGAAAATATTGTAACTATTATAGGTATATGTTTATTAATAGGAGCTATGGCTAAAAGCTCTCAAATAGGTCTTCATGTATGATTACCTATGGCCATGGAAGGACCTACTCCTGTTTCTGCTTTAATTCATGCTGCAACTATGGTTACAGCAGGAGTATACTTATTGATACGTTCTTCTCCTTTAATTGAATATAGTTCTACAGTATTATTATTATGTTTATGATTAGGAGCTATAACAACTGTATTTAGTTCATTAATAGGTTTGTTCCAACAAGATATTAAAAAAATAATAGCATATTCTACAATGAGCCAGTTAGGTATGATGGTTATTTCTATAGGATTATCTTCATATAATATAGCTTTATTTCATTTAGTAAATCATGCTTTTTATAAAGGACTTCTATTTTTAGGTGCAGGAGCAGTTATACATGCTGTAGGAGATAATCAAGATTTAAGAAAATATGGTGGATTAATAAAATATTTACCTTTAACTTATTCTGTTATATTAATAGCTAGTCTTAGTTTAGTAGCTTTTCCTTTTATGACAGGTTTTTTTAGTAAAGATTTTATTTTAGAATCTGCATATGGACAATATTATTTTAGCAGTATTGCTGTTTATTTTATAGCTACTATAGGTGCTATATTTACTACATTATATTCTGTTAAAATTATATACTTAACTTTTTTAGCTAATCCTAATGGATCAGCTTTTTATTATAAACAAGCACATGAAGGAAATATATTCATGAGTTTACCTCTAATTATATTAGCTATTTTTTCTATATATTTTGGTTATATAACTAAAGATATTTTTATTGGCATAGGTTCAGGATTTTTCATAGATAACAGTATTTATATACACCCTAACCATGAAATATTAATAGATACAGAATTTGCAGTGCCTACTCTTTTTAAATTATTACCTTTAATATTTACAATAACTTTTAGCACATTAAGTATAATTTATTTTGAATATCTTGCTAATATAGTTAATTCATTTAAATTATCTAACCTAGGAAAAAATATTTATGGTTTCTTTAATCAAAGATTTTTAATTGAATTTTTTTATAATAAATTTATAGTTAATCTTGTATTAGAACTAGGAGGTCAAACAACAACAATTCTAGATAAAGGAAGTATAGAATATATAGGTCCTTTTGGATTAGAAAAAGGATTAGTTAAATTAAGTAAAAATATAAATAGTTTAAATACCAGTATAATCACAGATTATGCATTATATATATCAATAGGATTTATTGTATATAGTATAATTTTCAATATAAGTGGTATAATTAACATTTCTCAAATATTATTAATAATAGGATTATTATTAATTAATAATAATAAATAAAATAAATAAACATAAAAGGGTAAACCCTCAAATATATAATATTCACATCTTTTTATTTAAATTGCAATGAATAATAGTAAAGTGTATGCACTAAACCCCCCCCCATTTTTTATAAAAATTCGCAAATTATGAGAATATTTAAAAATCATCCCTTTTTAAGATTAGTTAATTCATATTTAATAGATTCTCCTCAACCTACGAATATAAATTATCTATGGAATTTTGGTTCTTTATTATTAACTTGTTTAGTTATACAAATTATAACAGGAGTTACATTAGCTATGCATTATAATCCTAGTATAGCTGAAGCATTTAATTCAGTTGAACATATAATGCGTGATGTAAATAATGGTTGATTAATACGTTATTTACATAGTAATACAGCTTCAGCCTTTTTTTTCTTAGTTTATTTACATGTAGGAAGAGGAATATATTATGGTTCATATAGAGCACCTAGAACTTTAGTTTGAGCAGTAGGTACTATTATATTAGTGGCTATGATGGCTATAGGTTTTTTAGGTTATGTACTTCCTTATGGTCAAATGAGTTTATGAGGAGCAACAGTTATTACTAACCTTATAAGTGCTATACCTTGAATAGGTCAAGATATAGTAGAATTTATTTGAGGAGGTTTCTCTGTTAATAATGCAACTTTAAATAGATTTTTTTCATTGCATTTTGTTCTTCCTTTTGTTTTAGTTGCATTAGTTTTAATGCATTTAATAGCTTTACATGATACATCAGGATCAAGTAATCCTTTAGGTATATCAGGAAATTATGATAGAATACCTTTTGCTCCTTATTATTTATTTAAAGATTTAGTTACAATTTTTATATTTATATTAGGATTAAGTTTATTTGTATTTTTTAGCCCTAATTTATTAGGAGATAGTGAAAATTATATAATGGCTAACCCTATGCAAACTCCTGCAGCGATAGTACCAGAATGATATCTTTTACCTTTCTATGCTATATTAAGATCTATTCCTAATAAATTATTAGGAGTTATAGCTATGTTTAGTGCAATATTAATAATATTGGTTTTACCTATTGTAGATTTAGGTAAAACTAAAGGATTACAATTTAGACCTATAAATAAAATAGCTTTTTATGTGTTTATTGTAGATTTTTTAATGCTTATGCAATTAGGAGCTAAACATGTAGAAAGTCCTTATATTGAATTAGGACAAATTAGTACAATCTTATATTTTAGTTATTTTATTGTAATATATCCTGTATTATCTTTAATAGAAAATATTTTAATGTATATAAATATTAATAGAACAGCAAAAAACTAACAATTTTTTAATTAAAACAGAATATTTAGAATAAATAGGTTAGATATCAAAAACCCACAATTATGTGTATTACTATTACTTGTTAATGTTAAAATTTTTAATATTAACAACAAAAACCCGGATTATTTTTATGTATACATAAAAAACAAAATTTTATTAAAATATATAATGGATATAAATCAGAAATTAAAAGAAAATAAAACTTTAACATCTTCATATCTTAGTCTTAAATTAGAAAGATGATTTTTATCTACTAATGCTAAAGATATTGGAACTCTATATATAATTTTTGCTATTTTTTCTGGATTATTAGGTACAGCTATGTCTGTATTAATTAGAATGGAATTAAGTGGACCTGGTACTCAATATATTAGTGATAATCAATTATATAATAGTGTTATAACAGCTCATGCTTTATTAATGATATTTTTTATGGTTATGCCAGCATTAATAGGAGGATTTGGTAATTTTCTATTACCTTTAATGGTAGGTGGACCTGATATGGCCTTCCCTAGACTAAATAATATTAGTTTTTGATTATTACCTCCTAGTTTACTTTTATTAGTATTTTCTGCTTGTATAGAAGGTGGAGCTGGAACAGGTTGAACTCTTTATCCTCCTTTAGCTGGAGTACAAAGTCATAGTGGACCTAGTGTAGATTTAGCTATATTTGCTCTTCATTTATCAGGAGTTAGTAGTTTATTAGGAGCTATTAATTTTATAACTACTATAGCAAACATGAGAACTCCAGGTATAAAATTACATAAATTAGCATTATTTGGATGAGCTGTAGTTATAACTGCTATTTTATTATTACTTTCTTTACCTGTATTAGCAGGAGGAATAACTATGGTACTTACAGATAGAAATTTTAATACTTCATTCTTTGAACCTGCAGGTGGAGGTGATCCTATCTTATTTCAACATCTATTCTGATTTTTCGGTCATCCTGAAGTTTATATATTAATTATACCAGCTTTCGGTATAATAAGTACTACTATATCTGCTAATTCAAATAAAAATGTTTTTGGTTATATTGGTATGGTATATGCTATGATGTCTATAGGTATATTAGGATTTATAGTTTGATCTCATCATATGTATACTGTAGGATTAGACGTAGATACAAGAGCTTATTTTACAGCAGCTACTTTAATTATTGCTGTTCCTACTGGAATTAAAATATTCTCTTGATTAGCTACATGTTATGGAGGTTCTATAAAATTAACACCTTCTATGTTATTCGCTTTAGGTTTTGTCTTTATGTTTACAATAGGAGGTTTAAGTGGAGTAGTTTTAGCTAATGCTTCTCTTGATATAGCTTTCCATGATACATATTATGTAGTAGCTCATTTCCATTATGTTTTAAGTATGGGTGCAGTATTTGCTATGTTTAGTGGATGATACTTCTGAACACCTAAGATATTAGGTTTAAATTATAACCTTACTTTATCTAAAATACAATTTTGAATCTTATTCTTAGGAGTTAATCTTACTTTCTTCCCTCAACATTTCTTAGGATTACAAGGTATGCCTCGTAGAATAGGAGATTATCCTGATGCTTTTGCAGGTTGAAATTTAATAAGTAGTTTTGGGTCAATTGTAAGTGTTATAGCTGCTTGATTATTCTTATATATTGTTTATAAACAATTAATAGATAATAAAGTATCTACTAGAAATCCTTGATTAACACCAGGTTTTTATACTGATACTTTACAAGCTAACTTAAACAGATGATATAGTAGTTTAGAATGAGGATTATCTAGTCCACCTAAACCTCACGCATTTGTAAGTTTACCTTTACAAAGTAACGTTTAATGAGTACTAAAATCTTATTAGCTTAAGGGCAGAGCAAGGCACTTCTAATGCCAAGATTTTAGTTCAAATCTAAAATAAGATAAAAATATAAATTTAACCAAAAAAACTATTAATTTAGATAAAAATATAAAAACAAAAATTATTTTATAGAATATTTTACATTAAATCAAATATTTATAAATAATATAGATAATATAAATATAAAATATGGAATATACATCTACTTGAATTTCTGTTATAGAAGTAATAATAATAATTTTACCTGCATTATTAGCTGTAGCATATTTAACCGTAGCTGAAAGAAAAACTATGGCAAGTATGCAAAGAAGATTAGGTCCAAATGCTGTAGGTTATTATGGATTATTACAAGCATTTGCTGATGCATTAAAATTATTATTAAAGGAATATGTAGCTCCTACACAAGCTAATTTAATATTATTTTTTTTAGGTCCTATTATAACCTTAGCTTTTGCATTATTAGGGTATGCAGTAATACCATACGGACCTGGTTTATCCATTAATGATATGAATTTAGGTATATTATATATGTTAGCTGTATCATCTTTAGCCACTTATGGTATACTCCTTGCAGGATGAAGTGCTAACAGTAAATATGCTTTTTTAGGTTCTATTAGAAGTACAGCACAATTAATAAGTTATGAATTAGTTTTAAGTTCAGCAATATTATTAATTATAATGATAACTAATAGTCTGAATATTAATATTAATATTCAATATCAAAAAATTATATTTTTTCTTGTACCTTTAGCTCCTATATTTTTAATATTTTTTATAGGTTCAGTTGCAGAAACAAATAGAGCCCCATTTGATTTAGCTGAGGCTGAATCAGAATTAGTTAGTGGATTTATGACTGAGCATGCTGCAGTTATATTTGTCTTCTTTTTTTTAGCCGAATACGGAAGTATATTATTAATGTGTATATTAAGTAGTGCTTTATTTATAGGAGGATATTTAATAGGATTTGATCCTATGTTTTTTATTAATTCAAATATTAATTGAAGTATATAATATTATAATAAACTCACCTATATTTTATTCTTTAAGTTTAGGTTTAAAAAGCTCTATGATGGTATTTATATTTATATGAGTTAGAGCATCTTTTCCTAGAATACGTTTTGATCAATTAATGTCATATTGCTGAACAATATTATTACCTATTGTTTTTGCATTTATTTTATTAATACCTAGTATTATATATGATTTTAATATTTTAATAGCTAATATAGAATTATTTTAAATCATCGGGTTAGAGTCAGATTGGTAAGATACCTCTTTTGGGAAGAGGAGATTCTATGTTCGAATCATAGTAACCCGAGAATAATAGGAGATGTATTAGATATATACAGTATATTTATAAGTATACAAAGAGATTATTACAAATATCTAAGCTATATATAGAAGAGTAAAATTTATTTATATTTTTTTACATAAATATAAACTCTAGAAGAAATTAAATAATAAAACGAAACGAATTGAAACATCTAATTAGTTTTAGGAAAATAAATCAAAAGAGATTTTGTAAGTAATGGGAATGAAAGCAAAAAAGCCTTAAAAAAGTAAAACGAGTTTACATTGTTTGAATTTTATGGGGAACCTTCCTCAAAGGCTAAATACTATATATAAGCGATAGCGCAAAGTACCATGAGGGAAGATGATATTTAATAGTAATTTTATAAGCAGTTCAAATAAATAATTAAAAATGAGAACGTACCTTTCGCATAATGGGTCACCAAGTTAACATTAGATGCAAGTATAAACGTAGATAATCCAAACTTAAATTAAGGAAAAGTGTCTAAAGTTAGACCCGAAGACTAGTGATTTTACCACAATCAGGATTATAAAGGTCCGAACGGAATATCGTTGCAAAGATACCCGATGAATTGTGGTAAGTAAGTGAAAGACAATACAGACTAGTATAGCTGGTTTTCTACGAAACCTATAACAGTAGGCAGTTTAAGTAACATAAAAACAGGTACAGAATTTAATCTCAGACAAAATGTAAATAATTTTATTATAATATATTACAATAAAATACATTATAGATTGTATATATCGGGGAATCGTGAAGATTTTATCGGTGAGTATGTAGACTCGAAATGGTATAAATGAATCTTAAATTATCAGACATAGAATGATAAGGTTGTATGTCAAAAGGGAAACAGCCCAGAACAAGAGTTAAGGTTCCAAAATTATTAGTTAAGTGAAATTAAGAAAGTTTTTATTAAAGTCGACAAGGAGATGGGCCTAGATGCAGCCATAATTTAAAGATCTCGTAACAGAGCACTTGTTAAATTTTAAAAGTATCGAAAATTTAACGGATCTAAACTATATACCGACACCTTGTCCTTAAATTATTTTTACATAATTAAGGGGTAGTAGAACATTGAGTAAATATTTGAATTTATTTATTTTAAATAAGATAATTAATATAACTCAAGTGAGAATGGTGACATGAGTAACGAATAAGAAGAGGATAATTTACCTCTCCGCCTTAAGCTTATGGATGAAAATAAGTAACGGCCTCTAAGTTTAAAACTTAAAAGTTTAAATGATGAGAAAATCTTTTTACTAAATAACTACATTTAATAGTAATAAATGTACAGGAAAAAATAGTATAATTATAATAACCGTTCCTAGAAACTGAATCAAGTAAGCTAGTTGAGTATACGAAGGCGTATAATGAGCTAACAATTATAAAGGAACTCGGCAAATTAACTACTGTAACTTCGGAATAAAGAGGTCTCATTTTTTTATCCATCGATAAAAAAAGGAAGAATCATAAAATAGTGTTGTACGACTGTTTAATTAAAACAAAGCACTCTGCAAAAGATAATAAATCTAAGTATTGAGTGTGATGTCTGCCCAATGTCGGGATACTATAAGATAGATTAAATTGAATTTAGTAAATTTAATTTTGACAGAAACCCCGGTTAATGGCGGCCTTAACGTGAGGGTCCTAAGGTAGCGAAATGCCTTGGCCGTTAAATGCGGTCTTGCATGAATGATGTAACGATACAACAGCTGTCTCTATAATTGGCTCAGTGAAATTGGAATAACTGTGCAGATACAGTTTACCTTTAGATAGACGAGAAGACCCTATGCAGCTTTACTGTTATTAATTATCTAATTTAAAACTTATTAATTATAAGGTAAATTTGAAAAATTTAAATGGAAATCCTTTATTTTTTTAATTATTTAAATTAAGTATAAAATATTAATAAAATATTTTATTTTATATATGATTAAGAGACAGTTTATGTGGGGCACAGACCCCATAAAGAGTAAATGGGTGTATCTATTAAAAAATTAACATAAAAATGTTTGTTTTTTTATATAATATCATTATATATCATCTTATATAATTAATTATACATCGTAATTATGTATAAATAAAACAAGGTAAGTATTAAGCTAGACTGAAACTAGAAGTATAAAAAAATATTATGAATTATTCTAATATTTTTTATTTATTTAAAAATAGAAATGAAATACTTATAAAGCTTAACGGCTAAATCTTGCCTTACTGTTTGATTAACAACAAATCTTACAGTTGCGTAAGCAGGGCATAAGATCACAGGATGCAATAAGGAAAGATCCTGGATTATTGGAAAAGCTACGCTAGGGATGTTTGTCCTCTTAATATTATAATAATATTAAGTAATTATTGGGTAAATTTCAAGGATTTCTTTTGTAAGAAAATTTGAAGCGAAATTTGTTTTAGCATATCATAAAAACAAAGCCGTTCAACGACTATAAGGTGAGAAATGCTATCAATAATCCTTATCAACACCCAACATCTTTATCTATATACTTCTTTTTTTATAAAATTCAGATTAATTATTTTTAACTATGAAAAACTATTTTAATTTATTTGAAAAAAGCTTGAACAATAAATTTAAAAACTTATTAGGATTAAAAACAATTAATGATACGGGTAAACCTAAATATTTACCTCCTTTTTTTAAAGAATGAAAAAACACTATATATTTTTATAATAAAAATTCGATTAAAAAATTACCTTTTATTAATATTATAATAAATAAATTAATAAAAACTTATATTAATTTAATGTATACTAATTTAAAATTAAAAAAAATTTCGACTAAAAGAAGAAATCGTTTTTTAAAAAATATATATATCAGTAAAGCAGAAATAAAATATACAAATTCTATAGGAATAATTACTATACATACTATGAATAATTTGAATTATATATTTAAAAAATATGAAGAATATCTAAACTATATAATACTAAAAAAAGAAAAAATTGAAAAATCAATACGTGTGTTTATTCCAGGTAAAGTTTATTGAGATTGAAAGAAAAAATCTTATAGTAAAAAAAAATCTCGTTGAGTAAAAAAAAGTATAACTATAAAACAATGACCTTTTTCTATAATGAAACAATTTATTAGACCTAATTTTATTAAACGTATTCAATCTAAATTTATAAATAAAAACATAAATAAAACTCAATTTAATAATTTAAATGATATTATTAAATTAAACTTACAAACTTACAATAAAAATTTAGAATTATTTTATTTGGATATGATCAAATTAAGACTTAAAGAAATAAGACAACAATACTCAAAATTTTTAGGAACAATTTGAAAATATAATCAATTAAATATAATT
>Ga0247770_1001936_pt1 | contig 13693 bp, 14 predicted proteins | sample UWRJL136409B6_FD_179943 | JGI IMG/M metagenome (GOLD analysis project Ga0247770, IMG submission 179943) | Plant litter microbial communities from Arlington Agricultural Research Station in Wisconsin, United States - UWRJ-L136-409B-6 | ecosystem: Environmental > Terrestrial > Plant litter >... | reverse complement strand
CGGGGCGGACGCACGGGTCCGCGCGGACGGCCGCCCGCGCCGCCCGGCCGGCCCCCGCCCCGCCCTCCCCTGCCTCCCCCGCCGCGGCGCTCGCTCACCGCCCTCTCCAGCCGCCATGGTTGCGCCACGCGCTCCCACCGGAGGCGCCCGCCGGCGAGGCCGAGGGTGCCGCCACCTGCCGCAGCGTCCGCCGCTCCTCCTCCAGCAGCGCCGCCGCCAGCGCCGCGATCCGGAGCGAGTCCTCGTCCGGCGCGGTCTCCAGCAGCCCCTCGTGCTTCTCCAGGTACTTGATGTCCAGCCGCCCCTCGCGAAAGTCCGGCTCGTCCATCACCCGCAGGTGGAAGGGGACGCTGGTGTCCACGCCTTCGATGCGCAGCTCCAGCAGCGCGCGTTTCATCCGCTCCACCGCCTGGATGCGCGTGGGCGCGTGGACGATCAGCTTGGCCAGCATGGGATCGTACGAGAGCCCCACCTCCACGCCGGTCGCGATCCCGCCGTCCCAGCGCACCCCCGGCCCCGTCGGCACCGTAAGCGCGGCGATCCGCCCCGTGGAGGGGAGGAAGGCGTTGAACGGGTCCTCGGAGGTGATGCGGCACTCGATGGCGTGCCCCTCGAAACGCACGTCCTCCTGCGTGAAGGGGAGCGCCTCGCCCGCCGCGATGCGGATCTGCCACTGCACCAGGTCCACGCCGGTCACCAGCTCCGTCACCGGGTGCTCCACCTGGATGCGCGTGTTCATCTCCAGGAAGTAGAAGGCGCCGTCCTGGTACAGGCACTCCACCGTCCCCGCGCCCTCATAGTTCACCGCCTTCGCCGCGGCCACCGCCATCGCCCCCATCCGCGCACGCTCCTCCGGCGTGAGGACGGCGGAGGGCGCCTCCTCGATCAGCTTCTGGTGGCGGCGCTGGATGGAGCACTCGCGCTCGCCCAGGTGCAGCGTGTTCCCGTGGCGGTCGGCCAGGAGCTGGATCTCGATGTGGCGCGGCCCCTCCAGGTACTTCTCCACGTACACGGCCCGGTCGCCGAACGCCGCCTGCGCCTCGTTCCCCGCCGCCTCGAAGGCACGCTCGATCTCGTCCTCGCCCTGCACGATGCGCATCCCCTTCCCGCCCCCGCCCGCCGCCGCCTTCAGCAGCACGGGGTAGCCGATCTCCCCCGCCACGCGCCGCGCCTCGGCCGCGTCGGCCAGCGGGTCCTGCGTCCCGGGGACCACGGGGACGCCGGCCGCCGTCACGCGCCGCCGCGCCGCCGTCTTGTCGCCCATCTCCGTCACCGCCTCCGGCGACGGGCCGATGAAGACCAGCCCCGCGTCGCGCACCGCCTGGATGAACGGCGCCCGCTCGCTGAGGAAGCCGTAGCCGGGGTGGATGGCCTCCGCCCCCGACTTCTTCGCCACCTCGATCAGCACGTCCGCGCGCAGGTAGCTCTGCGCCGACGGGGCCGGGCCGATGAGGTACGCCTCGTCGGCGGCCAGGACGTGGGGCGCCAGGCGGTCGGCCTCGCTGTAGACGGCCACGGCCTGCACCCCCAGCTCGTGCGCCGCGCGGATGACGCGGAGCGCGATCTCCCCGCGGTTGGCTACCAGGATCTTCTTGAACACGCGTCCCTGTGTCACGCTCGGGTTCGTCCCTGCCCGCTAACGGAAGGCCCCCAAACTACAACCGGCCCGCCGAGTTGGCGAGCCGGTGTCATTCGCATCCTCCTCACGCCGCCGGCAGGACCCCGGGCGGAGGGCTGCTCACGTCCGCATGGTCCACAAGTTCCCCGTAGATGCGATCCATCAGCGCGAGATACTCGTCCCGGTACGAGCGAAAGTCCAGCTCGCGTCCGGCGAGCTCGCCCGCGAGATCGAACGCCTCGCTGGTGTAGACCACATCCGTATCGATGTCGGCGGGCGCGTCCTTCATGTCACGATGCAATGCAGCCACACGCGCATCAGCCTCCCGCTGATCGAGATCGTAGAATCAGGTCAGGCACTCCTTCACGATCGCCCAGTATGCGTCCCGGAGCGGCTGCTTCAGATAGTTGCTCACCGGCAGAATCCTCCTATCAAGGATCTGGACATCGGCCTCGGAGAGTTCTGCTTTAGATCGACTACATGACTCTCGCAAAGTCGACGAAGAGGATATCAGATCTGGACGGCGCTGTCAAAGGGCCCCGTGCCCCGTCTCGTCCGTCGGCACGGAGGGGTGGACGCGGCGGGTGGTGACGGCCCAGGCGGCGTCGGGGTCCTCCATCTCCACGGGGCGGATGCCGCCGGGAAAGCGGCTCTGCAGGCGCTCGTACTCCACCTGGTAGCGGGGATCGGGGTGCACCCAGTCGTGCAGGTAGAACACCGTCTCCACGTGCGCCTGCAGCAGCTCCTTGGTGCAGCCGAAGCACGGCCGCATGGTGGTGTACAGCGCCGCCCCCTCCACCCCGATCCCGAAGCGCGCCGCCGCCAGCAGCGCGTTCTGCTCCGCGTGCACGCAGATGCACAGGTCGTAGCCGGTGCCGGACGGGTACTGCTCGCGGTGCGCGCAGCGGTGGCACCCGCCCTCCGAGCAGTTGGGCATGTTCTCTGGCGTCCCGTTGTACCCCGTGGAGACGATCCGCCGGTCCTTGACGATCACCGCGCCCACGCGGTTGCCGGTGCAGTCCGCGCGCGTCCGCACCGCCAGCGCGATCCCCATGAAGTACTCGTCGCGGCCCGGCCGCCCGTGCTCCGGCTGCGCCGTCATCCCGGTGGGAGCGGGGGTGGATGGATCCGGGGCGGGAGGATGGCTCACCCCGGGCCTCAGGCGCCGCCCAGGTAGCGCTCGCGCAGGATCGCCAGGTGGTGGTCCATGTGGCCGAAGAGGATGAACGCCAGCGCGCGGACGCTCACCGTCACCTCGCTCGCCGTCCCCGTGCGCGCGAGCGCCTCCTCGTCCAGCGAGTGCAGCAGCGAAAGGGTGGCGCGGCGCACGTCCTCCCACTCGCTCACCAGCGACTCCATGGTCCGCGCGGAGAAGCCCGGCCCGGCCACCCTGGCGTACTCGTTCTCGTCGAAGCCGGGGAGCGGCGTCTGGTCGCCTCGGGCGATGCGCAGCGCCCGGTAGGCAAAGATCCGCTCGGCGTCCGAGACGTGCCCCACCACCTCCTTGACGCTCCACTTCCCCGGCTCGTAGCGATGGTCGCCCCGCTCCGCCGGCACCGCGCGCAGGAACGCCGCCGCCTCGCCCGCCTGCCGCGCCAGCACCTCCACCACGTCGCCCTCCGGGACGCGGCTCACGTACTTCTCGTAGTACGGCGCGTACTCGCCCGCGCCGGGACGACCGGTCACCACAGCCATCTTCCGTTCCTCGTCTCAGTCAGGTCCACGGATCAGCCCCCGCACCAACCTACTCTGCGCGCGCGCCGGCCGCGAGCTTGCGGGCGTGCCGAGCAGCCCCCACCTTCGCCCCCCGTCCGCGCCGATTCCGACCAGGGAGATGACGATGATTTCGGAGATGGAGATCGAGGTTCGCTCCACCGAGCTGGACGCGCTGGGCCACGTCAACCAGGCCAAGTGGGTGGAGTACCTGGAGTGGGGCCGATTCGACTGGACGCGGGCGAGCGGGATGACGGACCAGCTCCTGGGCGCCGACGGAGTGGGCAGCGTGATGGCCAACCTGACGGTCAACTTCCGCCGCGAGGCACGCCTGGGCGATCGGCTGACCGTGCGCACCTGGCTGGCCGCGGTCGGCCGCAGCAGCTTCCGCTTCTCCCAGGAGATCCGCGGCGCGGCCGGCACCGTGCTCTGCGACTCGGTCGCCACGGCCGTCGCCTTCGACCTCCGCGCCCGCGCGAGCGTCCCCATCCCCGACGACCTCCGCGCCACCCTCCAGTCGCTCGTCCCGACCGAATCGGACGACGGGGGATGATCCACATCGGGTAAACCCCGATTCCGCGCCTTTCCTCGCGCCGAGCCCTGCGACCTCACGCGAAAGGCTGCGTACCGACCTCCACCGGAACGGGGAAAGTGGCGGCTCTCAGGCCGCCGGAGGGGGCGCCGCGGACGCGCGCGGACGCATGCTCCCGCGCCAGGACGATGCCCATCCTGTACGCAGATCCGCCCGCGGAGAGCACTCTCCCGGGCGGTTCATCGTTCGCGCCTCCGCACCTTCGCGGCGCGCTACCGCATCACCAGCCCGCGCTCCCGCTCCCACTCCGCCCCGGCGAGCGCCGCCTCGATGGCCCAGCGCCGGCGCCCCTCGCGCTGGAGGGCGCGCACGCGGGCGGCCATCTGCGCGTACGCCACGTCCTCGGGGGTCGCGGTGTCCGCGCGCAGCTCCGGGCAGCGGCGCACGTCCGCCAGCACCGAGCGCCAGGCGCAGGTGTGGCCGAAGCCCAGCGTGTGCATCAGCTCGTGCGCCACCAGCCCGCGCATGGACGCGTCCGCCGACAGCGCCTGCCGCCCCAGCCGCACGTCGCCGAACTCGATCTCCGCCCCCATGGAGATCGCGCTCCCCAGGCCGCTCGCCCCGTGCATCTCCGGGTCGAACCACACCAGCACCACGTCGTGAGACTCCTCCTCCCCCACCGGGAGCGTCTCTCCGTACGTCGTCGGGCGGAACATCCCGGCACCGAACACCTCCTCCAGCTCCCGCGCCTCGCTCCAGAACACCAGCGAGTCGCGCCGCGTGACGTTCACCCCGGACCACTCGCGGTCGAAGGCCACGCGAAGCGGAAAGCGCTCCTCCGGCCACGACTGCACCAGCGTCCGCCCCGAGTCCGCCCGCGAAGCCACGCGCCGGTAGAACGCCGAGCAGCGCTCGCACGCCGTCCGGAACGCGCGCTCCGGAGAGACCTCCACCACCTCCCCCGCGTAGCGCCCCGAGCGGATCGTCCAGCGGAGCGGAAGGAGCACCACCTCCTGCTCCTTCGCCACCTGGTCGCGCCCGATCCGCACCCGCGCCGGGTGGAACGCGCGCGCCGCCGGATCTCCCGCGTCCACCGCCAGCTCCACCGAGTCGGCCAGCTTCTCCGGTAGCGGCAGCGAAAAGCGCCCGAGCGAATCCACCTCCGCCGAGTCCGCGAACGTCCCCGCGCGCGCGAACACGCGCACGCCGCGCGCGTCGGCGCCGTCCGCCGGGAGAACCCGTCCACGCAGCACGTCCGCCTTCCCCGCCTGTCCGGCCGCGACTGCGGGAAGCGACGCGAGCGCCAGGAAGGCGAGGAGGGACGCGATCCGCCTCGCGCGCATCTTCATCGGTGATCCATCTGATTGTCGGGATTGAGCTTGGCCGTCCTCCTACCCCGCTCGCCCCCGGAGGATCGCGCCACGTCGGCGCCATCCATCCGACCATCACCGAACCCTCACACGGCCGCGAACGCCCGCACCGGAAAGGTGCCGAACCCCTTCACCTTCACCGGGACCGCGTAGAAGCAGAAGCCGTCGTCGGGAAGCTCCTCCAGCCCCCGCATGTGCTCGCAGATCGGGATCTCCGCGCCGAGCAGCACGGTGTGCACCGGCCGCGCCCCGTCGTCCGTGTCGTCGATGTTCAGCGAATCGATCCCCACCAACCGCGCGCCAGCGTCGCGCAGGAGCTCCGCGGCCGCGCGGGTCAGGAACGGGTGTCCCTCGAAGTACGCGTCCGTCCCCCAGTGCGCCGCGTGTCCCGTGTGCACCAGCACCGCCCTCCCCGCCACCTCCACCCCGGCGAACGCCTCCGGCCCGATCGCCCTCCCCCGCCCCGCCGCGCGGACCACCACGCCCTCCAGCTCCGCCAGCCACTCCAGCGGCAGCTCCGACAGGTCGCGCCCGTCGGCAAAGCGGTGGAACGGGCTGTCCACGTAGGTGCCGGTGTTGGCGATCATGTCGATCCGCCCGATGTGGAACTCCGTCCCCTCCGCGTACACCCCCCGCGACGCCTCGCGGCTCAGGTAGTCGCAGATGATCGGCGCCGGATACCCCTTCAACGTCACCAGCCCGTGCTCCACTGTGTGGCTCAGATCAATCAGCGTCCTGGCTCCCATGGCCCTCACCCGAGTGCTTGTCGATGGACGACCCCATCAGCGGAATGTAATCCATCGCCGATCCGCCGCACCACTTCGAACGAGGCATTGACCATCGCCGCGCAAGCCGTCTCGCCCGTGCGGGAGTCCGCCTCAGGCCTCCACCGATGCCTCCGCCCCGCGCTCCTCCCGTAGCGCGTCGTGCACTTCCACCGCCGCGCGGAGCAGCGCCTCCAGCCGCGGATCCTCCAGCACCGCGGTCGAGGTGATCTTCACGTGCGGGAGCGCCGCCCCTTCTCGCGCCAGCATCCCCGCCGGATCGGGGAGATCGACCGCCGTGAGCTGGATGCTGACCCGGTCCCGGAGCGGCGCGACGCCGAAGATCATCTCCGCCGTCCGCGACCCGCTCCCGAAGACGATCATCCTCCACTCCGGATGCACCCGAGCCACGGCGTCCGGCAGCACCCGGTGCAGCAGGTCGCAGGTGCGCAGCGCGAGATCGCGGACCTCGGGCTCGCAGAAGACCAGGAAGTCGCGGATCGCGCGGTCGGCCGTCGCCCGCGTCCGCGGCGAGACGGTGTCGCCCGCCAGGGCGAGGTCGAACTCCTGCCGCGAGTGCTGCATCCCGATCACGTACACACGGGTAGGCTCGGCGCGGTAGAAGATCCGGTAGCCGCCGTCCACCACCTCGCGGGCCTCCAGCACGGGAAGCTCCGGAATGGCGCGGCCGCTGAGCGGAAAGCGCCGCAGCCGCTCCACGGCGCCCTGGACCGCCGCCAGCCACCGCTCGGCCGCCAGCGGGCGGTCGCGCCGGATGCGCGCCGCCTGCGCCCGCAGGAACGCGAGCGCGGGCCCCGACCACTCGACCTTCACGGGAAGAGGATGGCGCGCAGCTCCGCCATCACCTCCTCGTGGTCGTAGACGTCGCCCGCCTCGATGGCGAGCAGCCCGTCGCGGAGAGTGCCGACCACCGCCGTCTCGTAGCGGAGGCGGCCGTACGCCTCGTCGGCCTCCGCCAGGTCCTCGGCCAGCGTGCGCGGCACCGTCCCGACGGCGCGCTCCACCGCGCCCACGCCGGCCGGCACCCGCAGCCCGGAAAGAAAGGTGATGCGGTCGAGCATCTCCTCGTACTCCTCGGCTTCGAGGAGCACCGTCCCGCGCCGGCCGTACGCCGGCGCCGCGGCCGCCTCGCGCACCACCCCCGGCCGCGCCCCGCCCGACGCGTCGTAGCGGACCTCGCGCCGGCTGGCGGCCAGCGCGAACGAGACCGCCGCGAACACGGCCTCCTCCGTCAGCCCGGGAAACGCCGTCAGCACCGACTCCCGGCCGGCGCTCTCCAGCTGCCGGAGCACCTTGGCCACCGTGATCCCGGTGCCGGCGATCATCGCCTCGCCCGTCTCCGCGTCGCGTACGATCATCCCGCCTTCCATGCGCGCCTCCCCGCCCGAAGTTGACCCGAAGATCTCTCGACGGACCAACGGTAACGCCTCTCCCGGCCGCTGTCAGGCCCCCGACGAAAAGAGGCCAGCGGGAGCACAGCGATCCGTACCAATGCGCCACACGGGACACAATTCGACCATTCCTGCCGCTCGAAAACGGTGCGGTGGCGAAAGGGAGGAACGGGAGGGAACGGCGGGCGAGCGCGACGCGCCCGCCGGAGGGGATCCGGCGGGCGCGCGCGAGGTCAGAGCGGGATGTTGCCGTGCTTGCGGGGCGGGTTGGAGTCGCGCTTGTTGCGCAGCATCCCCAGCGCGCTGATCACCCGCGCCCGCGTCTCGCGCGGGTCGATGACGTCGTCCACGTAGCCGCGCGCCGCCGCCTCGTACGGGTTGGCGAAGCGGTCCTCGTACTCGCGCTGCCTGGCCGCCGCCGTGGCCGCCGGGTCCTCGGCCGAGCCGATCTCGCGCCGGTAGAGGATCTCCACCGCGCCCTTGGCCCCCATCACCGCGATCTCGGCGCTGGGCCAGGCGTAGTTGACGTCGCCGCGGATGTGCTTGGAGCTCATCACGTCGTACGCCCCGCCGTACGCCTTGCGGGTGATGATGGTCACCTTGGGCACCGTGGCCTCGCAGAAGGCGTAGAGCAGCTTGGCGCCGTGGCGGATGATCCCCCCGTGCTCCTGCGCCACGCCGGGAAGGAAGCCGGGAACGTCCTCGAAGGTCAGGATGGGGATGTTGAAGGCGTCGCAGAAGCGGACGAAGCGGGCCGCCTTCACGCTGGCGTCGATGTCCAGCACCCCCGCCAGCACCGCCGGCTGGTTGGCCACGATCCCCACCGAGTGCCCGCCCACGTGGGCGAAGCCGCAGAGGATGTTCCCCGCGTAGTCGGCGTGCACCTCGTAGAACTCGCCGTCGTCCACCACGCGGCGGATGACGTCGTGCATGTCGTACGGCTTGTTGGGGTTGTCGGGGACGATGTCCAGCAGCTCGTCGTCGGCGCGCCCGGTGGGGTCGTCGGTGGGCTTGAAGGGCGGGTCCTCGGCGTTGTTCTGCGGGACGAACTCCATCAGCTTGCGGATGGAGTGCAGGCACGCCACCTCGGACTTCATGGCGAAGTGGGCGATGCCGGACCTGGCCGCGTGGGTGGCGGCGCCGCCCAGCTCCTCCATGGTCACGTCCTCGTGCGTCACCGTCTTCACCACGTTGGGGCCGGTGACGAACATGTAGCTCGTCCCCTGCACCATGTAGATGAAGTCGGTGATCGCCGGGCTGTACACGGCGCCGCCGGCGCAGGGGCCCAGGATGGCGCTCACCTGCGGGATCACGCCGGAGGCCAGCGTGTTGCGCAGGAAGATGTCGGCGTAGCCGCCCAGCGACGCCACGCCCTCCTGGATGCGCGCGCCGCCGGAGTCGTTCAGCCCGATGACCGGCGCCCCGTTCTTGAGCGCCAGGTCCATGATCTTGACGATCTTCTCCGCGTGCGCCTCGCTCAGGCTTCCGCCGAAGACGGTGAAGTCCTGCGAGAAGACGTAGACCAGCCGGCCGTGGATGGTGCCGTAGCCGGTGACCACGCCGTCGCCCAGGTACTTCTCGTTCTCCAGCCCGAAGGCGGTGGCGCGGTGCACCACGAAGCGGTCCAGCTCCACGAACGAGCCCTCGTCCAGCAGGACGTCCAGCCGCTCGCGGGCCGTCAGCTTCCCGCGCTCGTGCTGCTGCTGGATCCGCTTCTCCCCGCCCCCCAGCTCCGCCTTGCGTCGCAGCTCCTCGAGCTGCTCCAGCTTCTCCCGCATCGACATCGGCGCGTGTTCCGTCGTTCGCGTGTCAGGTTGCCGCCTCGGAAAGGGCGCCAATCTAACGCGCCCGCGCCGGCCGCGCATCGGCCGCGCGCCAGAACGCGAACGAGGCCGCCGGACGGGTGCCGGCGGCCTCTTCGGCGCGCGCTGCTCCTCCACGAACATCCCGCCCCGCCACTTCGCCTTCGTCGCGCGGCTCGCCACTGCCAGGCCAGCCGCGGCTACAGCCTCGACGAGGCGACGACGGAAGGCAAGACGGCGGGCACGCCGGAGCCGATCACCAGCCGCTGCACCAGAGCTGGGCCTGGGTCTGGGCGGACGCGCCGTTGCTGTCCGTCACGCTGACGAACTCGTAGATGTACGAGGCGTTTTCAGGGCAGTTGACTTTCGCCTGGCTCGTCGCGCCCTGCGTCGAGACCTTGTACCCGGTGTCCCAGGTGAAGGTGTAGCCGGTCCCGCTGCCACCGGACGCCTCGGCAACACAGACCTGTGGGCTCTGGTAGTTGGGACCACACGTCGCGAACACCGAGAGCGGTGTGGATGACGTGCTCAGCACCGGCGCGCGGCCTGACGGAGAGGTCGCGCTCGTCGGCATGTCGCCGCACCCGGCCACAATCGCTCCCGTGGCGGTCAGCGTCAGCAGAGCACGAAAGATCGAGGACTTCACGGGCGCCTCCTTACTGGGGGAATGGGAAACCACCTTAGCTTCATAGTATCAACAAGCGTCGTTAAATGCAAACCAATGACTCCCATGCACCACTATCTACGATGCCGGTGCTCAACCTCCCGGGATGGTGATCACACGCGGAACCCCAGCAATCGACGCGATTGGCCGCATGCGATGCCATCCACTCGGCAGTGCGATCCGAGCGGCGTCTGTTTCATACCGCCGACGGCCTATTCAGACCGGGAGAGGACGCGGCACGGAGTCGCTCGTCCGACCGGCGCGCTTCCGATATCCGGTCGGACGCGCGACGATGCCCGACGACGAGGGCGCCAGCCGCGGCTCCCTGGGACGCGGTCGCCGGACACGCGCCCAGCGCCGAAAACATAAACGGGGCCGTCGGCGTGGTGCCGACGGCCCCGTTTGGCGGACCATGGGAGATGCGCGACGTCAGGGCCGCGCGGCCGATCGACGGGAGGCGGAGGCTCCCGCCGCTCCCGCGGCTAGTAGGTGTGCTGAAAGACGATCGGAAGCGTGACACGAACCGCCACAGGCAGGCCGTCCAGCTGCGCGGGCCGGAAGCGCATGGTGGACGCCACGCTTCGCGCCGCCGGGACGAGCTCCGGGTGGGTCGACCGCAACACCTCGATGCGTCCTGGCCGTCCCTCCCGGTCCACGATGAAGGTGACGGTGGCGGTGCCCCCCTGCCCGGTCTCGCGCAACGCCCGCGGGTATGCGCGCGAGACCGTGCGCCCGACGGCCTCGTGGTTGAGAAGCTCAGGCTCCCGCCGATCCCCCGGGCCCATCTCGTATACCGTGGAATCCAGCGCCGCCACGGCGGGCGGCGGGGGCGGGGCGACGAAGCTCACGGGGATCTCCACCCACACCGGCTGCGGCTCGCCTCCCCGGTGCGCCGGGACGAAGCGCATCCCCTCCGCCGCGCGCAGCGCCGCCGAGTCCAGCGCCGCGTGCCCGCTCGCCTCCGCCACCCGCGGGGCCAGCGCCCGGCCGCGGGCGTCCACCACGAAGCGCACCTTCACCGTCCCCGACACCCCGGATGCCTTCAGCGACTCCGGATACAGCGCCGCCACCGCCCGCGCCACCTCCGCGCGGTCCGCCAGCGACGGGAGCGCGTCCACGGCCGCCATGTCGACGGCGCGCAGCGTGTCCGCGAGATCGGCGGCGGGCTCGGGCGGCGCGGCCTGCGCCCGCAGCGCGGCGGGAGCGCAGGCGGCGGCCAGGAGCAGGGCCATCGGGATCAGCTTCATCGGGCATCTATCCTTTGATGGAAAACGACTTGGACCCGATGAGAAGAACGAGCGGAGGCGGAGAATCGTTTCACCCCGCCTCCCCACCATGCCCGGCGAACGGCCGGGACGGACGCGGTGCGGAGGGAGATCGGCTTCAATCCGCATCTCCATCCACGGAAGCACTCGAGGCCGCGTGGAAGATCGCGCGGAAGACCAGGATCGGTGTCTCCACCCGCGTGCCCGCGAGCGTCACGGCCAGGGGTTGCCCCAGGGGTCGAGCCGCTGGCCGGGGGCGGGCCGCCGCTGCGAGGGCGGGGTGTTGTCCTGGTAAGGCACGCCCATCTGGAACGAGATCGGAAGCGACACCCAGACCCGCACCTTCTTCCCCTTGACCGTCGCCGGCTCGAAGCGCATCACCCTGACCACCTGCAGCGCGGCGGAGGCGAGCTCGGGCCGGGTGCTCCGCTCCACGACGGGCTCGCCGGGAACGCCCAGCGTGTCGATGGAGAAGCGCAGGCTCACCGTTCCCGTGATCCCCTGGTCCCGCAGGGCGGCCGGGTACACGCGAGAGATCTCGCGCACCACCTCCGCCCGGTTCGCCAGCGTGGGAACCGTCTCCACGCTCGTGAGCTCGTACGCCCCCGTCGAGTCCGGACCCGCCGGGTCCGGAACCGTGGGGCCGCCGGCCGCCGTGCCGCGTCCGAACTGGAACGGCAGGCTCATCCAGGTGGTCACGGGAAGGTTGTGGAGACGCGCGGGAGTGAAGCGGAGCCGCCGCACGATGCGCAGCGCCGCCGCGTCGAGCCGCGCGTCCCCGGCCGACCGCGTCACGCGCCCGCCGCTGGTGAGACCGTTCCCGTCCACCACGAACCACACGTGGGCGATCCGCTGCTCCTTCAGCTCCCGGCCCGCTTCCCGCGCGATGCGGATCGCCTCGCCGGGGTTGGTGGCCTGCGCCGGCTCCTCCACCGCCGACGGCGCCACCGCGCCCGCCGAGTCGGCCCAGGCGCGCACCTCCCCGGGCGTGGCACCCTCCACCATGTCGACGTCCGGCGGCACGAAGGCGACGGGGAGGTTGACCCACACCGGGTGCGGCGCGCCCCCCAGCTCCGCCGGGACGAAGCGCATCGCAAGGACCGCCTCCACCCCCGCGCGGTCGATCTGCTCGTTCCCGCTCGGCTCGGCCACGCGCGGGGCCAGCGGGCGCCCCCGCGCGTCCACCACCAGGCGCACCGTCACGGTCCCGGCGACGCGCGCGTCGCGCAGCCCGCCGGGATAGCTCGCCTCCACCAGCCGCGCCACCTCGGCGCGGTCCACGAACGACGGGCGGCGCTCCACGGCGGACATCTCCACCGCCTTCAGCGTGTCGGCGGGATCGATCGGAGGCGGGGCCGGCGCATCCTGCGCCCGCAGCGCGGCGGGAGCGGCGGCGGCCAGGAGGAGGGCGATGGGGATCAGCTTCATCTGCGTCTTCATGTGATTATGGAACAGGGGCTTGCGGACCACGCAACGGAGCGGGCGGAAGACCCGGGAAGGTTTCGCCGCGCCCCGGATCAGGGGCTGGCCGGAGCGGGTGCCGGAGCGGGTGCCGGAGCCGGAGCGGGCGGCGCCGGGGCCTCGAAGGTCACCGGGACCATCACCCGGACCGGGACCGGCTTCCCCCCGATCCTGGCGGGACGGAAGCGCATCTGTGCCGCCGCGAGCACCGCGGCGGCCGCGAACTCCGGGTTCGTGCTCTCCACCGCCTCGATCTCGCCCGGGACGGGAACGCCGCGCGCGTCGACCAGCATCCTGATCGACACCTCGCCCCTGATTCCCTGCGCCCGCAGCGCTGGAGGATACAGCTCCGAGATCGCGCGGTTCACCCGGGTGCGATTCGAGATCGCCGGCATCTCCTCGACGTCCGACATCTCGTACGTCCCCAACGTATCCTGCGCCCGCAGCGCGGCGGGACCGGCGGCGGCGATCAGGAGGAGCAGGGTGATCGGGATCAGCTTCATCTGCATCTTCATCGGACGAGGGGACCAGGAGCTTACGGGCCGCGTGAGAAGGCGGCGGGATGCGGACAGGTGTCGCGCGGCTCTTCCCGGCATGCCGCCGACGGCGGGGATGCCCATCGACGTGGCGGGAAGAGGGGAAGATCGCGCGGCGGAGCGAGGAGGGCCGAACGCCTGGATCAGACGTTTGCGGAACGATGCATGTGGGCGGAACGGCACGCAAGCAGCCGGGCGCTCCCGCGCCCACGGACACCGGGCGGGACGGAGGATAACGGGGTGACGCGGGAGAGGACAGGCGAAAGACCCGTAAATCACATAAAGCGACGGGCGTGGAGGATGACTCCCCCACGCCCGTCTCCGTCACCTCCGAAAAGGATCAGGCCTGCTCGTCCGACTCCGGAGCGGTCTCCTCGGAGGCCTCGGCGGCCGGAGCTTCGTCGACCGCCACGGCGGCCTCGGGAGCGTCGGTCGACTCGGCCGCCTCGGGGGCGTCCTCGGAAGCCTCGGCCGCGGGCTCCGCGGCCGGGCGCGGCGTCGGGACGCCGCCCTCGAACTTGGGAACGCGGGTCACCTCGAGGACGATCCGGCGGTT
>Ga0247770_1001934_pt1 | contig 13704 bp, 18 predicted proteins | sample UWRJL136409B6_FD_179943 | JGI IMG/M metagenome (GOLD analysis project Ga0247770, IMG submission 179943) | Plant litter microbial communities from Arlington Agricultural Research Station in Wisconsin, United States - UWRJ-L136-409B-6 | ecosystem: Environmental > Terrestrial > Plant litter >... | reverse complement strand
ATAAAAGGGTTAAATTAATATATAAAAACGTATTATTTTTATTACAGCTGTAATAAAAATACTGTAAAGTTGAAAAGCTCACAGTATGTTCATAACAGTGTTATAAAACCATACGTGAAGTTGCATTAGTTTTGGTGTAGTGGTGGTTGAATGGTGATGTTGTGGAATCTAGTGGTTTTGGTGGGTTTTGTGGTCGAAAGGGGGGGCGGTCAAAAAGCTGGTCACCCAACTTATGTGAGACGAATCTGGGCACACGAAATTTCCTTTTTCGTACCTCGCCGACGTGACATTGCTCACCCTAATTCAAGCTCGGCTCAGTCCCTACTTAGGATTTTCTCAGAATCTTCTCAGGCTAGCTCAGCTTTACTCACCCTAATTATCATTTATCCTGTCCGGAGGACAATTTGGTGTAAGGGTGGTCCAAAAAAAAATTTACTATAGGAAACTCAGTCAAAACTGATAAGGAAATTCAACTCGACCTAGGACTGACTGGTCGGTTCATTATCAAAAGTGGGCCTGCTCGGGCCCCTCCGCTCGGGCCCCTACTCGGCAGGAGCTCATGAGTTACACGTGGTGCGGGTCGATGCGTCATCCTGGTGCCATCTGGTGCCATCTGGTGCGGGGCTTGCATCTTCTTCTCACATCTTCTTTTCACTTTTCCTTCTTTTCGCTTTGGCACCAACAGATTTATCTGTTCCTGCCCAGCAACGCAAATGCACACCGCTGCCGACCCATGGAGCAGGAAAAGCTTCCTGTGTTTCTCTTCTCATCTCACTCTTTGTCTCCCGTCACCGGACAACCCTGACCGTTATCTCAGCTAGACTGTTCCACGTCTAGTCCCGTCGTCCCCGGCCGTGTCTCGTCTTATCTGTCGGCTTTTATCTGAACACGTCTCTCCTGTCTTTTTTTTCGGGCAAAACTGCCGTCTCATCTGTCGCCGCGAGTCCTTTGCTCTCTCATCCGAGTGTCATCATGTCCCACGACCAAGTCACGGCCTGGCGCGCAGGTCCCCGGCCACGCCCCTCACCGAGACACCTCTCACCAAACCCCTCACTCGCAAGAACTTGGCGCGCCTCAACGCGCTCAACGCACCCGATGGCGACCAAGGCAGACGACACAAGCGCAGCGCCTCCCTTTTCGAGGACAACAATACCGACACCATGACCACTTGTCTCCTCCTTCCCACGATGAGAACGGCATCCTCGAAGGCCTGCGAACAAAGGTTCTTCCGGATCGCCTGCACAACGCTGCTCTCCACGCGGAACAATCGCTCTCTTTCTGTCCCTTTGCTGTCGAGTTCCGGCGTACCGATGGTAATCTCCACCGGGCCAGAGTCCAAGCGGGCGAATCTGCTGGGGGGCAGCAACTCGGGCGGCTATAACTGGCTCATTTAGGGCTTGATCTGCCGACTGGTCAGATCCCCACGAATTTGGGATGGAGCGACTGAGACAGCAGGAAAGAGGGTGTTGGGATATGGCAAGCACCAGGTCCAGTTCAGAAGGATCCGTGTTCCTGAGCTACCTGCCGGTGGGGGATAGATGGACTTTTGGGGACTTGAAAGATCCATAACTGGGAGGCCTCGGGGTGAGGAGAAATACATTACCTACTTGACTTGGGTGTAGTAAAAAGCTTACCCGCGACCTTTTCCGGGCAACTTCTATGAATTACGCACTCAGGCGCACGTTTAATCCAATTCTTTGCTCCTACCGTAGACTGTCAATTTCCCTACGTTCACAGCTGCAAACAGTACACTATGCCCAGATTCTCAACTTAGCCTCAACCCATCACACCAAAACAATCCTCTCAAAACCGTCCTACCGCCAACACGGATAAGAAGCCCGAGCGGTGCAAAGGTTCGTCGACGATTCAATTTTGCTGATTTCTCTCTATGATAGGCTCACAAAACTCGAAGAGGTCGCCAGGGAATTCCTCCAATTTCTTCTCCAGGATACCTGACCTCTTTAACATGTTACAGGGTGAATTTCTGACATGCAGCCGTGGGTCATAATCTAAATAGCAATGACCGCTAATATGTCTTGAACCTCCCTCTTTCTCGTGCAGTGACGCTTTCCTCCGCTCGTTGGTCATCGCCGTTAGAACACGGCTGCTCCAGATCCCTAATCTCACCACCTTCTCCTTCCCCTTCTAGCTCTTCAACCCCGTCCCAGAACTTACGGACCAGAACGAACAGCATCTCCGCCACCACCGGCGCAAACACCGCAATGGCCATGACCTGCCCAAACCCCCAGTCATTTCCCTCATAATGTCCCCTCACCGCAAGAGCAAGTTGTTCCTGGAGACTCCTTAGCCGCCAGAACCCCCACAACAACGGAGCCGCTAGACAGAAGGGCACTCCGACTAGGCAGCACCTGGCCCATCTCCTCCTGCAGAGTTGCGCAAGGCTATCCACAAGCCATGTAGTCTTCTCTCGAACCGACCATTGTAAGCGTTGTCCCTCCTTCTTCCTGACCCTTTGCACCCTCCGCAAGATGACCGGCACCGAGATGAAGACGGTGAACAGCAGAACCGTCAGGGACGCTACCATGTGCAGGGCCCCGAGCACAATGTGCTCTGTGGACGAGAGCAATGGAATTTCCAGGACGCCCGAGTCAGCCGAGTCAGTTGCTCCCCGAGAGGAGCCAAAACAAACGCGCTCTACAGCCCGCCACTCATCCTCGGTGATATAAGTCACGCCCCCATCGCCTTTTCTCTCGCCGATGCTGGAGGGCGCCCAGTAACGTATCGACTGCGAGAAGAAGGTGTACACGGAGAGCGAAACCGTGAGTGCCAGCATGGAGAGCCGGTACGGATGGCGGGCGTGGACATCGGATCCATCATGGGAGGGGCCACCATGCGCTATCGAGCAGGAAGTGGATGACAGCAACGGAATGGGCGCCAGCAAGGGGAGCAAGCTCGCAGTGGAGACGATGCCCGCGATGCGCACCTCGTACTCGCCAACGGAGGAGCGTTTGGTCTCCAGATCTTTCGGCGCAAGGATGGTGATGGTAGCGATTTGGATGACGAAGGCGAAGTAGAGCGCGCATTCGAAAAAAGACGAGAGGCCCCCGACGATGACCGCTTGGAAGGTAGTGGTAGTAGTAATTATTGTTGGAGGTCTCAATGGGGACGGCTGACATTTGTTGAGGAGGAGGAGGAGGACGCATAGGATCGTGCCCAGAGAGACCGACAGGGCGTAGCCTGTAGCGACCTATTGAGATCCGAAAGCGTGTTAGTATTTCTGCCTCGAGACCCTTTCGCCCGGGAATTGGGCTGAGAACTTACACCGATACCTGAAAGGTCCGGGACGCCAAACCCCCAGAGCGCCTGGCATATTGGCTGCTGGCACTGGCGCAGCAACGTCTCGTTGAAGGAAGTCCGGTTGCGCAGCAAGTCGGTGTAGTCGCTGAACAAAGTGAAGGCGTCGAGGGCTGAGCAGTCTATGACGGCGCTAGGTTTTGCCATGATGATGGTGTCGATGAGGCCTAGCTCTAATTACCTGGTATCAGAGGAATGTGTTTCATGGAAAACCCGACAAGACTTTGCGCGTTCCCAAGATATGAAAGGGATGATGGGACATGGCGGAGATAGATATAACGGATGGTTACACTGCATAACACCGACCCTCAGCCGCAGCTTGGCGGCTCCGGCCGACCACTAGCAACCCCTCTCAGCCCCCTCTCAGCAATCGCGGCTTCAAACTTGAAAGAAAAGGTAGGTGCCGCGATCCCCCCCTTTTTTTTGGAGTCCGTTTTCCCCTTCACACTATCGAGTAGGGTCGGCATCTATCGCCATACTTTGAGAGATAGCGACACGATATGGCCGCCATTTTGCTGACACTGATATTCTTGCTCGTGCGTCAAGCATGGTGCGAAGAGTCCGGCGTTCTTATCAAGGCCACATCATCGTTCGAAGCCCCGAAACATGAAATCACACCGCCACCTGCGTCACTCCCTGGAAGGGCGTGGAAAAGGGAGCTGGGCAGCACAAGTCTGGATATCTGCGGCTACGTCGGATGCAAGTAATGTCCTTGCTCAGCGAAGTCTTTAGGAAGGTAACTGACCCCGGCTCCTAGCTACGCCTCTCGCCTGCAACGACGGAGCCACCTGCGAGTTCGCCGTAACCTTCCAGACAGGTTCGCCCAAGACATTCGGCCATGCAGGATGCTGCCAGCCCGGAACGGCGCCATGCACGCTGTTTACAACTTGCTTTCCTTCGGAGCAGCAGGGCTCCCCGCAGGCTCTCTCCGATCCCAGGGCTCTGGTGTGCACCGGCTCCTTCTCGCAGTGCTGGACCTACTCCTGGGAAAACCAGGGCCTCACGTCGTATGCGTGTTCCTCTGCAAGTGGGAAGGATCTTGTCTTCGTACCTTCGAGTTCCAGGACATCATACTCGCCAACCAGGAGTGCATCGGTAAGACCGACACTGACTACATCAGTAAGACCGACCCCGACACAGACGGGAGCCAGCGGCTCCCCTAATGGCGATTACTCTGGAGGATTGAGTCAGGGGGCCAAAATCGGAATAGGAGTCGGGTTCGGCGTTGTAGGAACGATACTGTTATCGATAGTCGTCTTGATCTGTCGCCCGGTCTGCCGGTCTCGGACTCGGCGACGGCGGGGGGTCATAGGCGGGGTCAATCCGGCTTATGCTGCACCAGTGGAGGTCCGGGAATGGAGGAGAGCAAATGAAAGGAGTGGAGGGATCCCAGGCAGGGCACCGTCCTAAACTCAAAGGATAGTAGTATTCGCATTGGGTAAGGGCGCGTTCGTTTGCCATTTTAACTCTTGTTTGGAGATCTGCATCGCGTGTGTCACCAGGGGACCTTGGCCCCGGCATTCTTGAAACCCGCCTAAATGTCAGCCAGTAAAAAGCAACCCCTTGGCTGCAATCAGATTGGCGGAGTTTTGCAACAAACAATCCAACACTTTCAACTTTGTCCTGTCGTCTAGCTTCGTTCCTCAAGGCTCTTTAGGCAAACCGCAAGCGGTTTGCATCTCTCGAGCAACGACCTCAGGATCATCCGCTGGTTCTGTCCCTTCCTTGTACTTTCCCTTGTGTCTAGGACCACTGAAAAAGGGATGTTGATCCTTGCCATGAACCGCGTCTCCACGCAGAACGTCGCCCGTCTGTCATATGCCTGCATACATGGCGTCCCTGTCGATCCTATCTTCCATGGAAGTTCTTCTCTTTTCCAAGTCCAATGTGGTTTCGTCCTCCATGACTCTCTCCCTGTAGGCGAGGTCTGTATCTTTTCTCTTTGGAAGCATCATGTGCTGCGGATCAACTCCTGCGGCTAAGCGCCGCTTCTCCCAGTCTGAATTATCCAGGGCACGTTGTTCCTTGTCGCGCTTCTTGGCCCTACGACTCATTTTCCCCTCCCGTTTTTTGACGAGGCCGTCTTCGCCACGAAGGGGACCTTCGGGGGGCCCAGGTTGACTACCCCGGGGTGCGAAGGGGCCGGAACGGCCAGCGCGCCCGGTACTTGAGCCAGAAGAGGCAGGACGGCTACCGCCTGATTTAGAAGACGCGGAGCGGCCACCACCTGAGCCGAAAGTGCCAAGGTAAGCCCTAGCTGGACGGGAGGGGCCAGGTTCACCGCTAGCCGGGCCGGAAGCGGGTGGGGAGTCAATGCGGTACTCGGCCTGCTTCCGGGTGTCGTACTTCTCGGAGTTCTCGCAGCGGCGGTCGTAATCGCGCGTCTCGTAGTGGGTGGCGGTGTAATCGTAGTCCTCTGCGGCATGGGGGTCGGTAGGGGACTTTGAGCTACGGTAGTCATCGTCTTCGTAGTAATAAGACTATTGTCGGGACGTTAGAAAGTTACCGAAACTACGTCAAGCGGGAAAGAATACTTTACCATTGTCAGGTGGTACTCGTAGCGGGATCAGAGTTGTTACGAAGATTGGTGCTATTGCTTGATCACGAGATCTTGCAGCTGTAAACGAGATGTGTGGTCTGAGAAGCCGTTGGATCTGGTTTAGGTGATGGTGCTTGCTGGCAGGTGGAGCGGTGAACACGTGAGAGATATTGTAGGATTGTACCGAGTCTGGGAGGAATATTTGCCTGGGTGCCGGTGCTGACGGAGACATGGACCGGGACCGTGGGTGGCAGACGGCTCCATATACCCAAGAACCGGCCGATGTTGAGCTGGGGTCCATCTCTATTATGACCCGGATGCTCAGGTTTCAGGTCCGAAAGATAAATATCCCTTGATACGTGGCTGCTTTTGGGATCAGGAGCTATCCCTGAGTCATTACTCGCAGGCCAGAGACGGAATGATGAGGAGGAAACAAGTTTATCGCGTCATTGCTGGCGGCAAAGCCCACAGACGCCTGAGTATCTAGGCACCGGGGGTCTTGTGGACGGAGGCTCAGGCTAAAATACATGGGCGTGATACTCCGCGTAGAGTTGCGATGAAGGGAGGCCTCTTGAGAATGTGAGATGGCATCACATCATGACCCATTAGCCTTGCTGCTAAGGCAGGCCAAAGGAATCCTCCGCACTAGCAGATAGGTAGTAGCCAGGGAGCTCTAGTCTGACAGCGGTCGAGCAGGGACATGTGCAGTCCATCGCAGAGAGGAAACCTGGCATCGGATCTTTGCACCCATTGACTCACTTTGATGTCGCCCCCTGACCTCTTCCCCCAAGGCCCAGCCCATGGCTCACATGTTGTTATCACCGCGTAGCGTGAGCACGTCGTAGGGGGCACAACCTAGGCCCGATTAGTAGAGCGCAGTAGTTCGTCTGGTTTAGATCAAGGCATTCAATTCCGCAACTCCCTACGCAAAAAGCTGTGTTGAAGTTTACCTGATACTACCCGAAATACAGGAGGCTGCTCCTGTTCCGGCCGCAACCCCTTTCATGCCTCAGATTCCCAACCCATTAACCCCAGCCTCCTTTCTGGTTGATCGGTCCTCTCTATCTACACTGAGCCATAGTTGTATCCACCAATTTGCGCCATCAATCAAAGTGTCAGTAAGCTAGTTACCATTTCCATCCACTGGGTACCCCGCCTCCCCCTCTCGAAGCCCTTCCGTTGTACGCTTCAAGACCCCAAAGTGCTGATAGTCCTCAGCCCCCCTTAGCAGCAAGGGTACTGGCTTGGCTCAGAGTCCCAAGTGCCGGAAGTCTGTGCTTCAGAGACTCTGTTCCTGTTATGTCTCACGAAAGCTCGATAGCCACGGACACAGAACCCTTCGTCGCTCTCAGGCATCCGAAAGAAGGCCTGGGCCGCAGTACTCGAGAAAAACGCTAGTTCGGCGGTCGATAGGGAGTGTCCGGTGCTTGGCGGTGTGATATGGACGGAAAAGACGCGCCCCACGTTTGTGATGTGGGCCAGTAGCTCCAGGCAAGTGACGTCAAGTGGGAGGTTCTCGATCCACAGGGAACAGTTCTTGTGGTGCGGGATATTGGCGGGTACGTTTCGGAATCCGCGTGGATCGCCGGTGTAATTCGGCGAAAAGCCGTTTGCGATGCGGAGGGCAATCTCGTATGGCGAAAATAGTCTGTCTGCCTTGTCCGCGGCTCATCTCCGTCGGACGGAAAGCAAAGTCAAACGTTCTCCAGTCAATACTGGGTCCCTGTGGCATCGTGGATTCTAGCAGCATAATTGACAGCCGATTTCGAAGGCGCTCAAAGGTGGAGATGCCTTCGAAGCCAGACGCTGGCCGCGGGGGAAATGGCCTGTTGCAAGATCGACGTAGTTCAAGATTGAAGACAAAAGGGTAGCCACGAGTGCAGAAGGAGAATTTTCGATCACTCCTCCAGCCGGAGGGGAGGAGGTTGAAAAAGCGCTGAGACAAGTAGAAAAGCTGGCACAAAGGGGATTGTCCTCAGATAACAATCAGGCACAATGTTTGACCAAAGAAAGAAGCCATCGGGATCTCACGATGCGAAGTCGGTGTATACCATTGTTGAATGGAAGACGAAACAGCGTGAATATCACAAAGAGCGGCATCAATAGCCTCAGATACAGGATGCCATCGCATTTATTTCATAGAAATTCAATATCATACCACGTTCATGCCAACGAGTACTCCGAGTCTGTTCATGCTGTGTCTAGACCAGGGCGCCTCACGGATGGTTTATTTGAACCGAGAAAACGCTGCCCATGTGTCAAATGCCACCTAGAAGCTCATCGTGGGTGACGTCCGCGGGGAGGTTGAGCAGCCAAAGAGAACAATTCTCGGTGAGAACTAAGTTCGAGGTACCGAAATGGCCCGAAGGGCGGGACAGGGCAAGATGGCGGCGATCGGCCGTGTCGATCGATTGCAGGCCGGCGACCGAACTAGACCCGGGCTAAACTCGCTCGGAGAACTCGATGTGGCCGTCGATGATGTTCGAGACGCCGCTCTCGAGGAGGCTCATGTTCGAGATTCGGATAGCGTCGTAAGATGATACCTAGGTTGTGTTCGAAGTCTGATCAAATATCTTGAATCCGCTCGGTTGCTCAATGGCAGCGAGAGGACTCCGGCTTTGTGAAGAGCTTGAAGACCGTGACCACTGTAACCAACCTAGGTACCCTACAAAAGCCTGAGAGTTGAGGTTAGCAGTCTGCCTCGGCGTCGCTGATTGAATACGAAGATGGCGATGGGCTTTCCATGTGTGCGAGAGCACTTATGCAGATCCCCCTCAACGTGAGCGATGATGGAGTCGATATCGAAGTAAAATCTCTGGCTGAAGTACTGCAGCAACGATGGTACATGGACCAAGTTCTTTGGTCCGCCAATCTAAATCACCCGCGAAGGCCCGCAACCCTGTGATTCCTCTTTCCCAGATGCCGCGGGTTTGCAGCACCGAAACTTTGTTTCGGCTGAAGACCGCGATAACTCTGTGATTTCGGATCCATAAGCCGGGGCTACTGTTGCAGATCCGAAAAGCGCCTGCGCCGGGTCGCTTGAGAAGAAAACCACCTTGATAGCGTAGGTGAAATGACCTTTGGCAGGCTCCGGCGGGTTGATATAGGTGTTGAAAACACGACCGAGGTTGTGGAGGCTGGCGAGCAACTCGTGGTGTGTGATGTCGGCAGGAAGATTTTTGAGAAACAAGGCGCAGTTGAGCTGCTCATCGGGCACATTTGCGGCGATTCTTCTGAATTTCGTCGAGTCCCCTTGATAACTCGTGGGTTGTTCCGTGTCACAGAGCGCTGCGTGCTCTGTGTTACCCAAGACTCGAGGCGGACGGTTGTGCCAAGTCGCCATGTCCGTCGGGCAGAAAGCTAGGCTCTAGCATGTCCACTGGATTGGGTTTGCCGCTCCGGAAACGTATCTAGGGTTGTGGAAAGCAACAGTGGCCTTGGGCGGGAGCATATCGAAGGTGTGGTGTAGGTCGATGCCGATGGCAGGGTCAGAGATGAAGTTGCCGCTCTTGAATTTATGATGTGAGGAGAAAGGACGCGGACCGCAGGAAGAGGAACAGAGGGGGAATAAGTTGCGCAGCGGGCAAAGAATACCTAGTGGAGCAAAGGTCTGCTACTGTGTCGACGACAACAAATGCGAGCGACCTATTGTGCAATTGACGGCGGTTTCCATTTTTCCTTATCTATATTTACTCTGATTCTCATACCGCTGCTTGATGGACGAAAACACCGCGTGTTGAACCAAGTCAATGATGAACGACGAGGCAGCAAAATTTCACAAGTCGCTTCCTCAACGGCATGTTCCCTACCAAGAGCAGACACATGGCAGCAATGAGGTCTACGCGTATGCGGTAGGTTGAAGGTCACGTACCATCCCACTGTATGTACCCCCGTTTCTTCCCCAGGTTGACTAACACCAGTTGATGACTCTGGAGCACGCTGAGAAACTATGCCAGGAGGCTTTGCATCAAGCGTAGTAGTCATGATTGGTGGCTCGAAGAGCCGATGTGTCATGAATTCTAGAAAATAAACACCCAATAGGCATAGGGGTATTGTCGAACGCAATATGATATATCCAATCAAGATTCGCGTGTCCCATCGCTCTCAATGACGTAGCCACCAAACGCCTTCGTCGGCACCTTTCGTTCAAACAAGATGTCCAATTCTTCATAGGTCCTCCCTTTTGTTTCGGGCACGCGTAGATATGCCCAGACGAGACACAACCCAGCCAAACCACCAAAGAAGAATCCTAGCTTTCCCTGCATGTTCGCCTGATCAGGGTTGATCATGTATGGAATCGCCACCGTCATGATGCACCCGAGAACACCTTGCGATGCCGTAGCGAGCGCAATGCTTTTCGATCTCACGCGCGTAGCGCTAGCCTCGGAGATGATGACGAAGCAGACTGGGCCGATGGAGATATCGTAGAAGAAATTCCAGATCAGCATCAGTGAGGACTGCGCCCAGATGACGCTTGTGGGCCGGCCAGGGATGCAATCGAGTATGCCAATGATAAGTTGCAGCACAACAAGGAAGGCAAGGCCGGAGTTGTAGATCGTGCGGCGGCCATAGCGGATGATCAAGGGCCATGATGCCAGAGTGCCGACGAAGCCGACCGCTGCGGAAATATTAGTTTTGCAAAGCGTTCATGGGAGGGGAGTATGCTCACCAAGAAATCCGATGCCCATTGAGAAAGCGTCCTCGGTCGGTAACCCGGCCAGCTGGAAGAAATATGTCCCGTAGTTGATCAGATAGATTCCGCTCAGTACCTGGGTGCAGTAGACGCCGACAGAAATCTCGGTCCGCCGAAGGTTGACGCCTTTGAAACAATCCCAATAAGTGCTACCCATCTCGAGCTCCTGTTCCAGACGATCGGTCTCGGCGATGACCGCCAATGTCTGCTGGACGTTGACCTTCTCAGAGGCTAACCTCCGCAGGACAGCCTCAGCTTCGGCCATTTTGCCTTGTCGCACAAGCCACCAGGGGCTTTCGGGGACCCAGAAGAGGCCAGGGAGAATGGTCGCGCACCAGAACCACTGTAGGGCAAAGGGGATCGAGTAAGCCCAGTGGTCATTGAGCTTGCTCGTACCAGCGCAGATCCCATTTGCTAGGAGCTGACCCATGACGAAGCAGAGATTGACGTAGCTGGTGACGATGCCGCGAATTGCCATCGGGCAGACCTCAGACGAGTACGCGGGAGCGATGACAGCGTAGCAGCCCAAGACTAGGCCGCCTAGCAGCTCACCTACCAGAAGAACCTCCAGCGAGCGGGCAAAGAACTGGATGAAAATGAGCGCAGCTGTCAAGACGACGCAGGTCCCAAACGTCAACTTCCTGCCATATCGCTCCATTGGGTAACCAGCGAGGAGGGCACCGACTACCTGGCCTACAGGATTTCCCATCGAGAGGCCTGTCTGCCATGGTGCGCTTATGATGTACTGTTTCTGTCAGTTCATCGTGTCGGGCCTTGACAGGGGCCGAGGCGAGAGCTCACATTTCCATCGTATAAATAACCAAAGTCTTTCTGGAACTGCGGCATGGCGTAAAGGTTTCCGAGCAGCTGCGGGTCAAATGCCAGCATGATGACACCAAGCGACACAAACGCAGACCAGCCGATGGCCGCTGGGTACAGCTTGCAGGCCTCGAAGAAAGTGAGATTGTGCTCAAAGTCCACCCCTTCGTCGACAGAGGCATCGACGGTGACGGCGCCGGGTTTGGTGTCGTCCGGGTCATCGGCCGGGGCCATGCTGTCTGGCTTTCCCATACTGAAATCAACACCGCTGGTTCGCGAAGAGGTTTGAGAGGATGGACGGAGGCTGTCGTTTTGTGGCGGGCGAGCGAGTTGCCCGATGTTAGGTTGCAGGAGAGGAGTGCGCTCGGAGCAGGACAAGCTGCCCGAGGTCTGGGGAGCGGCCATCGCGTGGCATTTATTGTGATACCACCCCCGTTACCCCGCCGGTTGGTTGGTTGCAACGGCGTGCCAGTGGTCTGCCCGTCAGATCCTCCCTCGCCCCGGGCCCAGCTATTGGAGCCAGTCGATCCTCGAGGATTTCCTCGACCGCCACTTGCTACCCGCTTCTATCGTCCGGGGTGTCCAGTTGCGACTATAGCACGCGGTGCGACCCCAGTCAGAGGGCGCCGTGAATGGTTGGAGGGGGTCGGAATGGGCCGATTCAGGCTGTCATCTGGGTGGAGATCCCAGATAGGTGCACCGTCCGGCAGTAGACAATCGGTGCCGCCTGTCGTGCAACTCAAACCACTCCACCCTTTCTTCCGACCTTATCTTTCGCACAGAACCCACGTCGTTGAGATGGGAGAGCTGCAGCAGTGGACGGGATTGCTCTGCCTCTAAGGACCAGGACTTCCCTGGCTGTAGCGCACGTCGTTTTCCCGCGTTTGCCGTCGCAGAGAGGAACAAGCAGCGGGTCGGTTGCTGCGAGACAGGAACGAGCGCATTCCAGTGAGCTGTCGGCCGCAATTCTCACCTCCTCAGTTGCTCTTATGGTCTTGCGTGTCGGTGACGGGAGTTTGAACAACGGCTGTCGTTCCTTTCCCCCAGGGGTCGCCTTCCATGAACGGTGGCGGCCGGTGGCTTCCGGCCCGCCAGCTTTGACCCAATCACCTGGCAGGTGGCTGCGTTAGCGTCCAGCGAAGCTTTTCAGGGTGGTCTGGGCGCCCAACTTGGCAACGTTACACTGCAACTGGCGACGAAGACGAAAACATCGTCAACCCCTCAACTTTGCTTACCATGACCTTGCATTGCTCACAGGCCATGCCACAACAAACAAGAGCTCAAGATCCAACCCATCGTCACAATGGCGCATTCCCCCTTCCCAGACTCCGCGGGCGCGCTTTCTAAGGCGCCCAATGCCACCGCCACCGCGTCAGATCGAACTTCTCCACAGCTTTGCGACAGATCCCGGCAAAGCACCCGTTGAAAGGACAACCAATAGCAGACGGGATGGCCCCGCCCCTTCTGCTGCGCCGCTGGCAACAGGGGTTAATTAAGTGCGATACGAACGCGATAAGGCATGTGGAAATTCGACGATCCTTCTGAGCAGACACGAACAAACGCAATTCGAGATATACGTGTCGCCTGCTCACACTGTCGTCGCTGGCAATTGATCGCTGCCTCAAGACACAAGGAGCACATATCTATCGATGCGCAATCAACGGATCAGGGCCAGCGGAGCATGATGGCGCTTCTCCCCGGGAATTTCCGCGTGGCGCGCAGTGTGCTGCCTATTCTCTTCGCCGTCGTCCTGAGCTTCGTGCTCTTCTACGGCTACACGATACAGTCGGGCGGCGACGCCCTCCACCTACCCTCGATTCCCTTCATCAAACCGAAGCCTACCGACAGAAGACCGCCCACAACGTATGCACCACCAACGTACAAGCCTACGCCGACGTGGACGCCAGCGGCAGTCACCGACCCCTTCCCGCTCCTCGCGACATCGACCGCTACCCCGCCCCCGATTCCCGAATATAACATCCCGCGCCCGAACCTGCACGTCGAGTACGGCCTTGATGGAATACCGCCCCTTTACATTGGGTTCACGCGCCAATGGCCGATGCTGCTGCAAGCGGTGGTCTCCTATATCACAGCTGGATGGCCCGCCGAAAGCATATACATTGTCGAAAATACCGGGGTACACAATAGCAATCGGGATGGGAAACTGTCGTTACAAAATCCATTCTATCTGAACCACACTACATTGAAGCGATTGGGTGTCAATGTTGTTCAGACGCCCGTCTTGTTGAGCTTCGCCCAACTGCAGAACTTCTTCCTCCATGAGGCGTACCAACACGAACACCCCTACTACTTTTACAGCCACCAGGACGCGGTTGTT
>Ga0247770_1001930_pt1 | contig 13749 bp, 1 predicted proteins | sample UWRJL136409B6_FD_179943 | JGI IMG/M metagenome (GOLD analysis project Ga0247770, IMG submission 179943) | Plant litter microbial communities from Arlington Agricultural Research Station in Wisconsin, United States - UWRJ-L136-409B-6 | ecosystem: Environmental > Terrestrial > Plant litter >... | reverse complement strand
GCGCTGGTGGACGCGTTCTCGCGCGGCGCCGAATCGCCCCTCCCCGATCTCCCCGTGCAGTACGCGGACTTCGCGGCGTGGCAGCGGCGGTGGATGGCGTCCGGCGCCCTGGAGGCGCAGGTGGACTTCTGGCGCGGCGCCCTGGCCGGCGCCCCCGCCACCCTCGACCTCCCCGCCGACCGCCCGCGCCCCGCCGCGCGCACCCACCAGGGCGCCCGCCAGTACTTCCATCTCCCCGCCGGGACCGTCGACGCCGCGCGGACGCTGGGGCAGCGCGAGGGCGCCACCCTCTTCATGGTGCTCCTGGCCGCCTTCGACGTGCTGATGGCGCGCCTCTCCGGCTCCGACGACGTCGTGGTGGGGACGCAGACCGCCGGCCGCACCCGCCAGGAGACGGAGGCGCTGATCGGCATCTTCGTCAACGGGCTGGCGCTGCGGACCGACCTCTCGGGCGATCCCACCTTCCGCGAGGCGCTGGCCCGCGTTCGGCGGACCACGCTGGACGCCTTCGCCCACCAGGACGCGCCGTTCCAGACGCTGGTGGACGCGCTGGGCGTGGCGCGCACGCTCAGCCATCCCCCCGTCTACAACGTCTCCTTCCTCCTCCAGACCAGCGGGTTCGCCACCGCCGGAGCGTCGTCCGGGGGCCACGTTCCCCATCTCCCGAACGGGCCGGTCCCGCACGCGGCCGAGACGGAGCTGACCTTCGACCTCACCGAGACCGGCGGCGGGATCGTGGGGATGGCCACGTACAGCACCGAGATCTTCGACCACGACACCGCCGCCTCCTTCGTGGCGCGCTACGGCCGGCTCCTGGCCTCGCTCCTGGCCGCGCCGGAGGCCCGCCTCTCCACCCACGAGGTGGCGGACGAGGCCGAGCGCCGCCTGGTGCTGGAGATGGGGCGCGGGCCCACGGCGGAGTTCGAGCCCGCGCCCTCGGCGCACGCGCTGGTCGCCCGGCGCGCGGCGGAGGCGCCGGAGTCGGTGGCGGTGGTGTTCGAGGAGCGGGAGATGCCGTACGCCGAGCTGGACGCGCGCGCCGGCCGCCTGGCCGCCATGCTGCGCGCCCTGGGCGTCGGCCCCGAGTCGCGCGTGGCGGTGTCGATGGAGCGGGGGATGGAGGTGCCGGTCGCCGTCCTGGGCGTGCTGAAGGCGGGCGCCGCCTACGTCCCCATCGACCCCGCGTACCCGGCCGAGCGCGTCGAGTGGATGCTCGCCGACTCGGGCGCCGCCGTCGTGCTCACGCAGGAGCGGGTGATCGATCGCCTTCCATCCACCGACGCGCGGATCGTGGCCGTGGACGGGGAGTGGGAGCGGCTGGGGTCGGTCGATCTCGATCCCATCTCCGCCGACGTGCATCCGCTGAACGCGGCGTACGTCATCTACACGTCGGGATCGACCGGAAAGCCCAAGGGCGTGGTCGTTCCGCACGCGACGATGCTGAACCTGCTCCGCGCCGTGGTCGCGCGCTTCGGGATCACGGCGCGGGACCGCTTCCTCCAGTTCGCCTCGCTCTCCTTCGACAAGTCGGTCAAGGAGATCTTCGCCACCTGGGCGGCGGGGGCGGCGCTGGTGCTGCGGCCGGAGGAGCTGGCCGGCGGCGACGACTTCTCGCGCTGGGTGGAGGCGCGGGGGATCACCCTCACCGACTTCCCCACCGCGTTCTGGAACGAGTGGGTGCGCGACCTGGCCGAGTCGGGGGGGAGCGTGCCGGGGACGATCCGCCTCTGCTGCTTCGGCGGCGAGCGGGCGCGGCCGGACGCGGTGGCGCACTGGCGGCGGCTGGGCCCCGGCATCCCCCTGCTGAACAGCTACGGGCCCACCGAGACCACCGTCACCGCCACCAAGCACGACATCCGCGAGGGCGCCGACCCGCGCGCCGCCGTCCCCATCGGCCGGCCGCTGGCCAACGTGCGCGTCCACGTGCTGGACGCGGGGATGCGCCCCGTTCCCGCCGGCGTCCCGGGCGAGCTGTTCATCGGCGGGGCGGGGGTGGCGCGCGGCTACCTGGGGCGCGCCGCGCGGACCGCCGCCGTCTTCGTCCCCGATCCGTTCTCGAGCGAGGCGGGCGCCCGCCTCTACCGCTCCGGAGACCGGGTGCGGTGGCGGAGGGACGGCGAGCTGGACTTCCTGGGGCGCATCGACGCGCAGGTGAAGGTGCGCGGATTCCGCATCGAGCCGGGGGAGATCGAGATCGCCCTGCGCGCGCACGCGGAGGTGCGCGACGCGGTCGTGATCGCCCGCGAGGACGGCGGCCACCCCGCGCGCCTGGTCGCCTACGTGGTGCCGGCCGATGGCGCGCCGGTCGATTCCGCCGCGCTGCGGGCGCACCTGGCGGACCGCCTCCCGCCGTACATGGTCCCCTCCGCCTTCGTGGCCATCGAGCGCATCCCCGTGGCGCCGGGCGGCAAGGTGGACCGCCGCGCCCTCCCCGCCCCGTCGCCGGAAGTGGTCAAGGCGGGCGCGGGCGATCTCCCCCGCACGCCGGTGGAGGAGACGCTGGCCGCCGTGTGGGCGACGGCGCTGGGGGTGGAGAGCGTGGGGATCCACGACAACTTCTTCGCGCTGGGGGGCGATTCCATCCTGGCCATCCAGGTGGTCTCCCGCTCCACCCGCGCGGGGGTGCGCATCACCGCGCGGCAGCTCTTCCAGCACCAGACCGTCGCCGAGCTGGCGCGCCACGCGGAGACCATCGCCGGCGTGGAGACCGCCGCCGAGCCGCAGGGCCCCGTCGTGGGCCCCGCGCCGCTGCTGCCGATCCAGCGCCGCTTCTTCGCGCGGGAGCTGGCGGACGCGCACCACTGGAACATGAGCGTCATCGGCGCCGCCGCCGGGGTGGACGCGGCGGCGCTGGAGCGCGCCGTCCAGTCGATCCTCGCGCACCACGACGCGCTCCGCCTCCGCTTCGCCCGCGTGGACGGCGAGTGGACGCAGCACTTCGCCCCGCCGGAGGCCGTCGCGCCCTTCGAGGTGGTCGACTTCGGCGCGTACGCGGGAGACGCGCTCTCGCGCGTGATCGAGGCGCACGCGGCGGAGGTGCAGGCCGGGCTGGACCTGGAGCACGGCCCCCTCACCCGCGCCGTCCTCTACCGCGGCGGCGAGGGCGAGCCGGACCGCGTCCTCTGGGTCGTCCACCACCTCGCCGTGGACGGGGTCTCCTGGCGCGTGCTCCTGGAGGACCTGGCGACGGCGTACGCGCAGGCCGCCTCCGGCGCCTCCATCGTCCTCCCCCCGAAGACCGCGTCGTACCGGCGCTGGGCGGAGCGGATGGCCGCCTGGGCGAGCTCCGCGGAAGCGAAGGCCGGGGCGGAGTGGTGGATCGGGCGGCGGTGGGACCGCGCCTCCGCCCTTCCGTCGTCCGTCGATGCGGCGGACGACGCGAATCTCGAAGCGGACGCGCGCTCGGTCACGCTGGAGCTGGACGAGGAGACCACGCGGGCGCTGCTGCAGGACGTGCCGCCGGTCTACGGGACGCAGGTGAACGACGCGCTCCTGGCGGCCCTCGCCCGCGCGCTCTCGCGGTGGACGGGCGGGCGCGCGGCGGCGGTCACGCTGGAGGGCCACGGCCGCGAGGAGCTGTTCGAGGGCGTGGACGTCTCCCGCACCGTCGGCTGGTTCACCAGCGTCTTCCCCGTCCTCCTGGACGCGTCGACCGAGGACGTCGGCGCGCTGCTGCGGGGGACCAAGGAGACGCTGCGCGCGCTTCCGCACCGCGGCGTGGGCTTCGGCGCGCTCCGCTGGCTGTCGGCGGACGGCGAGCTGCGCGACCGGCTGGCGGCGATCCCGTCGCCCGAGGTGGTCTTCAACTACCTGGGCCAGTTCGGCGGGGGCGGGGAGGGCGAGGGGGGATGGCTGGGCGGGGCGCGCGAGAGCGCCGGGCCCGACCACTCGCCCCGCGCGGCGCGGTCGGCGGCGGTGGACGTGCTGGCCTCCGTCGCCGGCGGGCGGCTGCGCGTCACCTGGCAGTACGCCGGCCGCCGCTTCGCCCCGGCCGACGTCGAGCGCGCGGCGGCGGCGTACGTGGAGGCGCTGCGGGAGATCGTGGCGCACTGCCGCGCATCCGCCGGCGGCTACACCCCCTCGGACTTCCCGCTCGCGGACGTCGATCAGCCGACGCTGGACCGCGTGCTGGCGGAGGTCGGCGCCGGGGCGCGGGGGACGGTGGACGACGTGTATCCCCTCACCCCCCTCCAGGAGGGGATCCTCTTCCACGCGCCGGAGGGCGAGGGCGGGACGGACGTCTACGTGGAGGTGATGCGCATCCCGCTCCGCGGCCCGCTGGACGACGAGGCGCTGGTCCGCGCCTGGCGCGCGCTGGTGGAGCGCACCCCCACCTTCCGCACCGCCTTCGCCCGCCGCGCGGCGGAGCGGCCGCTCCAGGTCGTCCTGCGATCGGCCGAGCCGGAGATCGCGCGGCTGGACTGGCGCGATGCGCCGGCGGAGGAGGTCGAGGCGCGGATCGCCGCGCTGATGGAGGGCGAGCGGACGCGCGGGTTCCGGATGGAGCGGGCGCCGCTGCTGCGGGTGGCGCTGGCGCGGACGGCGGAGGAGGCGTGGGAGATGGTGTGGAGCCACCACCACCTCCAGATGGACGGCTGGTCGCTCCCGCGCGTGTCCGAGGACCTGAGCGAGCTCTTCACCGCCTTCGGCGAGGGGCGCGCGCCGCGGCTCCGCGAGCGGCGTCCCTTCCGCGACCACGTGGCCTGGACCCTCTCCCGCGACGCGGGCGCCGCCGAGGCGTTCTGGCGCGGCGAGCTGGCCGGCTTCGAGGGCTCGCCGCCCCTGCCCATCGGCCGGGCGGGGGGCGGGACGCCGCGCGTCTTCATGGAGGCGCGCACGCGGCTCTCGCGCGCGGCGGCGGAGCGGCTGCGGGCGCGCGCCGCGGCGGCCGGGCTCACGCCGACGACGCTCTTCCAGGGCGCGCTGGCCGTCCTCCTGGCGCGCTACACCGGCGTGGACGACGTGGCGTTCGGCAACACCGTCTCCGGCCGCTCCCCCGAGCTGGCGGGGGTGGAGGAGATGATCGGGATGATGATCAACACCCTCCCGGTCCGCGCCCGCGTCCTGCCCGAACTGTCTACATCCGAGTGGCTGCGCGACTTCCAGGCCCGCCAGGCCGAGGCGCGCCAGTACGACTTCGCCCCGCTGGCCCGGATGCGCGGGTGGGCGGGGATGGAGGGCGGGCGCGAGCTGTTCGAGACGATGTTCGTCTACGAGAGCTACCCCATCCCCAACCAGCCGGCCGCCGATCCCGCCGCGGAAGCGGCGGACGAGCCGGAGGTGGTGGAGGAGGACGGCCCGCCGCGCGAGCGGACCAGCTACCCGCTGGGCTTCGCCGTGGCGCCCTCCCCGCTCGGTGCGGAGGTGCGGCTGGGGTACGACGCCGAGCGCTTCGACGCCGTGTCCATGCGCCGGCTGATGCGCCACTACCTGGCGCTGGTGGACGCGCTCTCCACCGCCGGCGACACCCCGCTCCACGCCCTACCCATGCTCTCGGCGGAGGAGGAGCGCGTCCTGGTCCGCGAGTGGAACCGCACGGACGCGGAGGCCGAGGTAGCGCCGCTCCACCGCCTCTTCGAGGCCCGCGCCGCGCGCGCGCCGGGCGCGACGGCGATCGCCTTCGGCGGCGAATCGATCGGCTACGGGGAGCTGAACGCGCGCGCCAACCGGCTGGCGCGGCGGCTCGCGGCGGCCGGCGTGGGCGCGGAGTCCGTCGTCGCCGTCTCGCTGGAGCGGTCGCCGGAGATGGTCGTCGCGCTCCTGGCCGTCAACAAGGCGGGCGGCGCCTTTCTCCCCGTCGATCCCGCGTATCCGGCGGAGCGGCGGCGGTGGATGCTGGAGGATTCCGGCGCCCGCGTCGTCGTCACCCACTCCTCGCTCGTCCCCCATCTCCCGCCGACGGATGCGATCGTCGTCGCGCTGGACGCGATCGCTGGGGAGATCGATCGGGAGGACGATTCCAATCTCCCGGTCGAGGTCGATCCGGAGGGCGCGGCGTACGTCATCTTCACCTCGGGATCGACCGGGCGGCCGAAGGGCGTCGTCGTCCCGCACCGGGGGATCGGGAACATGGCGGCGATGCTGGGCGAGATGCTCGGCGTCTCCCCCGCGTCGCGGACGCTGCAGTTCGCCTCCTTCTCCTTCGACGCGTCCATCGGCGAGGTGGTTCCCACGCTCCTGGGCGGCGCCACGCTGGTGATGGCGGACCCGGAGCGGATGGCCGGCCCGGAGCTCCTCTCCATCCTCCGCGACGAGGCGGTCACCGCCGCCATCCTCCCGCCGTCGCTGCTGGCGGCGCTCCCGGACGCCCATCTCCCCGCGCTGCGGACGATGGTCTCGGCCGGCGAGGCGGTGAGCCCGGAGGTGGTGCGCCGCTGGGGCGCCGGGCGGCGCTTCGCCAACGCCTACGGGCCCACGGAGAACACCGTCGGCGCCTCGTTCTCCGCCGATCCCGCGCCGGCGGACGGGCGCGTTCCCATCGGCCGGCCGTTCCGCAACGTGCGCGCGTACGTCCTGGATCCCGCCCTGCGCCCGGTCCCCGTCGGCGTCCCGGGGGAGATGTACGTGGGCGGAATCCAGCTTGCCCGCGGCTACCTGGGCCGCCCCGGGCTGACGGCCGACCGCTTCGTCCCCGATCCCTTCTCGGGGGACGCGGGCGGGCGGCTGTACCGCACCGGCGACCGCGTGCGGTGGCTGGAATCCGGGGAGATGGAGTTCCTGGGGCGCGTGGACAGCCAGGTGAAGGTGCGCGGCTTCCGCGTGGAGACGGGGGAGATCGAGTCCGTCCTCCTGGAGCACCCCGCCGTGCGCGAGGCCGTCGTCCTGGCGCGCGGCGAGGGCGATTCGCGCCGCCTGGTGGCCTACGCCGCCGCGTCGGCGGACGCGCGTCCCTCGCCGGCGGAGCTGAAGGCCCACGTGGCGTCGCTCCTCCTGGACCACATGGTCCCCTCCGCGTTCGTCATCCTGGACGCCTTCCCGCTCACCCCCAACGGGAAGATCGACCGCCGCGCCTTGCCCGATCCCGATCTCGGCTCCGACGGGGACCGCGCCGCGCCCCGCACGCCGACGGAGGAGATCCTGGCCGGCATCTGGGGCGAGCTGCTGGGGATGGAGGGCGTGGGCGCGGACGGCGAGTTCTTCGCGCTCGGCGGCCACTCGCTCCTGGCGACGCGGCTGGTCTCCAGGATCCGCGAGGCCTTCGGCGTGGAGATGGCGATCCGCACCGTCTTCGAGGACTCCGTCCTCTCCGCCCTCGCCGCCCGCGTGGACGAGGCCCTGCGCGCCGACGACGGCGTCCGCCTCCCGCCGCTCGTCGCGCGAGAGGACGGGGAGGATGCGCCGCTCTCCTTCAGCCAGGAGCGGCTCTGGCTCCTGCAGCGCCTCACGCCGCGGTCGCCGGCCTACAAGGTCCCCGTCGTCCTCCGCTTCGGCGGTCCGCTGGACGCGGAGGTGATGGAGCGCGCGGTGGCGGAGATCGTCCGCCGCCACCACGTCCTCCGCACCGTCATCGCGCAGACCGACGCCGGCCCCGTGCAGCGCGTCGTGCCGGCCGGCTTCCATCTCCCGCTCCACGACCTCTCCGCGCTCCCGGCGGACGAGGCGGAGGCGGAGGCGCGGCGGCTGGTGCAGCGCGAGTGGGACACGCCCTTCGAGATCGAGGGCGGCCCCCTCTTCCGCCCGATCCTGGTCCGCATCGCCGCGGACGACCACGTGCTGCACCTGACGGCGCACCACACGGTGTTCGACGGCTGGTCCGCCGGCGTCTTCCAGCGCGAGCTGGCGGCGCTGTACGACGCGTTCGCGAAGGGCGAGCCGTCGCCGCTCGCCGACCTCCCCGTGCAGTACGCGGACTTCGCGGCGTGGCAGCGCGGGTGGATGACGGACGAGGCGGCCGGGAGGCAGGCGGCCTACTGGCGCGGCCGGCTGGAAGGCGCGCCGCCCCTCCTGGAGCTGCCGACGGACCGCCCGCGCCCCGCCGTGCAGGGGTACCGGGCGGGGCTGGAGGAGAGCGCGATCGCCCCCGGGCTGCTGGCGGGGGTGCGGGCGCTGGCGCGGCGCGAGGGGGCGACCCCGTTCATGGTGCTCCTGGCGGCGCTGGACGTGGTCCTCTCCCGCTGGTCCGGGCAGGAGGACCTGGTGGTCGGCACGCAGGTGGCGGGGCGGACGCACGCGGGGACGGAGCCGCTGATCGGCGTCTTCCTGAACACGCTGGCCATCCGCGCCGACCTTTCCGGCGCGCCCAGCTTCCGCGCGCTGCTGGCGCGGGTGCGCGAGGCCACGCTGGGCGCCTACGCGCACCAGGACGTGCCGTTCGAGCGGGTGCTGGACTCGCTCCGGCTCCCGCGCTCGCTGGGGCACTCGCCGGTCTTCCAGGTGATGGTCAACTACCAGAACTTCGGCGGCGGATTCCCCGTCCCCGCCGGCCTGGAGCCCCGCTCCTTCGGCGGCACGGCGCCCACGTCCAAGGTGGACATGACGCTGTACGCGGGCGAGGGGGCGAGCGGCCTCGGCCTGGCGCTGGTCTACTCCGCGGAGCTCTTCGACGCTCCGCGGATGCGCGAGCTTCTGGCGCAGACGACCGCCGTCCTGGAGCAGGCGGTGGACGATGCCGACCGCCCCGTCGGCGAGATGCCGCTGCGGACGATCGAAGCGGCGTCCGTCCTCCCCGATCCCGCCGAGCCGCTGGACCGGACGTGGCGCGGGAGCGTCCCGGAGATCTTCGCGCGCCGCGCGGCCGAGCGCCCCAACGCCCTCGCCGTCGCCGATCCGCTGGAGCGCTGGACGTACGCCGAGCTGGACGCCGCCACCGCCCGCATCGCCCGCCGGCTGACCGAGGGCGGCGTGCGGCCGGGCGACACCGTGGTCATCTGGGCCCACCGCTCCGCCGCCATGGTGCGGGCGATGATGGGCGTGCTGCGCGCCGGCGCCGCCTTCGTCGCCCTCGATCCCGCGTATCCCGCGGCGCGGCTGGCCGAGTACGTCCGCATCGCCGCCCCGCGCGGCTTCCTGCGCATCACCGCCGCCGGCCCGGTGCCGGCGGTGGTGGAGGAGGCGCTGGTCGAGACCGCGACGGTGGCGGTGGAGGTGGGATCGAAGTCCGCGGACGGGATCGACGGCGTGGACGGATGGGGATCGATGTCCCCCAGCGCCCGGGCCGTGGAGATCGGCCCCGATTCGTTCGCCTACCTCTCCTTCACCTCGGGGACGACGGGCGCGCCCAAGGCGGTGATGGGGCGCCACGGATCGCTCACGCACTTCACCCCCTGGCTGGCCGAGCGCTTCGCGCTGACGGCGAGCGATCGCTTCTCGCTCCTCTCCGGCCTCGCGCACGATCCGCTGCACCGCGACGTCTTCACCCCGCTCCAGCTCGGCGCGTCGGTCATCGCGCCCGATCCGGCCGGGGTGGGCACGCCCGGCTATCTCGGACGGTGGATGGCGGACGCGGAGGTCACCGTGGCGCATCTCACCCCCGCCATGGGGCAGCTCCTGGCCGACACCTCCGATTCCGACGACGACGGCGCCGGGTCGATGCCCAGGCTGCGCCGCGCCTTCTTCGTGGGCGACGTGCTGGCGCGCGGCGACGTCGCGCGTCTCCACCGCCTCGCGCCCAACGTCACCGTCGTCAACTACTACGGCTCCACCGAGACGCAGCGAGCCGTCTCCCACCACGTCGTCGATCCGAACGCCGCCGGCACCGCCAGGCCCATCGTCCCGCTGGGGCGCGGCATCCCCGGCGTGCAGCTCCTGGTGCGCGCGGCGAACGGCGCGCTGGCGGGGATCGGCGAGCTGGGCGAGGTGTGGCTGCGCAGCCCGCACGTCGCGCTGGGCTATCGGGGCGACGCGGAGCTGACCGCCGCGCGCTTCGTCGCCAACCCATGGACGAGCGAGCCGGGCGACGTGATGTACCGCACCGGCGACCTCGGCCGCTACGGCCCGGACGGCGAGGTGGAGCCCGCCGGGCGCGCCGACCAGCAGGTGAAGGTGCGCGGCTTCCGCATCGAGCTGGGCGAGGTGGAGGCCGCGCTCGGGAAGCACCCCGCCGTGCGCGAAGCCGTCGTGATGGCGCGCGGCGAGGGCGACGCGAAGCGCCTGGTCGCGTGGCTTTCGTCGACGGGCGAGCAGCCGGCGACGCGGGAGATGCGCGACCACCTCCGCGCGCTGCTCCCGGACTTCATGGTCCCCTCCGCCTTCGTCTGGCTGGACGCGCTCCCGCTGACCCCCAACGGCAAGGTGGACCGCCGCGCCCTCCCCGATCCGCAGGCCCCCGCCTCCGCCGCCCCGGTGAAGCCGCGGACGGCCACGGAGCAGGTGATCGTGGAGATCTGGATGGAGGTGCTGGAGGTGGAGAGCGTGGGCGTGGAGGACGACTTCTTCGTGCTCGGCGGCCACTCGCTCAAGGCGACGCAGGTGCTGGCGCGCATCTCCGGCATGCTGGAGGTGGAGCTTCCCCTCCGCGTGCTCTTCGAGACCCCGACCGTCGCCGGCCTGGCCGCCGCCGTCCAGGCCGCCGGCGGCGGCGCCCTCGCTGACGCGCTGGCGGAGCTGGAGGGGCTCAGCGACGAGGAGGTGGCGGCGCTGCTGGAGGAGATCGGCGAGGAGGCGTGAGGGCCGGGCGGGGCGACGGGCGGGGGAGACGGGCGGCGGTGCGCGCCCGCGGCACCCTCACCCCCCCGGCCCCCCTCTCCCGGTGACGGGAGAGGGGGGAAAACTGCTTGCGGGGGCGAGTTTTACGTGGACTCGTCGTTTCTTGTCTCTTCCCCCCAGGGTTTTTTGGGGGGAGGCCGGGAGGGGGCCCGCCGCGGCATGCGACAGAGCCGTCGAACGCCTGGATAGCAGACTTCGTCGCCCGCGCCGACGACGGCGCGCGGTAGAAAAAGCTCCCTCCCACCGCTTGCGGGGGGAGGAGCCAGGAGAGGGCGCCGCCGCGGCATGCGAGACCGCCCATCGATCCTTCCCCGTCATCGGCGGCAGTCCGCCTGGATCGGCACGAAAACGCACCGCGCCACACCGGATCGCAGCCGTCAGCCCCATCCCGAGCACCCGGCGCCAGCGCCTTCCGTCTCGTCGGAAGCCATCCCAAACGGAGCAGGACATGGCCGACATCACCTCCCGGCTGGGCGACCTCTCGCCCGAGAAGCACAGGCTGCTGGCGCTGAAGCTGAAGCAGAAGGCCGCCGCGGCCGAAGCGTCCGCCGGCCGCGGAGGCGGCGAGCGCCCGTCCGAGCTTCCCGCGTCGTTCGCGCAGCGGCGGATGTGGCTGCTGGACCGCCTGGAGCCGGGGAGCACCGCCTACTCCATGCCCCGCGTCTGGCGCATCCCCGGCCCCCTGGACGTGCCCGCGCTGGAGCGCGCCGTGGACGAGCTGGCGCGGCGCCACGAGACGCTGCGCACGCACCTGGAGGAGCGCGGCGGCGAGCCGGTGCAGGTGGTGGCCCCGCCCGCGCCCTTCCGGCTGGAGGTGACGGACCTCTCCGCGCTTTCCCCCCACGAGGCCGACGCCGAGCTGGACCGGCTGGCGCGCGCCGACGCCGCGGCGCCCTTCCGGCTGGAGGAGGGCCCGCTCTTCCGCGCCTCCCTCGTCCGGCTGGCGGCGGACGAGCACGCGCTCCTCTGGAACCTGCACCACGCCGTCACCGACGGCTGGTCCACCGGCATCCTGGTCCGCGAGCTGAGGGCGCTGTACGGGGCCTTCTCCCGCGGCCGCCCCTCGCCCCTCGCCCCGCTCCCGCTGCAGTACGGCGACCACGCCCTCCGCGAGCGCGAGCGCCTCTCCGGCGACGGGCTGGCGCGGCTGCTGGGCTTCTGGCGCCGGGCGCTGGAGGGGGCGCCCACGCGGCTGGAGATCGCGCCGGACCGCCCGCGGCCCCCCGCGCGCACCTACCGCGGCGCCGCCGTCACCGCCTCCCTGCGCGACGACCTCCCCGCGCGCGTCGACGCGCTGGCGCGGGCGCACGACGCCACGCCGTTCATGGTGTACCTGGCCGCCTTCCAGCTCCTGCTGGGCCGCTACGCCCGCCAGGACGACGTGCTGGTGGGGACCGCGGTCGCCAACCGCGCCTCGGCGGACGTGGAGGGAATCGTCGGGTTCTTCGTGAACACCCTGGTGCTGCGCGGCGACCTCACCGGCGACCCCACCTTCGCGGAGCTGCTGGGGCGCGTGCGCGAGGCCACCCTGGGCGCCTTCGAGCACCAGGCGCTCCCCTTCGAGAAGCTGATGGAGGAGCTGAACCCCGAGCGCTCGCTCAGCCACGCGCCGCTGGTGCAGGCCGTCATCGTCCTGCACAACCAGCACAGCGTGGGCGGGGGATTGGCCGCGGCGGCCGGCGCGGCGGAGGGCGAGCTGCGGCTGGAGGCCCGGGGCGGCATCGAAGAGGCGGCCCGCTTCGACCTCAGCCTGGACCTGGCGCAGGGGCCCGGGGGCGTCCGCGCGCGCCTCAGCTACGCCACCGACTTCCTGGAAGAGGCCACCGTCCGGCGGATGCTGGGCCACTTCGGCACGCTGCTGGACGCCGCCGTCCGCGCGCCGCGCGCGCCGCTCTCCACCCTCTCCATGCTGGACGCCGAGGAGCGCGCCGCCCTCGCGGCCGCCGCCTCGGCCACGGCGCGGTACCAGGTGGAGCACGCGCTCCCGGCCATGTTCGCCGAGCAGGCCGCGCGCACGCCGAACGCCCCCGCGCTCACCTTCGGCGGCGAATCCGTCACCTACGCGGAGCTGGACGCGCGCGCCAACCGCCTCGCGCACCACCTGGTGAAGCGCGGGGCGCGGAAGGATTCGCTCGTCGGCCTCCTGGTGGAGCGGTCGGCGGAGACGATCGTCGGGATCCTGGGGATCCTGAAGGCCGGCGCCGGCTATCTCCCGCTCGACCCGGCGTATCCGGACGATCGGCTGGCGTACGTGCTGGAGGATTCCGGCGCGTCCGTCGTCGTCTCCACCGCCGGTCTCGCCGGCCGTCTTCCGGGCGAGGGGACGACGATCGTCCGCGTCGACGTGGACGCGGACGCCATCGCGGCGGAGCCGTCCGGCGCGCCGCCGATCGACGTCTCCCCCGATGCGCTGGCGTACGTCATCTACACGTCGGGATCGACGGGGAAGCCCAAAGGGGTGCAGGTCACGCACGCCAACGTCGTCCGCCTCTTCGCCGCGACGGGCCACTGGTTCGGCTTCGGGTCCGACGACGTGTGGACTCTCTTCCACTCGACCGCCTTCGACTTCTCCGTCTGGGAGATCTGGGGGGCGCTGCTGTACGGCGGCCGCCTCGTCGTGGTCCCGTTCGAGGTGTCGCGCTCGCCGGAGGAGTTCCACGCGCTGCTGGAGGCGGAGGGCGTCACCGTCCTCAACCAGACCCCCCTCCCCCTTCCGCCCGCTGATGCGCGCGGACGAGGAAGCGGCGGCGCGCGGGGAGATGCGCGGCCTCGCGCTCCGCCACGTCATCTTCGGCGGCGAGGCGCTGGACCCGGCCACGCTGCGCGAATGGGTGGACCGGCGGGGGGATGATCGCCCGCTGCTGGTCAACATGTACGGCATCACCGAGACGACCGTCCACGTCACCCATCGCGTGATCCGCGAGGCGGACGTGCGCGGCGGATCGTCGTCCCCCATCGGCATCCCCATCCCCGACCTGTCGGTGCATCTGCTCGATCCGAACGGACAGATCGTCCCGACCGGAGTCGTCGGGGAGATGTACGTCGGCGGCGGCGGTGTCGCGCGTGGATATCTCAATCGTCCGGAGCTGACGGCGGAGCGGTTCA
>Ga0247770_1001929_pt1 | contig 13753 bp, 11 predicted proteins | sample UWRJL136409B6_FD_179943 | JGI IMG/M metagenome (GOLD analysis project Ga0247770, IMG submission 179943) | Plant litter microbial communities from Arlington Agricultural Research Station in Wisconsin, United States - UWRJ-L136-409B-6 | ecosystem: Environmental > Terrestrial > Plant litter >... | reverse complement strand
GGGGGGGGGGACTTGAACGGGGACGGGGAGTGAGGAGGGGATGAGGAAATGGAGAAGGCATACCTCGCAATAGAACCCTTGAATTTAGCGCTCTGCACCGCAGCACGACCCTCGATACCGCCCATGACAATGAACATCCTCACATCAGAGGCGGCATTGGGCACCCGAGCAGCATTGACCTTCGAAACAGCAAGACAGGTCGTGTGTGTCTTCCATGGGGCCTTCCGCGTCTCCGCCGCGCGGGACGGGTTCGAGGAGAGATCAAAGACATGGAGGTTGTTGTCAGCCGTGGAAAGTACAAGGCGATCGTCGGTGGTGTCCATGGCGTAGACCCGCTCTCCGCAGGACACAACGGCTGCGGGCTGCGGCTGGCGGAGATCCCAGTAGCGGAGGGTCTTGTCCCAGGAGCCGGTGGCGACGATGGGCGCCTGGGCGTTTGGGATGGAGACGAAGCGGACGGTGCGGATGGGCTTCGTGTGGCCGGTCCAGGTGTGAGTCTGGCCGGTTGCTGCGTCGAGGACGTGCAGCGCCATGTCGGCGCATGCGGCGGCAACGAGGGTGCCTTCCTGCGGTTGGTCAGTATACCGAGAAGAAAAAGGGGAGGGGGCTACTCGCCTACAAAACAGTTCGTTGGCGCTTCTTTGTCGTCATGTCGAAGCCGGGCTTACCTTGTTGAAATCGCAGTCGAGGAAGGGCGCGTTGGTCGGGTTGTTGATGGTGGTGAGGCCCCTGATGTTGCTGGGCTGGGCGACATCGTAGATGTATACCTTGCCGTCCCAGCTGGTGGCAGCGACATGGCTGTACGCGGGGGACCAGCAGACCGACGAGATGGTGTCTTGAGGCCCCGCTGGGAAGACAACGTCTTTGGCCAGGCTGCCGATCTCCGGCTTGGGCTTGTTCCCGTTTGCCATTTTGATGTTGTCTGTCCAAAAGACGAGAGCTTGGAGTACGTTGTGAGAGTCGTTCTTGTCGCTGTTGCCGTAGTATCGTAGTGTCGTGGGCACGGGGTATCGTGTCTGGCATGAATAAAAGCTGAAGACCGTCTGCAATGAGAGATACGCCTTAATATGTGATTCATCCTTGCCCCCAGGCTGCAAAGGCTGTCATCCAAACTTTGTGCCATGATTGGTTGGGGGCTGGTCAAGCAGCCAATTGCCTGCGAGTATTGGATGACGGTTCAGCCGGCGGAGTTCCTCCTTGCTCGCGTGGAACTCCGCCATCAGCGCCCTCCTCATCTGTCGTACGTAACTTCTACGCCCCTTGGTTAAACGGCTTTCTGCAACCCAACACGTCTGCCGGAAGTTAGTACAAAGTTACTAGTCGCGGCGGCCTGCCATTTATCATTATTATTGCGTTCTCGAAATACCGAAAATATCATCGCTAGGGTATCAAAAGTAGAGCAAAGTAACCTATACCGTATCGTCCATATCGTCCGGTTATGCAGTTGGGCCCAATGTCCCTCGTCATACCTAGATGACAACCGTTGTGACCTAACGCCCGTATACTCCACCATGCCATGCCATGTTATACTTCTTCCAGTTGTTCAAGCTTCTTCCGTACCAATGTGCCTCAAGCTCTACTTCCGCGGGCCAAGCTCAATACCATGCTGGCCCCACACCTCATAAACCCTATCCCGAATAGCCTCGTGGCCAAGGGAGCGCTGCCAACATGTCAGTGATTATTCCGGTATCTCGCCAAACCAGGAACACCTACCGGATGAAACGTCTTGCCGTAGTACGTTGGCGCCCGCCACGAGTTCTCCCCAACCGGATCCAGAAGCTTATGCTCAGGATACCTCTTCTTCGCCGTAGCCATGTAACAGAGCGCCCTTTCACCCCAGTCCCCTCCCCTCTCTGCAGGACTCAAGCACTTCTCCGGCTCGACCAACATCTCCTCCTCCGCGCTCAACATCCCCTCTGTCTCATTTCCCTTGCCCCCTCCCAGCCCATTATCCACTCCACCCGGCAAGAAAAACCACGTCTCCTCCCTCCCATAATCCGGCTCCTGCACCCCCTTTTCACAGAACCGATGCCCCTCGAAGGCACTATCAAAATCCACAAACACGACCCTCTCCATCCCCGCAAAAGCTCCATTCACACCCTCCACAACCCTCCTCACCTTCTCGTTCACCCCCTTAACCAACTCATTCACCCTCCTCCTCAGTTTCTTGGTTAACTTCGGCCCCCTCACTACCCCAGCACCACCCCACCAAACACCAAGGCTCACATCATCACACTCCTCCGTCTCCGCGTCAAAGAACTGCGCATACCCCGTCACCGTGATGGTAAACCCCGGATGCACCTCCCACCTTACCTTATCCAGCACCTCCCTCAGCACCAGCATCAGCCGCAGCTCGAAATCCGGAGCCCGGATGGCTGCGTCGGATGCGGCCAGAGCGGCTTCGCAGGTGCCGGAGTAGAAGGAGTAGAAGCGGAAGATGCAGGCGTTGAGGACGTCGAAGAAGCCGAGGTCGTTTCCGCCTATGGAAAGGGTGGCGAAGGCGGGAGGGTGCGGGGTGAGAGTGAACGTGTCGATTTGAGAGGCGGGTTTACCGGAGGGGGAGGTGAGAAGGTCGGTTGTGAGGGAGCCGGTGCAGGAGAGCCATTGGAAGGGTGAGGGGATGGTGGAGCTGTTGTCTGAGGAGGAGAGGGTGGTGATGGAGGAGTTAGGGAGGAGGAGGTCAGAGGCGAGGAGGAAAGGGTAGGCGCCTGTCCCTTGGCGGCAGTTGTTTTCTTTCTCGCCCGGGATGGGGGTGCCGATGCCGGCGGAGTAGGAGTCGCCGAGGGCGACGAAGCCGGGGATCTTTGCGTGGTGTTGGTGGTGGTGTTCGTCGTGTGTTAAGACAACTTGCTGCGGTGGGCGGGCATCGGCGGTGAGTGTGAGGATGCTGAGTACCGAGAGGAGGCTCCCGCGGGTCCACATGGTTGATGGATGCGAATGTGATAAACGCAACGAGCAAAGCGGTATTATGATGGCTCAAGAGCTTAAGAGCCCTCGACGGGACGAAGCGGAGCTAGGTATTACGGCATAACACACAGGACGGAACTGGGTTTGGGGAACGGGGGAGTCATTATAGCCGTTGGGTTGTCGTCAGCCATCCCCCCGCATGCTCATTGAGCTGAAAGGCAGCAGTCGTGGGGTGCTGGAGTCAAAGAATGCGGGATGGCCAATGAGATGCGATAGCGATGTGTGAATGAGCCAACCAAAACCCGCACCTATGCCACGCGGCCCAACCTCCTGATCGGTAGGCCTGAGGAAGTCACGATTAACAACGGAGCCTCGCTGGGCATCGAGAAGCGAACCACATCACATCCCTGCTTGGCGCGATGGCGTTGATAAGTCGAAGCCACAGGGGTAAGCCACCAAGCACGTCTTCAATTCTTCAATCTCTCTGTTATGCGACTCCCCTGATATCTTGCAGCGTGCCCGGCCGATTATGGGCTGAATAGACGAAAATCAACGCACGTGGGACGCCGTGTCATTTTGCGCCCCCAAAGACAGAGATAAACCCCCACCGGCTACCCAAGAAAGTGTTACAATCCCCTGTTCAAGCTGGGACGGCCGCCGACGCCGAGTTGCGGTGCAGCTTCGCCTTGATCTTGCTCCTCAGGCTCGTCTTCTCCTTCGTCGCCGATGCGCTACCGTTGGCATGGCCGTTGGCGTGGCCGTTGGCATGGCCGTTGACATCTTCTTTGCTATCCGTTTGCACAAGAGCACCGTTGGGTCCCTCCTTGTGGACACCCTTCACATCCAGCAAACCTGCAAATCCAACGTTTCAATAACAAGGCGTGATTAGGAACCCCCCGTCATCCAGCGACGCGAACGTGGCTCGGATAGGGGATGGAGAAGGGGAGGGGGAGGTGTACTTACGATCGGCCTCGCGCCCGGCACCAGGTGCTGCCGCATCAAAGTCGCCACCGTCCGCCTTGAGTCCCGACGACTTGACGTACAGCTCCCCTGTGCCGTCCTGGTGCTCGTCGCTGTCTGGCAGATGCACGGCACCGCCTGCTGTCTCGTTGCTCTTGCCCTTATCGAGGCTGCTGTTGCTGCCGCTCTGGCCTGCATCTCCGCCGTTCTCTTTGGCAATCACTTCGAGCGGTTTGGGGCCTGGCCCGTCTAGCTTGTCCGGGTTGTCACCCACATCCATACCACTCCCTGAGTCGTCGACGTTCTCCTTCGCTGCGGCGTTCTCATGGTGTGTCTCGGGGTCAGATGGACTGCGGACATCGTTCTGCGCCTTAGTGCTATCGCCTGCCAACTTCGACGAGTCCTTCACTTCGGCTGGGTTTGTTTCAGGCACAGCAGTCGCATGGGTCTCCGTTGGCGCTTCTTTTGGCTGTGCTGTCTCGGTCTCGACTGGAACTGTGCCAGTCTCGCCCGGGGCCGTGCTTTTGGTGCTCACTTCGCTCGGCTCTGGCAAGACGGTCTGAGTTTAGCAGAAGGGGTCACTACTAGAACGTCGGTGGTACTCTATGAAAGACACGGTAAGCTTGGGGACCACTAGGGACTTTATGGGGCCTACATACCACCCATATTCCCTGCATCGTACGGTTCACCCTTGGACACGTCGCCAGACATGCCAGAGACAGGTTCTTGATGGGCATCGGCGTCCCCCCAGATCGCCTTGGTGGCTGCGTTCTTCAATGTATTGATGGACTCCATGGTTGAGTTTGTTGGTATCAATGATTAAGCACTACAGCATGGGAAAGTATTCTTGGTAAGTTTTATTGATGGATGATAGCAATCATCACTAGAAGATTCTTGGCTAAAAGATGGAAAAGAAATGTGTAATACGGGGGGGTGCGACTCTTCTTTATGACGGCCAACTACTTCATCACCTCACCATACATCCAACTCAAAAGGGGTCTGACGTAGGTAGGAGGAGGGGGGCTCTCGTAGCGTTCGCAACGGCCACACCAAGCTTGCCAATACAAGTGTAGGGTAGACCACAGAGGCTGTGATCCCCCCAATCTCTAGCCTATTGCCGCCTCCCGATTACAGGTGATCTCGAGGGCTCTTCCATCATTCCGCGCCGGAGCGGGAACCCGTGACGGGCGTCGTCTCTGGGCAAATCAAGCTTTCGGCTCTGCCTTTCCGTCCAAAAACCCAAAGGCCCTGCCACTCGTCTTTCGAAGCTGCCCTTCGACATCAGACGGCTGCCGCTATTTCGTGGTTGGCTATGACGTTTCGGTGGCCGGCCGATCTCCCCCAAAGAACCCCCCATTACGTCACTGTTTTGGGGGTTGTGTGCCCCTCACGCTCCTCCGCACTGCGACTGCGGGGGGGAGGACGAAGACATGGACGTCGCCACTTGCCAATTCGAGAGTTTTGAAGCGAGACGGTAAAGCCAGCAGCCGGTTTTGTCTGTGTTGCTTGATCTATCGGGTAGTACACGACGGGAAGTGGCAGTTTGAGATTGAGGCTTGCTTCGTCGCACGCCCAAGATGAGGGTTCGCGGATCGCTGATGCGCTGAATGGTGTCTCTTGGCGAGGCTTGCTTTGAGGCCAAGAGGTATAGCGTACCCGGATCACTCTATGTTGGGGTCTATCTTACCTAGCCTAGAGTATTCCTGTTTGGATCTGAGTGGGCTAGCCCTTGTGGCACTGGAGGACGGTAGATGGCAACTTGCAAGGTAGACAACGGGACGACCCTCAAACTGGGGCTTCGTGCCGTCATCGTACTGAACAGCGCGCGATTTCTGTTGAGAGATCAGGGCATGAGCTGAGAATGCCCCTGGGCTTACACCTAGGCATGTTGAAGGTATTGTTAGTACGAGCACTTAATGATAGCTTGATATCGATGACCATGAATGCTAAAACCACACATACACACAAACTACCTATACCTCCAGATAACAATGCAAAAGCCAGAACGGATCCTACCCCCGTATGCTAACATGCTAGGAACGCTCCAAAACGACCGACTAGAACAAACAACAGCAAGAAAAACAACTTCCAGGTTCATCCCGCGGGACCTACTTCGTATCTCAACTCAGATCAGCAATGTGCCCCCCCTCCCCGGCAAGCCCAAAAGCCGCAAGATACCCCGAGGCCAACAACAGAAGCACCACGCTCACCACCCTGGAAGTCAGCAGCCTCGTCGAGAGGGCCATGAACCCCCCAAGCCAAAAGACAAGCCACACCACCGGCCTGACCCCCCTTTCCACCACCGGCCCCCCCAAATCCGCAGCTCTCTCGGCCCATTCCGCGATCCTCCGCCGCGCCGCACCCGCCGTGGCCGCCGGGACCAACATCTCAGGCCGTCGCTCGAAGTATGGGGTAATGAGATCTCTCCCGCCCTTTTCGATATCGCTTCCTCCCCCTTCCCCCATCCCTTTCCCTCCCACCAGCACCGCCGGCCCCCCGACGGAAACAACAAACACCCCCGGGCTCCCATCACTCACCGTCCCGGCGGCATCTCCACCAGCGGTATCACCCCCGCTCGGATTGACATCGTCATACGGAAACGCATACCCCCTCCCATCGACACTGGCCTCATGTACAACCCTCGCATAGTGATTCGTCACGCCATCGCGATAGTAATCGCTCACCCGCTCCCCATCGGGTTGCACGCTGTTTCTTAGCAGAGTACTCCTATTCAGCGCGGCCGCTAGTCGCGCGGAGATATTCCCCATTGCCTCTCCGTTAGGCCCAGCCTGTGGGGCGAAGGGGCCGGTCGAGCAGGAGAAGATGTCTTCTGTTTCGGGCGGTGCGAAGGAGCCGACGCCGGGGAACGTGAGGCGGTTGGTGGACGGGGAGACGGCGCCGTTGAGGGTGCCCCATTGGGATTGGGTGTTTAGGGTCAGGGGGGTGGTGCGGTATTTGGACCACACGGCGGAGACGTAGGGGGCGTAGTAGTTCTTGAAGAGGGGGGTGCCGGAGGAGGAGAAGAGTTTTATGGCGGAATTTGGGGAGAGGGCGCGGAGGGGAAGGGAGGTGGATGGGGAGACGATGATGAGCTTGTCCCAGTCGGCAGAGTCGCGGGCGTGCTGCGCAAGGAGAGCGGAGGCGATGGTGGTGAGGCCTGAGGGGGGGATGCCGAGGACGCGCTGGGAGGGCGTGGCCGGGTTGGTGCTTGTGAGGGCGAGGGATATAGGGATGCTGACGAAGTCGACGTAGGTGATGTTGGCGAAGAGCTGGAAGGTGTTGTAGGTGAACTCGGCGAAGCTCCAGAGGAGGTTGTAGTTGGGGTCCGAGGGGTTCATGACCGATGGCTCGACCAGGGCCGGTCCGGGGTTCACGAGGAAGGTGAGCTGGCCGTCAACACAGAACCAGATGCGCCCGCCGGCGAGCTGCGGGATGGTGACGACTCTGGTGCTTCCTGGTGAGCCGAGCCGGATGTGGCAGTCTGCGGCAAGAGGCGTCAGGGTTTTGGCGGGTGAGTCGGGATAGTAAGGGGCCACGCCGTCGCTTCGCAGGACAAAAACGGCGTTGCCTTTGTTGATATCGAGGCCAGTGATATACGCCCACACGTTTGAAGAGTTGGTGTTGTTCTGCAGCGAGATCTGCAACGTCGGGTTAGTGGCTGAAGTGACTTCTTCGTTGACATTCGTGTCTCCCGTCGGAGCTTGGAGAATGCCTTCAGCCTTCCGAAGACGAAGTACTTCCTCAAGCGTCGACATCTTCGGTACCAAAAAGTATACAAAAGAAGTAGCAAAAATAGGTAAGAACAGCGGCTAACCAGGAGAAAAGTGTAACAGTCGTGCCCGTCAACCTTAGCACTCGCTGCTCACAACAGAAGCTGGAGCTGGCGACGTCTCCTTCATCGAGAGGATTAATAGAACAAACGTATAGTAACACAAAACAACAAAACTTGCTGCTCGACGGTGAGGTTCCCTGGATGCTACGATAGCAGGAGCATGTGTAGAGGCAAGCCGGAGCGAATGGTAACCTGTGACCCGCCTGCGGTCGACCTCTTAAGTAATACCCGGCCTCGATCAACACCGAGGCCTGACCTGAGGTTTCCCCCGGGTCCCGGATAGGTGGTGAGCACCGAGCCGAGTGCCATCAGGGCGTGTGCAACGGTCAGATGCCTCGCCGGACGTGATGCACGGTGGTCGTGTTCCCTGCCATCGGGAAGTTCTTCGGCGGCTTGGGCCTATCTGTACTCGGAGTTCGACGTTCAGTACCGCCACGAGAGCCTTTCAAGCTGCTAGTCTTCCAGGTTAACCCAACGACAAAATACAACCAAGCATCAGACTCTTGACCACCAAAACCAAGATAGAGACAATCCGAGTTGACACGGCGCCGCTGTGTTTTGGGAGCACCCATCTTCAAAGCCTCCCACCTCAAACTCAACGTCCCCCAGCTTGAAAGACTTGGAACCCACCAGTCATGTGGAGCCCCTCCCTCCTTGCCTCCCCTCCCCTCCCCAAACCCAAACCCAAACCCTCGCATCCATCCCCAATTCCCCAGCTCAGCAGTGGACACGCTCTGCACGAACACAAGAGACTGGCAGCCCTGACTACAGGTGCTCCAACGTGACAATGTCTCAACGCTCCCCCTTCCCCGGATTTCATGCAGCAGCTGCCGGGAAGTGGCTTCCCCAATCAACCAATGAGGGCCGCCCCCAACGCCCAAGAGGGTGTGCCGCTTCAATGGGAGGGGGGGCATGTGGTCCAGTCCAGTCCACCTAGCAAGCCGCACGAGCTGCTGCAGGTCAGGAAATCACATTCATCATAATTCATCACCGTCATATTTCTACTTATGTTCCCCGCACCCCCATCAAATAACATTGCACTGGGCTTCCGCTGCTTATCGGCCAGCAGGCCACTGGCTCTCTCAAAAGCCCGTTTGCCTAACTGCCCGCCTCTGAGAAAGCTTTCGTCCCATTTTCTGGTTGGCCCGTGAAGGTGGATAGGCAGACGGGAATAGTGTCAAAGCCCCCGCGAGAGCTTCTCCAAGACCTCCTTCCCAGTCGACTACCGGTCCTTGTGCAGAGATCCTTGGAAGCGGCTTGAACATCCCTCGCCTGATACTTTTATCGCTGCGGGATAAATTGGTCGATTCGTTCCTGCACGTCGCTTCTGCATCCAATATGTTCAGCACCGCAACTGGGATAACGTGTCCGGGTAAACACACCGCGCAACCCCAACACAAGCTCGGACTTGGAGAAGCAACACTAATCTCCGGAGAGTGTTCTTTTTCTCTAAACCCAATGCTGCAAGACTAACTGTGCGAAATAGTCATCTAGGGAGGAAGACCAGTTCCTCTATATCATTAAGAGTGTGGTAAACCACTAACGCTAAAGCTCAACCCTTACCACAGTAGAATGTAAGCCCACACACCTGCCAGGAGTGAACTTGAGGTCCATGTCCAACTCCATCCCCGTCCCCCAGGCGAATCATTTCCGAAGAAAATTTGGTTATCCGCCAGGCCTGGATGTTCGGTGTAGAACCAGTTTGGTCCAAACTTATCTTCAGGCTTCGAAGTTGGCGTTTGGCACAACGACAATGCCCGGAGTTCCTGACTCACGGAGCCGCACCGCACTCTCCAGTCATAATATCTTCCCGGCTCCGATGAATTGAAGTATGCCTTGACCCATCGGACCAGCATCACAGCTTCCTTTACGGGAGGACCGCCCGACCACAGCGGGTCTCCGTTGCTCCAGTGCTGTAGAATGATGTGCCCCTTTGTGGTCGGTATGGCGGCGTTCGGTCCGTCCATGTGTTTAAGCAGAACGTCATCCATGTAAAAGCTGACTCGATGCTCGAGGTAGTCGATGCGATACTCATGGAAGCCGTCCGTAGGGTTGTATGGCAGATAGACTCTGTGGAAGTTGGACGTTTTGGATGCGTCGTAGCCTTCCATCGCCGCCTCGCGGGACTGCAAGACCAAGTTGACCGGCCAGCTACTGTTACTGTTGTTAAAGTCTTTTGAGAGAAACTCCATGTCGATCTCCTGCGTATCACTGAAGTACTAACGGCCACACAAAAGTCAGCCGGTGCACAGAGACCATAGCCTAGGGGAGAAGTAACGCACCCAGAAGAACGCCGTACATGTCCCTGGGACATCCGTCACCTTCATCGACGTTCTGAACGAGCCGTATTTGATGTCCAACCTGCTAGTGCTGATTTCCGCACTCGGTATCATGTCTTGCACGGGCGAACTGCCAACCGCCAACCTGAGCACACGCTTCTCCCTGTTGTGCTCGGCAGGCACAAGCTGGACATTGTTTATATCCATCATCTTCCCAAACGGCCCTCTCGCCGCTTTGGCGGGAACGTTGAACTGCTGCCGCCTCCAGTCTGTGTTCTGGTCGATGTCTATCCTCGTCATGTTCTCAAAGTTCGACTCGAGGAGGTCGGTGAAGAATAGCTGGTCTTCGAGCAGGGCGCGATCGTTCACATCGAGGGTGTAGCCGCATCTGCAATCCATTGGCATTGCTTCATCCAATGAGGCCACTAGTGGTACTGCTGAGAGCGCGGACCACAGGAAGAGAAGAAGGGCCCACGACTTGGTGGTTCTCGCGACGGGGCGGCACCATTCCGATCCCCTGGAGGTCATGGTGTTGCGGGGAGGAGGATGCTCAAATAGCCCCCAAAACTAAACGAAACGTATAAATGGAAGCAAGCGAGCAAGATATCTTCTCTAAGCAATCAATGGGAATGTTCTGCAAAGTAAAAAAAGCCTTTGTTCGTGCGAAGTGGTTGCGTGAAGCAAGCAGCCGAGCCGACCTGCAGAGCGAAGAAAAAGACGCCATTCACCCGCAAAAGATACGAAAAAGGGACAGGAACGAAGCGAAGACGAGAGGAAGAGGGTAGTGCTGCTCCAGCGGCTAGAATGGAGCACGTTTGATGGAAGGAGCACGCCAAACTTGAGGTCAGCATGAGGCTAAACTCCAATGTGGGCTGCAGCGAGCAACACGAGATGCAGGAAGCACAAGTCGCGAAAAAAATGCAACCCTGACAGTGTAAGATAGGAAGAACGGCCGGGTGGACGGCCGGCTGGTGCGAGGCTGCCTGTGTTAGTTATCTGCATCGTCCCGGGCCCACAAGTGGCAGGGGTGCTTAGATATTGCTCTTGATGCCCGATTCGCCTCATCCCGCGTGTCGAGGCTGCCGTGTGTAAGCCGCGGGTATCACGGGTATGATCAATCACGGGCGCAGGTACCCGGCATGAAGACGCAGAGTTGGAGTGTGGATTGTTTGCTTTCATTCATACTGGGGGTTTGCTCCCTAGACAGAAACGAGATATTTACACCACCGTCGCGCGATCCAGATAACAAGGTAGACCTCCTCCGCCCTCTCACCTCATGAGATATCAACAGCAAGGAAATAACAGAAATTATCAATCTTGTGTTGAGCGAGCTCTTGCGTGGCTAATCCGTGTGCCAAAGCCCAACCGAATACCTCAACCTCCTTCCCCGACACCGCCACCCCGCAAGCCACCTCCATAGATCGCGACCAAATAATCTAGTACAGAAGTAAGAACAGGTAAGGAAAAGCGAGAAAGAAAGTGAAGCCAGAACGAATGCGAGAAGGACAAAAAAGGTAAACGAGGTTGTATATCGAACAAGGTATCCGAGAGACGAAGTCGAGAAAGTTAATAGTGAGACGGACAGTGTAGTTGAGGAAATATTCCCATCCCAAAGTGCCTTGACGGACAAAGAAAACAGACCATTAATAAAGTCGGTAGGGGTGCTGTAGCTAATGAGACAGAGAGAAGGAGAAGAAGACCCTCGAATTTCCTTCCTCCACATGGGACCAGCCAACAGTGTGTTGCAGATTATTAGGTTGTGCGCCTGGAGCGCGAGTTGGTCCCAATTCCTGCTGGACCAATGCGAAACCTGGTTGTCCCAAAACCTGCCCCCCATTATTGCCTGATGCCGTGACGATGCAAAGACGTGAAATGTAAACAGGTAGCAGCCAAACAATATCAGCAAGGAAAGTAAACCCCAACCGCCCCCCCGCGCCGGAACCTAACCATAGGGAGTACCCACTCCGCGGAAAGGGAAATGGGGAAATTTGACAACTGAGAGGAAACGAGAAGGAAAATCGCTTAAGAGGTATATGCCTGGGAACGGAAACCCTAACACCCCACCGACGACAAAGGAAATCGTCAACGTCATCACAACTAGTACACACTGTCCTCGTCGGCCCCTTGCGAGGTCATGGACGGTGTAGACACACTCGGGGATACGGCGACGTCGTCCACGTAGCCCACGAGGGCCTGTGAATGAAGTCGGAAAGCTTCGCCCATGAGACGCGTGATTCTGCAAGACTTGTTAGCAACGAGTTACATCCGGCAGAGAAGAAGCACTTACCCCCAGACAACCACCTCATCCAATATGGAGCTCCAGAGGCGCGCCACGACGGAGCTGAGCTGAGACTGATAAGGATCGTCCAGATCCTTCTCAAACAGCTGGCGGACTCGGTTGTACATGACCAACTCCTCCTCTGTCGCGGGCTCCTCGTCATGTTCCAGACGATACAGCCACAGACTGAGGATGATCATGAGATCCATTCCGCACAGCGGATGCTCAATGCTCCAATTCGTCGGCGACGTCCTTGCAACCCAGCGGACACCCTGGCGGACCGCAGTCTCGACACAGTTGTAGCACTCCTGGATGACCTTGATCATCTCGCTGGAGCGCTTCACCCGATCACGGGCATTGGACATGGCCGCGGCGACCTCGTACGAGTCGTGGTACCGAAGCGCCTCTTGAACGCTCTTCAGGTCCACCTCAAGTCTGGCACGCGCATTGCGGAACATAGCCTTCGCGTTGAAGAGAAGCGGGTGACCCTTGTGCGGCGCGCTAAGCGGCACAGTGACAGCCTCGGGCTCGACAAGATCTAGGGATTTCTCCCAGGTCTCGAGAGCGAGTCTAAGCTTGTACTCTGTGACGACGTCTTGCAGAGCTTCGGGGCTGCGCTTGTGATACCAAACCTCGAGGAAGAGGGCGTTGATCATCACGCGGGTTGCGAAGGCGCTGTACTTCAAAGTCTCCCCCTGGAAGAGGTTGTCGTGAGCTTCCATAAAGGTGACACCCGGCGTGGCCTTGAACTGATCGTGCCAGGCGGCGTCGTCCGCAACTCTCAGGTTCCATAGAGTCTCCGTAGAGGGCAACTGAAGATCCTCAAACTCGTTGAAGCTCATGGCAGGCGTGTGGTTGTACGTCAGAGTCAGCAGACCAAAGAATATGTAGACCGCGTAGTAAGTACGTCTGCAGCCCTCATCCTCAATCCACTCGGCACGGGTCGGCAGATGCCCATCGCGCCCCTCCTGTCGCAGCTTCAGCTCGTACCGGTTTCCAGCGACCATGTTGGCGAGTAGGGACTTGATCGAACAAGCCCATTCCAGACCCTTCGGATCACCACTCCAGCTCGCAAAGATCATGTTGAGGAGAGAGCTCTGCATGGTCCAGAGAGGACACTTGCGAGAGCTAAAGTTCTCCTTGTTCTGGAGGAACTGGTTGACCATGACTTTTGACCCGATATGGAGGGTGTAGGCGGGCTCTTGATCAAACGCGTACAGGGCACCAATCGAGAGGACCGCGAGGAGCAGCGGGGGCGCAACTCGTGTTGGCTCGAATGAACCCGGGTGAAGGAACGGGAGGTGGTGATGGAAAAGACCGAAGTATGTGGCCAGATAGCGGTTCATGGAGGACAGGCTGGGTACGCGGAAGCCTTCTGGGATGGCATGCTCGCTATCGCTGGCGCGGATATTGTCCAGAATCATGTCCCGCTCATCATCGCTGTTGACTTGGGGCGCCTTGAATCCCATGGGGGCGGGAGTTGCCTCGGCCGAGGCG
>Ga0247770_1001928_pt1 | contig 13754 bp, 10 predicted proteins | sample UWRJL136409B6_FD_179943 | JGI IMG/M metagenome (GOLD analysis project Ga0247770, IMG submission 179943) | Plant litter microbial communities from Arlington Agricultural Research Station in Wisconsin, United States - UWRJ-L136-409B-6 | ecosystem: Environmental > Terrestrial > Plant litter >... | reverse complement strand
GGCTGGAGAGTTCCGTCGGTGGACGGGGAAAGGGGTTGGAGCAGGGGGGTGGTGACTGGAGTTGCGTTGAGGGGGGTGTTGTTTGCTATTTCCAGCGATGGATAAGTCTGCGCGCAGAAATAGAAACCGCAGAGGAAAAGCTCGGGATTGAGGTCCTCGATGGTCAGCGGTGGGAGTGGATATTGGTCCTTGTCGTATGATGTGACCCAGGTGACGGTGGTGGATAGCCAGCGGGCATCGAGGTCGAAGATGCTGCTGAGGTTCCGCTTCATCGAAGGGCTGAAAATCTTAAGCTGCGTGAACTGGTTGGCGTACTCGGCGGGGCGGCCGTCTGCGGCTGGGAGGTGCAATGTTTGGATATACACTAGGAAGGAAACTTTTGGTGCGATGGTGTAGTTGCAGGTTGTTGTGGTAAAATTCCACGGTTCTTCAGGGGCTGGTTGTAAGGGGCCGGCCTTGGTTGAGCAGACAGGGGTGATGAGGGAAGTGAGGGTGCGGCAGGAGGAGCAGACGCCGAGAGACGTTACGGATTTTGTCCAGAGACAGGAAGATGTTGTGCAGGTGTAGTTGAGAGGTGATTGCTGAGGCGAGTACAGGCTACTCAGAATTGCTCCTTCTGTTTTCGACTTCGTCATTTTCTCCAGTGACTGTGTCATGACGACCTGGGCGGTTTCTTGCAGTAATGGGACATTGCGAGATGGAAAGGTGAGAACTTGTTGGGTGAACGGATCCAGGGCGAGTGAGATGATCGTGAGGAGTGCCCCACACCAGGCAATGCCTCCTGTTGTCCTCGGACTGAACAGTAGCTGAGCAGAACCCAACGGCCCTCGGCTCGCCTCGTCAAAATCTTGCAGTTTGCTGAGAGTCTGTGGCGCTTTGTGGAACTGGAACCATTTGGACTGGCTGATGCATTCTGAGATCGGTAGCAAGAGAGCCGACTTCGAGATTGTCATGAAGACTGATAGCATCGAGTTTGGTTGGATGGGAAATGTCCAGTCGACAAGGGCAACACCGTCGAACATGAAAAGGGTCACGACAACTCCCAACATGGCTAGGGTACTTATCAACATCGATATGATCTCCAAAAGCCACCATCGATTCATCACAATGTCCCACAGTTTTGGCAGGCATCCTTGTGGACGGCGTGGTTTGTGAAAGGATTTTTCCGGTGGTTGTCCCTCCTCATCTGACACAGCCTCGTCGGTGACAGTACCGGACTTCATACCATCAAACGAAAGACGCATGTTGCAAGACTCTGAATAACGTGAAAAGAAAGTGGGGGGCTGACCAGCAAATGTGGTGTTCGGTCAAGGGAACTATCGTTGCTGGAAGAATGATCAAAACGAAGGGCCTTCTGGCTGCTTATTAACACGCCGGTTGCACATGCGAGAGGAGTTTGACAATGGGAGTCAGCCACAGCGAGTCCGTCGTTGGCCTGTCTTGGCATTGGTGATTGGGAGCTTTCAGCTCAACCTGATGAACCCCTGCAGCGAACAAATCGCATGCAGTGTGATCCGAGCGCGGCTTGTGATTGGCCATGACAACGCTTCGAAGAAGTCGAGAAGCCCAGCCCTCCTTCGCTGCAGGCCGTGGGAAGGCCGATGCGCCAAAAAGGGGTCCATTGTTTCAGGTGCCAGTCTCTCTGGACAAGAAAACCAGATGTTTCACAAGTGGGCTGCACTGCCATCTCGATCAGGACGCGCCAGCATATTATCTAGCGCCTGCCAATTGGCCAATTCAACCTGAATTCTGTGCAGGCTGGAACTGAAATCATTTTGCTCTCAGCGGACTATCGTCAATGATATCAATTTCGCTGAGAGCCTCGCTAGGGGAACAAGAAATTTTGCACAACTCAAGCCACAATCTCACCTGTAACGTGGGGTCCAGGGCAACCGTCAATGCGGTTTCTGGGTGCCTACACGTTCGGATGACTGAGACATTTGAGGCTTGTGAAGAACACATTACCTCTTGATGAGAAATGAGTCCAAGCCTTGTGGCCCGAAAATAAGTTCGAGCTGCTTCAGGGAACACGTACATATGTCCTTGACAGCCGGAAACGTACCGTCTCACTCTCCCATCTCCAATCAGCCCTTAATCTCTTCTGGCTGGCCCAGACACGCTCACAATTCACAATGTCAAACTCTAGCGCTTTCAAATTCCTGCAGCTTCTTGTTTTTCTTCCTATATCCGCCCTCCTCTGCCAAGCCCGCAGCACAGCAGCCAAAAGCAAACCAACCCCCATCTTCATCGATGCCGTTCCCAGCTACAAAGACCTCTCAGCATGCGCCGAACTCCCTCTCAAGACGATTGTACGCAATATGGTCGGTGGTTGCGGCGATAACTCAGAAATGACATCCTACGACTGCTTTTGCGTCAGCAGCTACAGCAAGTTCAGTTGGGATATCTCGACAGCTGTGGTCAGCAATTGCGGATCTGAGCTGGCCGCTCAGGCGACAGGTGCTGTGGCTGTGTTCCAGGAGTATTGCGCCAGTGGCACGACACAACTACCGGTACCTGTGATACCTACACCTACAGCAACTGGATGAGGAAGAGGTAGTAAGTCGACCCATAAGCTGTGCTTAATTGGAATTTCAGGCATCGTTCTGACTAAAGTTCCCTGCCAGTTCAACGGCACAAAAAAGGACAATAAGCAGTACCACAGCACCGTGACAGTTTTCCTTGTGATTCAATTCCTATTACGTTGAGAGTTGTCTCAAGCAATAGCGCCCCCCGAGGCTTCCATCTCTGCTCCCGTCCTCCGAAGTCCCCTTGCTGTGTTGTCCTCACATTGAGCAACAGTGCTGTTTGATCACCTCCAGATGCTAGCCCTAGCTCCCAGTTGTTTCTAAATCACTGTTTACAATCCCATACAGCCCCATATGATTGTGCATTCCGACGCAACATCCGCAGGCGCTTAATACACGTTGTTCCATCCCCCTCCCGAAATGGTATGCATTCCTCGACTTCTCCGGCTCCCAATGAACGGTAGTACATCCTCGCGTAAACCCCTGGCCCGACGCGGTTGAGAACAAGCCCGATACGCACCATCTGACCTTGCCCATCCAGCTCTGAAAGCGGTAGCAGGAGAAGGTACTGATTCTTGTAGGAAGGTGACTGAAGGAGCGGGAGTTTGAAGTGAATCCCTCGGTTGTCGACAACGATTGATTTGTCATAGACTGCGTTACCGTCGAATTGAGAAGCCGCGCTCCAGCCTAGGTCGGATGTTGGAAACACCGCTCCGGTTTCAAACTCCCCAGGGTGGCAGGCTAGTCCCAAGCCGGCACTGCAGTGTTCGTAGTTGGCGTCAAGGCCGTCGAAATGTTCCCAAAGAAACACACTATAGTCGTCCGTGACCTTCAAGATCTCCTCCTGTAGCCTCTTAAACGCCTTTTCGCGCTCTCCGTATAGGATGGGCATGTTGATGTCGAAGATCCCCAGGAGGCAGTAGGCGATATCCTCGATTCGTGTTGTCTTCCTACGCGCAGCCCATGACATTCGCTCGGCAATGGTGACCTCGTCGATGCTCTTCGTCCCTCGGAGTATGGCTTCTGGTATCTCCGTGATGATGCTGAGGTGGGCCGATAGTGATAGTTTGGTCCCGATATCTGTCCATGTTTGATTGTAGAAGATGACCGTAGCTGGGGCAAGGAGCTCTTGGAGAGTCCACCCCCTTGTAAACCAGGCGCTTTTTCGGAACGCCGAGGTGGTCCAGTTACATCCAAATCCCCCGTAGGTGCCAGTGTAGTCGTCTTCATCGTCGTCACCACTACTGTCGTCATCACGGCCGTCGCCATTGCTGCTTCTGGGTGGCACGTCGGCAAGGTACACGTAACATACAGTCGATTCTTGGTACCACCGATACATGGAATTTATTGCTTCCGAGAGTTCCGCACTGCTTGACTTATCGATGCAGCAGGTGTCGATCCAAACGTACTGGAAGTCATGGGATTTGGCCAGGGAACACGTGCCTCTAACTTTCTTGTACCCAGCCTTTTCACTGGCCTTGCCGTTTTGGACATCTTGGTACAAGACCTCTTCGGCTTCCCATCGGTGGGAGAGAATTGCGTACGGAGGCACTTGATTATCTGCGAAGCACTCTAGCGCGAGGGTAGAAGTGTTGAGTAAATACATTGTGGGCGATAGGAGTGCTTCGACCTCAGAATTCGGTCGAAATGGGCCAAATTATGTTTATGTGATTTGGGTTGTTGTTGGGGAAAATGCTTTGGGGATGTATGGTCTGGTAGGATGGGCCATTTGCGTGTGATGTTGTCCAACGATATGGGATAACTCCAACGATATGGAATAACTGTAAATTTGAGAGGAGACACTATCGTGATTTGTTCCCGTGTTAGTAGTGGTTACCTACTTCTTGGGGCTGAGTCAGCAGCGTGTTACAAAAACGCCGAACAACTCTAGGCAGTGTTTCAAGTCAACATCGAGTTGGATGGCTGATGGGGCGAAGCGTGTCTCAAGACGGCGTATTACTAATAAATTCTTTAATTACCTACATAGTCTTCTATCTAGGTACCGAATACAAAACACCAATGTCCTTAAGGCACGTCCCACCACCACAACCGCACACTAGAGGATTTTAGACAGCCGATTGACAATGGCCCTCCTCGCCTTCGGGTAACGCCAGTTGCCAATTGCAACAGCAACACTGGCAACGCCGACCACAATTCCAGCAATGGCAAGTTTGTGTTCCATCGTCAATGTGCCCGAAGGGCTTGGGTTTGCATCGGAGCTATTGCCATTGCTCGAGGTAGTATTGCCAGAGGGTTTTGCCGGCGTAGTGGAAGATGAGTTGGATGAGTAGATTGTGGAGGTTTGAATGGTGGTAGAGGAGCCAGTCAGTCCACTGCTAATAATGCTTGTTTTTGCACTTGCGTCGCTGTCGATTTTATTTTTGATGTTTTCGGTGATGAGTGCGGATGGTATTGTTGGAGTGGGGTCTGCAGGAAGAGGTGCCGTCGGTGTAATCGCCGAAGCTGTTGATGTTTGGGTGGTGGGCGAGGGGGAAGTCGCTTCGCACCCAAGTTAGCAATATGAAGGAAAATTGTCGGGGTTGGATTGAAGGTTACCGGAAGATTTCGCGCGAGTACAGACGTACATGCGGTTGCACACGCTGCCGTTGTCCGTTGTGAACGAGGCCTCTTGAAACTTCGCGAGGCAACTAAAGGGCTCTGATTTTCCGTTGAATCCAGTGCCGGCAAACTGACCATCGCTCACGGGTGTTGCCACGATGTTGACAGTGAATGGGCCTTGATCCGGAAAAACGCCAGTGATGTTGCCCGATCCGGCCCAGGCCTGCTTCTTGCCGTACGTGACTCCGTTGGCCAGCGCGCGGGGTGCTCTGTCGTCCTCGCCAGCGAAGTACAGCGCCATCTGCGGGGTTTGGAAACTGCTGTCGCCCGGCGTCTTGCAGTCAGCTAGGTCGATGTGCACCGAGGTACCGATCCCGCGACCGCTGTGAGCATGGAGGCCCGGGAGACCGCGAAGGATGCCAAGTCCTTCGACGGCGGGGTCGCCCGCGGAAGTGGGGTCAATCGCGAGAGTACAGGCGAGAGCAGCGAAACTGAGAGAAGACCCGACGATCATCAAGGAAGGAACGGCCGAGAGACGGAGCATTGCAATTTGTCAGGCTCGGAAAGGGGCTTGCGGAATTCCACCGCCAAGTGACCACATGGCGAAGCCTCTTTCTCTTATAGCCACCAGATAGCGCACCTTCGTGAAAAGCGCCGTCTGCTGCCCTTGCGGGCGAGGCTGCGAGCTGCAGGAAATACTGACTTGATGGGGAGCTTGTCCAAAAGAAGTTGCACCCCACCCCCTGGGAGCAATCGAAATCCAACACCGGAACCGCCAGCCAATCAGCGACGGTATTTATGTTTCTTCTCGCCCTATTACAGAGCAGCTGCCCCCGACCTTGGAACGCTGTGAAACTTCAGGTCTGTTATGATCTATCGGTGCGTTGTGGCATGCTTGCTTGGCAGGGGTCCCTTCGCCGTCATCACACATAGGGGTGCGACTGGGAGTGGGCCCTGCGGCATCTGGCAATTTGTAGCTATTGAAGATCCATAGGAGTCCGCACAGCACCACGTGCATCCCCGACACCTGTTCTAGGTTATCTTCTGTTGCCGCTTTGGCTCATGTTCGGTTCGGGCTTGAATTGACAGCGTGTGCTATACAAATCCGGAAAACGCCACGGCGCCGTCTGTGCGAAATCCTTGCCTTAGGGCCCGGCGACGGGCGGTCCATCTCAATTACAATCTGGAAATCCGACTTTCAGCCCCAGGAGATGCCAGATTTTTGTCACGCGAAAGATGTGCAATGCCCCTTATTTGTTGCAGCGTTGTCGGCAACCCAGAGCCTCGTAACGATGCTGCAGGCCAGCTGATGCCTACGAATTCCGTCCATTTCACTTCAGTGCTTCAAATGCCTACCGCGAGCAGGTATCTTCCCGCAAGACCAACGGCTACACTTGTGCTGCACGGATGGACGGGGGTGAGGCTCGCGCCCGTTCTAGCGCTGTTCTCGAAGCCCCCTTCCCTGACAGATCTTCACACCTGGGAACCTGACGAGGAAGTTTCGTATCAGGAAATGAAGGCCGCCGCCGAGGTCCCGAAACACCCAGCGCGACAGCGATCAGGCTTCCGGAAGATACACAAGACTTGTGAGCTAGCTCGCGCCGAAGGGATCGGTTATGCATGGATTGATACCTGCTGCATCGACAGGTCTAGCAGCGCGGAGCTCAGCGAGGCCATCAATTCCATGTTTCGGTGGTACCAGTCTGCTGAAATATGCTTTGCCTACCTTTCGGATCTGACGCCAGGGAGCCAGAATTCCCTAAAGGCTCGCATGGCGGGGTGCAAGTGGTTTACCCGTGGGTGGTGCCTTCAGGAGCTGATTGCGCCGCGAGAAGTTGTCTTCTTGGACAGTACCTGAAAAGCCGTCGGGCATAAAATCGATCTACATATCACGCGTCTCGTCTCCGACATTACAAACATCGACGAGGCTGTCTTGCGAGACTCCGGCAACCTCCCTGCTCTGCCAGTGGCCAAGAAAATGTCTTGGGCGGCCAAGCGGGAGACGACGAGGATTAAAGACATGGCGTATTGCCTTCTGGGTATTTTCGATATCAACATGCCGATGTTGTATGGGGAGGGAAAGAAGGCATTCCGGCGCCTACAGGATGAGATCATCAAACAGTCAAGTGATCTGTCCATCTTCGCGTGGGATGGTGGTCAAGCTGCCGTCAAAACTCCACAACAACCGGGCGAAACATTTATCAACCTATTCGCTGAGTCGCCTTCAGACTTTGCAAGCTGTGAGAGCCTTAAATTGCGGTCTCGACCTCAGGCAAGGTACTACTCGTTTTCCATGACCAGCAATTGCCTTATTCTATCCGGAGAAGGATTATTGCTCGATCTTCTCCACGGTTGCTACATTCACCGGATAGGCTATGCTAGGCGAAGTGGGTCTGGGGACGAGAGGTACCTAGCTCTGAAGAAGGTTAGCTCAAAGATGTTTGTGAGAGTACACTACAATCTCCAGGCTTTCTCCCTCGCTTGCAACGAACTTGGCAGCGCTCACATAATCGATGTACCCATCATCCCAGGAATTACGGCTGCCGACATGGAGTTCATTACCGCATGTAATCCGAAATATATCCAGCTGCGCAGCCCCCACCTTGGTGCCTCCGCAAAACTCACCGCCACGATTCTGGGCTTCTTCTCACAGGAGAGCTGGGACGCTTCGCGCATGACCTACTTGGGTGACCCGGACAAGTCACCTCTCGCCGGATATATCAAATTCGATGGTGGCTTGTTCGAGAGATTTAGTTCTACCGCCACACCACAGGGAAGACGGACTACAAGCTTGAACTCATGCCACTTTTACCTTGTGTGGGAAGTTCGGTATACACCGCAAGAACCAAAAGGATCATTGAGAGCAGTTCTGGAGACCAAACTCTATTCCGACGACGAATGGGCTGCCGCAGACATTTCACGGTTTGACCCTCGGACTCCTCGGTCAATCCACACTTTCCTCAACAACGCTTCGCAACCTGAGGTTTTGCAGCCCCATCGCAGGTTACCCCTTAGCTATGGCCGCGTAAGGGTTGCTTTAGGGCCCTTAGACGACTATGAGGACCTGGTGGCCGACAGATTCTACATTGAGATATCCTATGAAGAGGATTGGATGGGAGTTAGATAGTTACGTGTATCGAAGGACTGGGGCCTTGAAGTGGAATGTACAGGGGGTTTGGGGCCTGGATCGGGGAATAGGTACCGAGTGAGAAGTTTCCCATTGAGAGAGCTGTGATTATTTGGGGAAGGCAAGTCCCGTGTTGTTGCACCTTCTGACCTTGGGAGTCGGAAGCCTGACGCAGCTCCAAATGGTTTTGGCCTCAGGCACCCTTGCGGCGTTGAAACGAATGCGCCGCTTCTGCAAAGTGCATCGCCCTTTTGACACCAGAAAACAAGACACCGTCACAGGATCCAAAACAGGAGAGTGACACGGAATCACTATGGGATATGCACTGGGCCACTGTCAGCATCGTTGAATGCTCAATCACAGAAAGCCCGGTACGGCGCGGGTTCGTGTTCTGCAACGACTCACTTTGGGGAAGGTGCCTTGCGCAAGAGAATTTGTGGTCACCATTGGCCGATCGCTTTACCCGCAATCACTTTGGTTCCTGCGAACCGGCGTGTGTAACCAAATGACGCGACGGGATTCGGTCAGCGAGACGGCAATGTGGGCTCTTGGCATCGCTAAACCGTTTTGTTTGAGGCGCAGCTGTTGCCTGTCCAGTTCATCGTGGGGAAAAAAAGGGGGAAGGATTCGGACGACAGGGGGATGATGGGTCAAAAGACCAGGGTTTCGCCAGGAACAGTGCAACGCTCCCGTATGTCGAACCTCATTTCCGCGCGGACGCTTCTGCTCGAGAAATGCTTTTCTTCGACCTTCACAACCACGAGCCATGAGCGCAAAGTCAGTCGGCGGTGCGACTTTCCACCGCAGCGACTCGGACGCCACGCTGTCGCATCATCACCCGGAACTCGGAAGCCAGCGGCGAAATGGCAGCAACGGGTCAAAAAAGTGGCTGGCGGTCGCGCACTGCTGGTGGTGGGAAATCAGCGGAGCGCTCCTCAGTGCCATCTGCATGGGCCTAATTCTCATCATTCTGGCCAAAGCAGACGGCATCGCACTCGACGCATGGAGGCTCCCGATCCAGCCCAATTCGCTCATTTCGGTCTTCACCACGGTCGGCAAAAGCGCCTTGATGGTTCCTCTCGCTGGTTGTTTGAGCCAGCTGGCCTGGCAGCATTTCGCATCCGAGCCAAAATCTCTGGATCACATGCGCGTCTTTGACGATGCGAGTCGCGGCCCCTGGGGCGCAATGGAGCTGATACTCGTGATTGGCAAGAAGGGATATCTCGCCCGGTTCCTTGCTGTCACTACCGTTCTCGCGCTGGGCATTGAGCCGTTCGCCCAGCAGGTCCTCGAGTTTGGAAACCGCGATGTCGAGGTTGCCATGCCAATGGTGCAGATCGCCGCAGCGAGCACCTACCAATCCCGAGCGTTCCGGAATGGCGACCTATGTAAGTCTCCCCTATCTTCACCGAAGCGCGAGCGATGCTAACCTCAGCAGGGCGCGACAACCCAGAGAAGCTTTCGCGAAATGTCATCCGAGACAATGACATCTCCAACGCCATTCTCGGGGTCAAAACACAACCCTACTTCTACTGCCCCCCCAGTGCAAACAACTGCACCTTTCCAGAGTTCACCACTCTCGGCGTCTGCGGCGCCGTGACCAACCGCGCCGAGGGTGAGCCCAAGTGCGAGAAGGGCGTCACCAACGACAAGACCTGCACTTTCACCTGGGCGGGCAACAACAGCATGTCCCTTACCTTCAACAAGCAGACTGACCCCGCAAATCCCAAAGGAGACCGCCAGCACGAGGTCTTCCGCCTCCGCGTTGAGCACCCCAGCAATGCTGCCAAGGCCGCCACCGGCCTAACCATGACCGCCATCCGCGCCAACAGCAGCGAAGTCCTCGACAGCATCCGCACCAACCGGTACCCAAAAGTCGAGCTGCTGACCCTCCGCTTGTACTGGTGCACACAGACCTACCCCTGGACGAACGCCTCCTCGGCCCACCTCGTCCCCAGCGAGCCCATCACCGAACCCCTCACCCTCGCCCCAGGAACAGAGAACAATAGATCCGAGTGGCTCACCTTCACCTCCGCCTCTGCAAACGAGTACCGCATCCACCGCGAAACCCACAACTCCGTCTGGGACTACCTCGGCACCAAGATCCTCACCTCCCACGTCTTGATGAACACCAATCCCACCACCCCTCCTTCCTCCTCCCCCTCGCAAGACTACTCCATCGGCACCGAGCAAGGAACCTGCCACTCAACCCTCGAAATGTTCCTCTACGCCTCCAACCTGCACAACGTCACCCAGAACCTCGCCACCCTTCTCTCTAATTACATCCGCAGCCGCACCTCCGCTACCCCCGCTGATCCATACAACGCTTTCGCTGTAAATTCGCCTGCAGACGATAATATCCTCCCGGGGGATAATAACAATGCTACTGTCCTGGCTGGCTCGGCGTGGAAGGACGAGACGTATATCGAGGTGCGATGGGGGTGGATATCGGTGCCGCTGGGGGAAACGCTTCTAACGGTTATGCTGTTGGTGGCGACGATTGTGAGTGCCAGGCTGTCGGGGGTGCCTGTGCTGGGGTCGCCGCCTTTGGGGCTGTTGTTTCATGGGTTGGAGAGGAGAGGGGAAGGAGGGGAGAGGGTCGATAGTAGGGGGGCGATGGTGGGTGTTGCGAGGGGGATGGAGGTGCAACTTGGGGGGGTTAGAGGGGGGGATGGGAGGGGAGAGAGCGAGGGGAGGATGGGGTTTAGGGTTGTTGAGAAGGAGGATGTAGAAAGGGCGGGGATGGGGAGTGAGAGAGAAAGAGAAAGGGGAATAGAAGGAGAGGAAAGGGGGGGCGGGGGGTTTGTACAAGAAATGGGGTACGAATTACAGGAGAGAGGTGGGAAAGGGGATAAGGGGGTAGGAGTGACGGTAACGGAGAAGGAAATCGGGGGTAACTATGATCGAGCTTAGGACTATTATCCTTTTCGTTTGTGTGGCTTATTCAGAAGAGAGAATGTCGCTTGGTCAAAGCCGAGCGGAACTGAAATATGCATTTCGGACTTTGAGCGTTGGGCGACCATCCTCATGTTGGCATCTGAAAGGAGTTGACAGCCAGGTACTTGTCAGGCCTGTCATAACTGAAACCACGGGCAGTCTTAACAGTAAGAAGGCATCTTTTGCACTGACGGGAGAGGACGCTTTCTTTTTCCCTGAGCCTACTACTACACAAAGGCTGACCTGGCCGTTGACGTCGTTCGTCTCAGCCATGCTTTTGCTACCAATACTGGGCGAATAATATAAGTTGACGCGCACGCCCAAAGAGAGGCATACGGAGGCATACTACACTGCCGGCCGCCGAGTGGACGCCACATCCAAGATGGTTGCAGCATAGGGCACCATGGTTGGGCTGGCTGGGAGGCCTGACGGCACACTGCAGCTCCAGATGCAACAATCAAGCATTTCGACATAAAAAAAGACAAATCACAATCCAGATCTAAATCCTCTATCTGGTTCGACTGGAATCTTCCCGGCGTTCTTTTCTACTCAAAGGTCTCATCGTTGCTGTTAAATGCCATCTCCTCTTTTCAACCTCGTTGTTATACCAGTAGGTACTACCACCCAACCCGGTGCGAAAGACAATTATTTACGCTCCGGAGAACTGGAAAATATGGCAGAATTTCTGAAGAGTAAGCCTGCCTCTGTCGATTCCAGCGGTGCAATCATCAAAACCTCGCTGCGGGTCTCGCCCACATGTCTCGTCAAGAAATATCTCACGGAACGCCTCCAACCCTACCGCGAGCTTTGCGACTTGAAAAGGAAGGTTAGTCACGTCGAAATGTTCATGTTTCTCACCCCTTGCGGCTCCAAAACCGGCTGTATCTCACAATACCTACATACCAGGGCTAGACAGCGGAAAGAGGAGATGCCTATTTTCAGAAACAGCGCGAGCGAAGCGACAACGCCGACACCAAAGAAAGCAACAAAGCACATTTTCGGTCTGATGCGCACCATCGACCTCGAACTTGACGAGACTACGTCAGGGCTTACCATCCGCCGTGTGAATAACCCCCATCATGCTATCCTTGACCTCTGCATAGCCCCGGGCGGCTTCGCCACAGCGGCCCTCGAGCGGAACCCGTCGGCTCTGCTTCGTGGCATCAACCTCCCTCCCCCAGAAGGCGGCCATAAGATGATGTTCCGCAGGCTATGGTCAGCAAAAAACGAAAACACCCCCATCTTTGTCGACTTTCGCGACATTACCCTCCTCGCTGATGAGTTGGGCGTGCCTGTGGAAACTGTCCCTTCTTCGCATCCGGACGCGGCGTTGTTTTCGTCAGACAGGCCCTTTGCCGGGCAGGAGTTCGATCTCGCTTTTTGCGATGGTCAGGTCCTTCGAACGCATGAGCGGGGAGAGCGTAAATCTTGTAATGTGCGACGAATCTGGGACACCAAATTTCCTTCTTCAGCTCGCCCACGTGACATTACTCACCCTAGCTCAGGCTCAGCTCAGGCCCTACTCAGGATTCACTTAGGCTCGCTCACCTTTACTCACCCTAATTACCATTTTCAGCAAACTGTGCTATAGTATGCTAAATCGCTTTAACACTAGCTAAGGGAGCCCAGAACTAGTCCTAAATATAAAATAGCTATAATATATCATAGTGTTAAACATTTACTATCTTTTAGATTTATATTACTTACTTAAATGTTCATGATTCCTATACTTTAAGTCTTATACTTGCACCTCTTATAAACACTCCTACTATTATTTACTCTCAAATTGATTAATATATCTTAATAGAATGTTACAATTTCGTATGAAACCGAAACTAAAGATATTAAAGTAAATAAATTCCATTATTAAACGGGTTAAAAGGAGAGGCCTTATAATATACTGTTTTAAGATTAACTCCTCTTCTATACCGTAATGGCATGCGCCTAAGGCCTTCTAACCAGTTACCCTAATAAGAAGGAGTGAGTTCAAATCTTACGTGGGAAAAAGACCTACGTTTTTCATTCACTAGTAACGCTACAGTGTAAGTGGGCCTAGGACTCTAGGGTCCATTTGCACTATAACGGCATGTGACGACCCTGCAGGCCGTCACCAGGGCCGGGGCGGCCCGACCAAACCCCCGCACAGGGAACAGTGCACACGGTGTTGTGCACTGGGCCAGGGGTGCAAAGACCCGAAGTGTCAGAAAGAAGGGGGTTCAGAGGCCCTGGGCATCTAGTCAGCGGAGCTGACTGGATACCTGGCACTGCCAGTACGCCAGTGAGCCTCAGCCACCAGAGTGACGAAGCCTGAATCCTGCAGAATAGTCTATAAAGAAGCCTCTGGCTTCCAGCCAGAGCCAGAGGAACAGAGTCAACACAAGCAATATGTTGCACAGTAGGGTTCCACAGGCCTGTAGTACAGGCCTGTTGCTAAGAGGAAGTAGAGCGGTACTGTTCCAAGCCAACTACAGCGCTTCTGGCGCTGTAGGAAGCAAAAGAAGGCCTGAGGTACAGAGGCAGTGCCTCTGTATATGACTGAATGAGTGGTGTGAATTGCTTGCTTATAGAAGGCTAGATACAGGAGAGGAGAGGGCCTTTTGTAGGCT
>Ga0247770_1001927_pt1 | contig 13756 bp, 15 predicted proteins | sample UWRJL136409B6_FD_179943 | JGI IMG/M metagenome (GOLD analysis project Ga0247770, IMG submission 179943) | Plant litter microbial communities from Arlington Agricultural Research Station in Wisconsin, United States - UWRJ-L136-409B-6 | ecosystem: Environmental > Terrestrial > Plant litter >... | reverse complement strand
AGATAGAAATAGAAATAGTATAGTGGTAAATAGCGTAATATTAATTAAAGAGGTTCCCAGTTCGAATTGCATTTGTGAAAGTGAAAAAAAAACTGTAAATTGTAAATTGTAAAATAAAGCCTGTAAACTCTGTAGAATAAAGCTTGTAAACTCTGTAAAAGAAAGCTTGTAAACTTTATAAAAGAAAGCCCGTAAACTGTATAAAATAAAGTCTTTAAATCTTAAAAAATAAAGCTTTAAAAAGTAGGATTTATTTTTAATTATTTGTTTATCTCTTTAAATAGATGTATTGGCCTCCGGGCAGGTTTCTGTCGCTTTGTTCGCTGCACTTATTTAAATAAGCTTAATACCCCACGCTAAAATTGCCAGGAGCGAAAGTGAGGCATGGAGCGCCCCGTAGCGTAGCGAAGGGCTGTCGCAGAATGACGAACAAAGCGACACCAGCAATTTTAAAGCTTTATTTTACTTAACTTTATTATTAGGATATTAAAGTTTAAAAACCCTGTTATAAAAGTTACTTATAATTAAATCCTAATAGTAGTTAATAGATTAATAAAATAAGTTTACTTTCTGTTAACTTTAAAGGATATAATAGTAAAACAGCTTACTTATATCTTTAAGACGGAGGTAGTCTTACGACACGTTTAGCTAGATAATATCGTTACGGATTGAAATAAACTAATTATATTAAAGTTTTAGTAAAGATTAATATAGAGAATAAGTGTAAAAAGTAAGCTTTTAACAGCCTGTTACCTACAGATAAATAACTAAACAGAATAAGTTAATTAGATACTTATAATATATCTTTAAGCTTATATTAACTTTAAATAAGATAATTAGCTTAAGTTATTACTAACAGTACAGATAGCTTATAACATAACATTAGTTAAGTTTAAAAGTATATTACCGTTTTTTGTAAATTACGGTAAGGAGCTTAAACTCCGTTAGAGGCCGCTAACTAATACCCCTTAAGCTGCAGTCCGTGTAAACCGAATATAAGAACTGTATAACTACTTCTATGCAGAATTTAAGTTCATATATAAATGAATGAAAAGATTTATTAATAAATATTAAACTAAGTAACTAACAGTTAAGTAAAAACTCCATTACGATAGTAAATGGACTTCTTATAACAGCTACCTAACCTTAAAACAATTCTCAAGAGCTAGATAAGATTTTATAGATATTATAATCACTTTATAAGATTACGTAACTTGTTAGAAGCCATAACGCACTGTATTTAATGTGTTATAAATGCTTCATTATGTTGCTTATATAATTTATTTAGCTTTCTAGTAAGAGCTAATGAGTCTTTATTAATTACTATAAACTGTAGCGAGCTAATACCTATAGGTTTACACGTAGCTAAAACTCCCTTTCTTTCTACATTGCTTCTTTTAATAAGAAAAGAATTTAAGTGCTAGTATAATAGCTTTTACTTTCTTATGTAAGATTTAACATTATAGATAACAGTAATATAATGTCATTTATATAACATATATAGCTGTTATAAGGAGCCGTGAGACTGTTACATAAAGCCGATTATATTATTATAATAAGTTATATAGTGAAACCACTGTATAAGACTGTCGTATAAGACTTATATATATAAACTATATAGTGAGACCGTAGTATGACACTATTACGTGACGGTTATAGAACCCTTATAGTAAGATCATTATATAAGAAAGTTACGCCTATATATATTCTTTTCGCTTACACGCTGACATAACTAAGCCGAACAAATTTACTAATAGAAAAGGACTTCCCTATACCCGTCGACACTATGAAACAGCAGAAGGATCTTGTTTTCAAGGAGCTAAAATTGGTTAATGGCAACACGACCAACCGCGTTTTGGATGATAGGGATTCTGGTAACGAAGATCAATCCCAGGACAATGACAGATAAGTGAAAGTCATCTACCTAACTTCCCATTCCGAGAACCTCGAGAAGGAAGTGATGAAGAAGCTTCGCAAAAGGTTGCCCTGGACCAGCAGTTCAGAGACATGCCAAGTTACGCCGATTATAAGAGCTAAATCGCGAAATGTCTTACAGAGGAGATTGACTATCAACAGCACCGATTTGACAATTAACAGCCTTTTCCGACGAATATTTTCCAGTACACCATTAACAGGCTCACAGCGGATGACCTAGACTCGCTCGACGAGATTCTCTATAAGGCAAAGGTTGTGCTCCAGCTGGTCATAGATGCGGAGATGGCGATCAATTCAAAGGAGAGTCAGCTGTGGCCGAAATGGGGATAAAATCCCCTTCATACAGCTGTATAACTGGACTGCTACATCCTTACACAAAAGCGCAAAGAGCCACGCAAAAATCAGAAAGTACAGCCGGAAATGACTATCGAGATATGTAAACATATGAGAGAACATGTCGGCGAGGCTAAGACAGGCCAGGCCATTGCTAGTCCCAGCTCGGACGGGAGAAAGGCCAATATCATTCACCTCGCTATCACCAAGCGGTTCTGCGGCATGAAGTATCTTATTGTTCAAGTTGCTCCGAGTGGTCGGCCCACTGCGTTTGGTAAACATGCGACTGTTATGCAGTCGATGGAGTCGCTGTGGGAAATGCAACGCGCATACTAGGAGCTAGTATACCACCCTCCAAACCCTACCTAACGATGATATTATCGAACTGTTATGGTGGTTTTGGGCTGTGCCTGGTGGGGATGGAGGCAGACGCCTTGCGATTTTGGGAGTGGAAAGAATTTCTGCAGCGGTAGGCTTTGACGGCTGGGATGGAGTGTTATAGAGGGTGGTTAAGAGGGAGGAGATTTGGAACTTGTTAGAGGGGAGGAAGTAAAGTGGATGTTGCATGGCAGCTCGGCTTTGTCAGTCTCTTACGCGGAGCTAAAATTGCAGGCATTTTTTTGCCGTGTGTTTGCCATCATAGTTCGGTGAGCTTCGGTGAGCCTTGGTGAAGACATAAAGACAGTACCAAAATTCAGAATGAAATAACAGTAAGTTGTGCCTCTTTCTGACAGAACAATTATTAATCAATGCATTTATCCTCCTGTCAAAAGTGTTGTCTTAGGAAACTCTCTGATCCTTGTCAAAGGTATTGTCCTTAGAACAATCGTTGACAAATTAATTAGCCAGCCGCTTTGTGTTGTCGCGCGGATATATAAAACACTTGCTAAGCCTGCCTACAGATATTTACTCTTTTCGCAGTTATCTAAAAGCTCTGGTAGCCTTAACATCCGCACCTAAACTTTTACAGAGCAGGGATAACTCCACTACTGTCTTAAGGTACCGCTAAGCAAGATATCCCGGAACAGTCTTTTGATAGAGATGGATATTATCACAACCCAAGGTAATAGCCAGGTTAGTTCCAGTACTATGGACGCTGTTCAGGGTCTTGATCAGGTTGATTCCAGTCAGTCTCTTTGTCTGGACCAGAATGGTCGGGGTGATTCCCATCAATGTCTTTGTCTGGATGATTCTGATCCTGTTCATCGTCTTTGTCTCTCTGGGCTCACCGTCCTCCCTATTCCCAGCGTAGACAAGATTACGGATATATTTAGACAGGCCGAGAACCACGGTGCTCAACTCGCCACCACCAGCAACCAAGAGACGCTGATCTACCGCAACGCCACTACTGCTCACCTTGACGCCCTGGCTGCCCACATCGACACCACACGCGCTAAAGCCCTTGCCGAGTATCTAGACGCTCTCGGCTCTCCCAACCACAGCGACGACCGTTGGGCCGCTCACCGCAACTACCACAACGCCATTGGCAGAGACGGCACGTACCCCGGCCTCGTCACCTTCTTTGGCAATGACAGCGGTCTTCTCTTCTTCAAGATGTCCTCTATGGTCAGCAGCAGTGCTCAAAACTTCCTACACCGCCGAATTGTTGGTTGGGGCGTGCAGATGGGTCTGGAGCTGGCCTACTGGCCCTATGCGGTACAGACACACAAACAAAAGGATCAGCAAAAGCAAATCGACTGGAGCGTACAACCTTTACCGCTCCGCGGGAGCGGCAACCACTTCCCAACTGTGGTGATTGAACAAGGAAGCAGCCAAATGGGCTTGCGTAAAGAAAAGGACTGGTGGTTTGAAAACTCACCACCGGATCACCCTCAGGGCGATGTTAAGATGGTGGTCCTTATCAAGTTGGATCGTCCAGCAAAGAGCATTACCGTCGAGGTGTGGGATCGTGATAATGTGCAGGTGCAAACCGTCACTATTACGCCGCACCCAGAGGAGTCGCTCAGTACCGAGGTCAGGCCGCCCTGGAGGTTCCCTTTGGAGGGCAGCTGCTGGGTGGTCAAGGGTGGACCTCTGGTCATTCCGTTTGAGTCTGTGTTTTTGCGGCCAAAGAAAACCAAGGAGACCGACCTTGTTATCGACGACCCAACTTTTGTCATGATGGCAAGGCAAGCCTGGCGGAGCGAGCTGCCAGCCGTCTAGACACACAGGCGGGGGCGGTTCGCACTTGCGATGGTGTGCCGAAGGGGGATGCAGGTCATTCCTTTTGAGCGCGTCTTCTTGCAATGGTTTGGGGCGGAACGACGAAGCAATAGAAAATTGATAGCATGAAATAAAACATGTGTGCATTGATCATGGGGAAAACCAAAAGTGACATTGTCTGCCGGAGAAAATGTGGCAGAGATAGGCTTCGCTTGACGAACAGAACGGAGATGCTGCGTATTGGCCACCTCGAACACAAGCCGTGGGAAAATGGTGGCCGGTCGGGCGGGCCAAGATCGGGATCAGGCCGTCGTCAGGCGACCGTGGCCGTCCAGTGTCGGAGACGGGTGAGGCAGAGCTTGCCGCCCGGCGTCGAACAGGGCTTTGTTAGTCTCTCCGCGACCGCTGGTGCTGGTGTGATGGCTTTGTAAACAACGACAGAGCAAGAACGCCAACTCACCTCTACCCACTAAACTAACAAAGAGTCAGCATAGGCATACTCAGTGACAGAAACGTGGCAAGATTCACTCACCTCCATATTGTTAGCTGAGATGTGGAGATATCGCATCATTGTGGGATCTCTGCTGTCGCACTTCTTCTTGGACAATGTATTTTTACTAGCCTCATTGTAGTCGGCGCCCATGGGGAGGATCTCGAGGTACTCAGATGCGTCGGAATGAGCACTCTTCAGGAGAAAAAAAATGGAGGGTGGAAATGGGGCAATTGAAGCCTATGATCTGGCCACCGCTGCTCAGCATCTTCGAAGCCAAATAAAGCTGCGTCTTCGTTGATGGCTTTTGGCGCTCACCGAGTCTTCCTGGTCGCCCGTCAGGCTGGTGATATTCCGGGCCGCCGACCGGAAGCCCTCGAACCCGATGAGGAAACTGGTGCGTCGGTTGGCCGAGAAGCCACCACCACTGCCAGCATGTGTCTCCCGGGGGAACAGGAGCACCGACTCGGGACGGATATTCTTGTGCACAAAATCAAAGGTGTACACGTAGCTGACTGGCAGGTCCAGCTTCCGGGCAAGGATGGCCAGGCTGTCGTCGAAAATCCTCCGGATTTCGTCGTTCAGGACGGGATGGAGCATTTCAACAAGCTGCAGCTGGGCCGACGTGTTCATCTAACACAGCTCGACCATGATGTGTCAGATCCGGACTAGAAGAAGCTTGCCGAGAAGAAAAGGTTGAGAAGAAAGCCTGCCAAAACGGTTGAGACGAAAGCCTACTAAGAAGAGAAGGTTGAGAAGAAAGTCTGCTGAGAGAAAATGTGTGGGGTTGCACAATACAAATTAGAAGGTTGCGTCGCTCTCCCAGCACAGCATCGCCAGCCTGGCAAAAGTCTTTAGTGAGCACAATCGTGGAATGCAATAACCATGGGTGCCCCCTCGATAAGCCAACAGCTGCTGTCGTGCAGCGAGAAGGGCCTCTGCGGGTGCGGTTTGATCTCAACACTGGCAGTAGGGGATTGGTAGAATGAACGATGCCACTGTTCCACTACCATACGCTTTCTCTTGGACACCTTTATAAGAAGCACCATCTTGGCATCACCCCTTGGTTGACCAGGAGGCGATATATCAAACCACACGTCTCTGTCCTTGCGGAGCTGCGGGTATGACTCAGAGTTTCCTGCCTCGATGACCAGAGTAGGGAAATGATTGCCGGCCCAGCGAGGAGGCCGAGGCCGGAAACCACTATCCCCTTGCGTTTTCTTGGTGCCAGGATCCTTAAAGGTTGCTGCGCCAGTGGGGATAATGTTGTCTTTCAAACCCATCTGGCTAAGAATAGAGAAGATCTCGCTGTACAGCAGGATGGGCAGCAGCATCCTGAAAAAGACGAGGCCGATCTCGTCGCCAAAGAAGGTGATGCGGCCGGGATACTCGTCGAGAGCGTCGAGGTGCGCTGTGGTGGTGTTGTAGTATATGAGTGCGTTTTGGGTCGAAGTGCCTTGAAGCAGCTGAGCGTAGCGTTCTTTGGCGTGTGTGTGGATGGTGGCAATGTCGTCGATATCGGGAATCGGAAGGACGACGAGGAGAGAGAGGTGCTTTTGGAGAGAGAGAGGGTGTTTTCCCTCCTGATGCTCCTGATAAGGGCAGCATGATGAAGGCTTGACAGAAAAGGATGGCAGAAATGAGAGATGAGAGCAGGGGAGATGGCTGAGATGAGAACAGGGAAGATAACGAAAGATGAGAGCAACACAGGACTCCTGTCATTTACGACAACGTACCTGCTATGGGCATCGGTGCGGGCTGATGAACAAGGGCCGCATCCGGCGGATGAAAGAAATCTGCTCGCGTCAAAGCATTCTGGGATGCAGCGCTATGGTTGCTCCAGCCGGGAACCGCGTGCTGTGAATGTTGGAGAAAACGGCGTGGTGACTCCATGTTGGCGTCCAACGGCTCCAACGACCGGTGGAGTCGAGGAAATGGAGACAGCAACTGTGGGAGCGATCGGGGGGGTTGAGACGATAGTGATGGGTCAAGCGGCAGTGGAAGCGGTCGAGGAAATGCGAGTTGGGAGATGGGAGTCGCGAGATGGGTCGAGGAGATGGAGTCGAGGAGATGCGAAGGGAGCTTGACGATTTGCATCCAACGATAGCGTCAGATGGTCTGAGTTGTTGGTAACAGAGATACGATGATCGGAGTATGTCGAGGAGATGCGATTGGAGCTCGACGATGGGAGACTGATAGAGTCAGACAGTTGGAGTCAAGTCAATTTGAGTCAAGTCACTTACGTTGCTTGCGAGATGCAAAGTGAGCTCGATGATGGGAGTCTGTCGAGGAGATGGTCGAGGAGATGGAGTCGAGATGTGAGTTGAGGAGATGAAGTCGAGATCCGAGTCGAGAGAGGCGAGTCGAGGGAATAGAGTTGAGGAGAATAGTCGAGGAGATAGAGTTAGGGATGCGGATGGGGCTCGACGATTAGAGTCAAACGAGGAGGTTGGCAGGCAACCGAGGCAATGGAGATGATTGGAGTCAGTGGAAGTAATCGACCGGAGGAAGCGAGGAGTTGGCACGGGTTAAGCCATGGAGATGAACGACGGGAAAGACGGACTCGCGACAGACAAGAGGAAGCAGCTAAGCGATGGTGGAAGCGAGGAGCTGACACGGGTTGAGCAATGGAGACGAAAGACGGGAAAAGACGGATTCGCGACGGGGAAGCGAGAATTGCCCATTTGCGCATATCACATTGATTATCACATTGAACTCTCACAATGACAGTCCGACCCCTATTGATCCCAGCTAGCGTCATGAACCGCGACATGGCCTGGATTCTCTCAAGGTCGCCATTTTTTCGCGCAAAGGTACATTTCCGTTTTCTGCAGGTACATTTCTGTTCATCTGCAGGCATATTTTCTGTCTGTCTGCAGGCACATTTTTGTCTTCTCTGCAGTGCGCAGCTGACGTCACATGGCACGTGGGGTCGTGATGCAACGGATTGCCATCTTTCGTTTCGCGGGGTTGCGCTCACAGCGTTCTAGATCTCTCCCACGCCCTCGCCGACGAAGCAGATCGGATCGAGACCTTCTCCATCCATCAAGCCGCTATCATCCAATTACACATCGCCGACCTCGAGCATCGTTATGGCATCTCGCTCACCACTGCCGAGCTACCCTTGTTGGAGCTGCGCAAAGCCGCCGTGCCCGAGCTGGAAGATATACAAGCGTCGCTCACCGACATTCAGACGGCCATCATGCAGCTGGATTGGTACAGGAAGGTGAATCAAGAAGCTGTGCGAAGGATCAGCTACAAACAGCAGCTAGTCACCGGGGGGCAGCCGCCTCACAGCAGGTCATCTGCGGCCGAGGCTGCCGAACTGTGGGATTCAGAGCTCCTCGCTTGCGTGAACCGGTTCCAGTGCGCCGTCTGTACTGCCTTGACCGAAGGGGGACCCACGCCAAGCACCCAACACATTTCGTTGCTCGCGCAGCAGCTATTCCGCACGGAAGGACTGAACATACCCGAGGCCGCGCGCCGAGCTGTCGCCACAGATGACTCAGTAGCACTTGGCGATGCTCTGCGTCAGGTACGCGACGAAAACAATAATAATGACTGTAATAACGACGGCCGGGCTTTACTGGTACGAGCCCTATTACAGCTCACGGTGCCTTATCGTTCGTTCCGATGCTACGCCCTGCTAACGCTCCTGTCCGCTCCCCCTGCCCCGCGGACGAGGGACCAAGTTAAGGAGGACGCAAACTATTTGCATCGTCTCATCGTTCAGGTGGGCCGGCAGCGCATCAGCAACCCACCCGATCGGCTCAACCAGATGCTATCCAGTCTTCCCGAAAGCGAGTGGTGGATGCTCTCACACGCAGACGCGTTCGGTCGTCTCCCTTTACACTACGTAGCGGGCTACGGCCTGGCCTGCGTGTGCCGCAATCTCCTGGCGTCCATGGTTGCGTGGGGGTAGCCAGCTTCGCGCCGAAGTCAGGCCGCCTTTACCTATGACGCTGGTGGTGAGACGCCCCTGGGTCTAGCGGTCAAGTTGGGCCACGCCCCCGCCGCACGAGCGCTCCTGGAGGAGGCGCCGACTGCTGTTCCGCAACACTTTGTTGGCAATGATACATTACCGGGCTCGCTTCTCTTTAGGGCCATCCAGGCCGAGTTTGAGGACGTATTCTTAATCCACTTGTCGCCGGTCTGGGATTACATCACTATCGAAACGACAAGGGAGAAACGGCCGCGCGGCCATGTTACGTGCGCTGTTGCTCGCTGCTGTGAACCCAATTCTAGCCGAGACGGTACGCGGATGGACTCTTCTTATGATTGCGGCAATCCAGGGGCACCATGAAGTGGTTGAAGTCTTCGTGCAAGCCGCCGTGGACCAGGACACATGCAATCATGATCGAGGGTGGACCGCCCTCGATCATGCCATGTATAAAAGGTATCCAGCTATGATCAAGATGCTTCGACGGCAAGCCACTCCAAAGTTAGACTTCGCGCCGCACGGTACTTGTACGTCCGGGAACCGAGCCTTAGCAGCCGTGCCGGCCCCCCGGCTTGATACCAGGACCTCTCACTCGCAGAGCTACGTCTTTATCCACCCGGGAACCCTAGATGTATACGAGAAGGTAGCTGTCGTTGATATCACTCCCTACCGCACCGAGGTAGCGCCCGCCGTGATTCCCGAGACGAGCCTATTCCTAGAAATCTCGTCTCTCGAGCACTCACAGCAGCAGGAACAGGCACCAACGTCACCCTGCGTTTCCCAGCTGCCTGTTCTTGACGACTGGTCCAACCGACCTTGGGGATTTATCACGCGCGACGCCTCGAGCGCCAAAGTGGTATTCCGCCTATTTACCGCGCTGGCGAGCAGAGGCGATAGCCCCATTGGGACAGCTATTGCCCTGCTCGGCAGCTTGCGGCGGGTGCTCGGACCTAGCCGCGAGAGCCTCATCCGCCACCACACTATTCCGCTTCTAGGTCCCCGCGGGAATCTGGTGGGCACCGTGACCTTTACTTTTATGGTTTGTTGTCGCCCACAGAGGGTCCAGCGGTTGAGACACTTCGCGGCTTGCTGGTGCGCGTGCGGTCTTGAATCGGGGAGCTTGGGTCAAGTGACCAGTAAATGATAAGCAGCTGGAGGGCCACAAATGCGAGGCACCAAGGAAGGAGCGCGTCGGACCAGACGGCAGCCACGGCCTCGCGATAACTGCAGGGCAACGCCATGCTGTCAATTTTGGGCCGAGAGAACAAAACACAAAATTGCTGAATGGCAATGACAATCCACTTTGGCCTGTGGTCGGTGAAACAAAACGGAAAAGAAATTAGCAAACGACGGTTGCGGGGAGCTCCAAGCTCAAATATGTCGCAAGTTCTTTGTCCTCGTTCCGGAGCCAAATAGACAGCAAGCACCACGGAGCAAGCCGCCCACAAAGCGCAGCACACTTCCATTTCCGGTCTCTGACAAGCATGAAACCGACTTTTTGACACTAGAATTTACTTAACATTCTCTTCCATTGAAACAAAACTACACCCAGTCGGTCATCACGGATCAAACCGATCGCACAACCCGCCCGATGAAGTGGCTTTCGACTCTGCTCCCGTCATTCCCGCCTACTTTCCACACATAGAGTCCATGATAGCGCGTCTTCCGCGGGCGTTTTCGACGCCGACGCTGAGCCCGGGGCCGCCGGCTAGGGCGGGCAAGAAGACGACGAGGTAGACATGGCGCGTCGTGTCGTTGAGCAAGCACTCGGTGACGGCATTGAGCAAGCGGAGCTCGCGGGGTTGCTTGTTGATGGTTTGGGCGCGCTGGATATAGGCATCACGAATGGCTTCAAGAGCAGCACCGTGGTTGGCGCTGGCGGACGATGCGCACTCCTCGGGCGGTGCGAACGGAGGTTGCGTTGCATCGAGGCCGAGATACTCAAAAAAGGTGGGGGGCTCGGCCAGCAGGCTGGGAAGGAGTTGGCGTTGCACTTGGCAAAGTTGCTGTCGCACCTCCTGCCACTGCTGCGCCGTACCGGAAGTGCTGTCACTATGGTCGGCGGGTCCGGGAAACCACCACCTGCGGACGGATCCGCCCAGGGCCCAGTAGGCAAGGCTCGAGGCGGTGTAGGTGGCACGCACATGGGCATCGGCCATAGTGGCACCGGCCAGCACTTCACCGGCCACCATGGTCGCAAATCCCAGGGGCTCTCGCTCGGCCGACGGGAGGCACCAGATTTCGCTCCGCATTCTACCCAGCCACGTCGCGTTGGTGGATTGGGCGATGGGACCCGTGGTGCAGCGCCCGCCGGCCCAAGACGCGGCTTTGATAGCAGCCATGGCGACGGCACTTGACAGAATCAGGGCGGCCAGCTGCGGACCGAGAGCCGCCAACACCATGTTGCAAAAGATGATGAGTTTCGAGTGGACGAGAGAAAGTAGAAGCAGATGGATAAGGAAGGTTGAAGCAGAGGGGGTGGATGGGCAACAACAATCTGGGGGGATACCGCCCTCTCCTCCTGACATATTAGTGCCCGGAGTCTCATTGCAGGGTTTGTTGATGTTGACAGCCGACTTTTTGATATCTGACAAGTTCTCACCGAAGCTCGCCTGTCCGGCCTGGTCTAGCCTTGCGGCCTCTCAGGGGGTGGACCGTGCACACGCAGATGACGGTGCCCTTTTCTTTGTTTCCCGCCTCACGAGGAAGGGTTGCGTTTCGCCCTGATTCTATAATTTTGTTCCTGGACATGTTTTCGTTTCTTGCCCTCCCTTACCCCACCCGCCGTTTGCTGTTTTTCCCCTCTTCGCTTCCCGCTTCACCCAGACACCATCCCCATTGGAAGCACTTCTTCTTCTCTCAACTATGGTGGCTCCCACTTACACAGCCTTCGACCTCTACCAGCAAGACTTCCCATACGGCCACTCCTTGGTCCCGTGTGAGGACTGGCAATCGTGGACCAAGTCGGATTCTCCAGGATGATCGGCTGCGTCTGCTCTACTCAGGATTTGCCGCCCTCGCCATGTCGCTCGCCTGGGAGTCCAGCGATAAGGGGCGCGACTTCTTCCACGAGCTAGAGACAGCCCTTTTGTTCCTCTTACCTTAAGAACTCTCCCGATAAGCGATGCAGCCCCTTTGTTTCCTCCCTCGACACGACACGTCAACAAGATTCAAGCTTAACCGGCGAAGTGGTGGCACTTCCGAAACGTAAGCTTCCATAATAATTATGGGAAATAGTAGGAAATGGTGGAAACTAATCGTAACAGTTTACTCTTATCACAGCGAATCGACACTCTCCTAGCACTGATGGAAAATCAGGACAGACACTCTCCTCGTCACGGGCAAGTCTCTCCCTGTCCACGGGTAATCGAAGATTTTCCTCGTCACAGGTAAATCACACTCTTCTCTCGCACGAATCGACACTCTCCTCGCCACCGATGGACAATCAGGACAAACGATTAACCGACGTTTACATGGGGTTTCTGAGCCTTCTTTCTTTCTTGGCTCCGGCTCGGTGCTATCTAAAACCATTTCCTCCTAAGGAATGTTGCTGGTTCCTGTAACCGGGCAACCGACTTGTGGCGAGCCGGGGAACGAAGCGTGGTACGGTCGAAATTGATGACTATGACGCGCTGGCGCTTCTCGTTCCAGAGCAGGTTCGACGCGCGCAGATTGTTGTGGATGACGCACTGAAGCCCGACGTCCTTGATGGAGCGGCTCTCGTGCGCATCCTAGTTGCGCGGGCTGGCATTTTCTGGTCCCTAGCCAGAACTCTGGCAGTATCTTGTTAGAAATGCTACACGTTAGAATCTTTAGAAGAAAATGGGGTTGCAGACCTTTCTATTCTAGAATTCAGCCTTTGTCACCGTGGTGGCTCAGGCTCACTACTGTGGTGTGAGGGTAAGTAAAAGGCCCTAAGCCAGGTAGATATAGGCCTGGCACGGACTAATTTTCCACCCCACCCTAAGTAGTCAGTGACATCTAAATGTGACCAAGTCGTTAAAATTCAACCTCGCATTGCAAAACCACTAAAATATGGTAAAATATTAATACTTTGTATGCATTCCGTTGGCCTCGATGACGGCCTTGCACCTCTCTGGCATTGAAGCCAACAGTTCGGCCAGGTAAGATTCAGGCAACGCATCCCAGGCCTCCCGAACGTACCTCCTAAGTTTATTATACGAAGGATTCTCTTCCAGCCCCCATCTAACCTCGATATAATCCTTCATCCAATTCTAACAGCTCTCAATAGGGTTTAGATCTGGAGAAAATGCAGGCCAGGACACAACTTCGATCCCTCGGGCCTGTAATTCGTCCATTGTGTCCGCTGCTGCATGGCCAGGGGCTCATTGTACGCAGTATTTAGCGGTTGGAAGCCCTCGGCTTCCAACGATTGAAGCAATTAAAGCACTCGGTTTTTATGACAGAGCCTTCGATCCACAGCGTACAACACATGGATCCTTCCTCGGCATCAAAATAACGCGAGAACCCGACTGGCGGGTAAGTTCGCATCCCGAGGTGATAGCCTTGAAATAGCCACTGACAAGAACAGCGGAGAGACAGGCGCGGCAGAGAGCTGAGTGTCTGTCTGAACGCTAGACAGTGGGGCGGTGTGCAGGCAACAGGACTTGGAGATTTATCGGTAGCGGATGTCTTTTCTTCTATACACCTTGACAAGGCATTGTGTTTCATTTTCTTCTCAGTTTGTACTATGATCTGATTGGGATGTATGAGTGAGGGGAAATGTATGAGGGCGCCAGCCCCTGTGCGACCACCTGGTTGAAGGTGCGCATTAGGGCCGGGTCGCCCGCCAGCTGCGGAACCCGGGTCGCGCTGGTGGGCGAGCGGGATCTTAACGTTAGTGCCACGGTAGAGCGGGCGGCTGGTCAGCGTGC
>Ga0247770_1001926_pt1 | contig 13785 bp, 14 predicted proteins | sample UWRJL136409B6_FD_179943 | JGI IMG/M metagenome (GOLD analysis project Ga0247770, IMG submission 179943) | Plant litter microbial communities from Arlington Agricultural Research Station in Wisconsin, United States - UWRJ-L136-409B-6 | ecosystem: Environmental > Terrestrial > Plant litter >... | reverse complement strand
TGGAGTTTGGGCCCGGAAAGACTACCGGTTTGCTTTTCAAGGTTACGGGAGGGGGCCATGGGAAATACCACGATTCGTTTTTGGTTATTCACGTAAGGGCGGGCATTGATCGGGGCGGCGGCACTACGTTGTTTTGCATAACTGTATGAGCATATTTCTGTCATCTACAAAAGAAGATGTGACTCCATTTGTTACACTCCAATATATGCCATGTATCGCTAACACTATGCTATCCTAAACTGCGTAAACTGAGCTAACTTGGAAGAACGGTATTGCTGAGCAAAACGAAGGGCTATGCCGTGATCTCCTGCGTGTGATCTCCAATGCTATACCGCCTGTTCCTTCTACCAGACAAATGCAAATGATTGGTCCCCGCGGGACCACCAAGTACCATCCCCATGCTGGCCATTGACTTTTTGTGTCTCAGGGTTGGCAGGGGCGAGGAAGGCCTGGGGGAGAGTGGTCTGGGGGAGAGTGGTCTAGGAGAGAGGGGCCTCTCTCTCACTGATGCTACTGCCAGAGTCTTCTCTGTCGACAGGGGAACAAGATGCTGCTTGGTGACTGCCGGGATAGAAGTTGTAGCTCGAGGTGCTACGACTGTTGATGCCTGAGGAGGTGCTCCTGCGCTGACTGTGGTTGTCGTCTGCAGGGGCTGAGGCGTCAGGGGAGACCCTGCTCCCGCTGCCAAGACTCCCGCACGTGGGGTGTCTGGCTTTACGAGAGTTGCTGGAGGCGTTGCTGGAACCTCCGAGCTCGTCGCCGTTGCGCTTGAGGTTGGTACGTCTTTCGCAACTTGCGTCGTCGTGGTTGCTTGTGTGGCTGGGGCCGGGGGTTGTTTGGGTTGGGCTTGGGGCATTTCTGCCTTGAGCTGCTGGGGTTTTGGCGCCGCCGATTGAACTTCTTCAGGGGCGACTGTTGTTTTGGTGGCCGGTTTCGCGGTAACCAGTGACGAAGGAGCGGCTACTGATGCTCCTTTGGTGTTGTTGTTGGTGTTGGTATTGGGTGGTATCGTCGCTGGCTTCACTGCGATGTTTTCAGCCGCAATATCTCCAGCAACAGGCTTCTCGGTCCCCATCTCTGATTCCCAAGCCTGTCCCTTCCTTGGCTGTCCTGTCTCGCCCTCTGAACACAGTACCGCCCCTCCTATCGCCCCCGTGCCGGCTAGAACGGGCACTGTCGCAGGTTCGGTTTTCTCCGACACCGATTTGTCGTCGGTGATCTTCCCCTGACCAGTGTCTTCTGCTTCATCTTCCGGCGCGGTGCTGGCGCCTCCGTCTGACTCCGCATCCGAATCGTCTGTGTCGTCTGCCTCTATAGTCTCGAGTTTGTCGTCGGCATCCGACTTGGCAAAAGCTGCTAGCTTGTCCAAAAGCGGGACGCTGCCCAGTGGTGGAAGCTTGTCTATTGCTGCTAGCCTCTCCCCGAAGGATGTCATTGGCGGCTCTGGTCCGTTGGCCTCCGTGGCGGAGGCACTCTCCTCGGCATCGGGAGCCGGGGCTGGTGTGCCGGGTGGGCGGGTTGGTTCAGCACGATATCTTTCGGCCTCCTCGGCCGCTCGTCTTTCCGCGTCTGCCCTCCACTGAGCCTCCTCCTCTTCAGTTCGAAGCCAATATCTTCCCATCGCCGCCTGGTTCTCCTGGTGCCGCCGGAGCTTTGTCGGACTCTGCAAAGTGACCTTGGAAGCAATTTGCTGTGACACGGGGTCCAATGGAGCCATGTAAGTCACAGTACTCTTGCTCCTGCGTTTCACCGGCGTAAAGCGCCGACCAGGGCCGACGTCTACCCGGTGGATAATCGCCTTTGCAAACCTTACAGTTGCGCCGGGTGACATGGGTCGAACAATAGGCGAAGTTGGCTGCGAGAGAGAGCCGGAATCAGGTGGCGCACTTCCGAAAACTGACTCCGTTGGGGAGATTGGGGACAATCCGGCCATGGCCAACTGTCCGTGGTCGGGAATCGCCGCCGAAGTTGAGTGAGACCGAACATGCCTTGGTGGAGGCCGGCTCCCGTCTGGACTTGCAACACGGAGAATGGACTTCGGCATTGGTGGCGGGGGGCTATAGCCATGCGTAGCGTAGTGGTTAATATTGTCCAATTGGCTTCGTGGGGGACTAAGGGGTTAGTTACCTTGGGATCTTGTTTTCTTGCCCGCCTGCGGAAAGTTGATGCTGGGACTTCTTCTTGCGCATCTCGGCAGCGTCGCGAGCCGTCTTGTTGAGCTTCTCCGAGGAGCCAGACTTGGTGGTCTTGGGATTTCCTTCTGGGGTCTTCGCATTCTTTGTCTTAGTACCTGAGTCCTCCTGGATCCCCGCGAGGTTCGACAATGCTCGAAGCGTAGTTGAATCTTTACGTGCCTTCTTCTTGACGTCGGTGCCATGGCTATGTCTGCGTGGCCTTGAAAGCCCCTGGGCCAGAGTGGCTGGGGCAGACTGCGTCGATGTTGACGAGACGGTCGACAAGGCTCGGGGAGGGAGTGTCCGCCCCCCCTGCAAATAGGTCAGGACCGAGGTGAGCGAGTCCTTCCGCTGGGGCTGCCGGAGAGCCTCGACGCGGTGCTTCGGCTCCTTCGGCTCCCTAGGTTCTTTGGCTTCTTTAGTCGACATGGTCGCGTCCGCCAGGCAAGCAAGCGATGCGCAGGATGAGAAAAAGAAAGCAACTTTGCAGATAGAACGATCATAAAGAGCTACGCGCAGTGCCTGGATTTAAGATTGCAGCGAATACAGACTGCAGTTGAGCTGGAAGGAGTAGCCGAGTAATATGTCGTTCGGGGTTGGGGTTCGGGCAGGTTGGGCGACAACAGCACGACTTCGCGATAGTTGGGGGACCCAATCACGACGGCAGATGCAAGCGTGCAGCATCGCGCAGGCGTCGTGCCATCTGGCATCACTAGATGACAGGCAGCAGTTTACCCGAGAGAACGAAAACAGGATCCAACATTGCGCTGTCTTCCCTTGGAAGCGCCCTGGTGCCAACTCCAAGCTCACAGCGTATGCCGTCCTCCCGTCCCTCGCACCACCACACACAGCACGTCCTCCCGGCCGAGGACACGGGCAACTGGGCTGTGGCTCCCGTCCAAAAACCCGCTACGGGATAGCGGACAGCGTCTCGATTCTGGGGCGCGATGGCCCGGACCTCGCCGATGATCAACGACCGCGATGAGACCTTGGAATGTCGAGATAGTGGCGGCCGTGACGGATGCAGGGGAAGAGACAGCCAGCCACGAGTTCAAGCATGCCACCTGCTAGCTTCGGTCCATGACGCAGGGAAACGCAGGTAAAGTGTGCCCAATCCACGTGTGCCCGTGTCGATGGAAGGTGACGACGGACAACAGCCAGCGGAACAAACAGCCATGCCACAGGATGGGCTCCTTATGTTCGCATCGCCAACGATCGGCACTCCAGATGGCGGCGCGATCCCGAACCCGATCGGGTGTGTCCCACACCACCTCACCTCGCATCTTCTCCGGGCTGTTGGGTGCGGTGGGTGCGGAGTGCTCCGCACTGCGCGCCCGAACCCCGTTTGCTTCACACCCTCCCACCACCATTGTTTGGGGGTTCGCTGATGTCTCGAAGATGAGGCGGGCAGGGAAGCGACGAGTCAGACGAGCACGCGTATCTGCGGCTAGCCTCGGCCCAATGGACGCCAACCATTGATTCCGCGCAAGATTCGGAAAATTCCACGGTCCATCAACAACGCTTGCCCGCGTCTTGTGTCGGCCAACGCCCTTTCTTGCGCTACCAATGCATCAATTAACCAAGAAAAGGCGGTGGAGTATCCAAATTGCGGTACCTACCATGTCGAAAGCAATCATAAATGGTTCTGCGACGTCGGCCGCCGCGAAAACTGGGGAAACACGGGGGGCCCAAGGCTCCGCAATGTCGCCTCTTCGGGGCTCGGTTCGCCGGTCACTTGACTCATAAGAAGGCCACTGAGGATACCGCTCTTCGCTGCAAAACCGCTGTTGAGATCCGATACTCGGACGTACAAACTTCTGAAATGGAAACAGCCAGCCGCAAACCCCGCGGGACGGATGCCTGCCGAGCCTTCCGGAAGGACGGGAGTATCAAATGTGACGATGTGCTGGCGCTCCACCAGTCCCTTTGATAGGATCAAGGCTCATTTTATGTTGGGATGTAGGCACCTGGCACGAGGCCGAAGCGCATAGCTCCGGCATAGAGAGGCCAAGGCTGGATATCGCCTCTTTGGAATCAAGCGGTTCTATCGTTCTTTCAGGGGTCCTCGATTTTTCTTGACATCATCCTCGACGCCCTCCACTCAACAGGGTTATCCACGACGGCCCATTGGCCAATGGGTCACCTGGCCCATCGTGCCGAATCGAAGCCGACGCCCTTGACATCGTTAGGAAGGTAGGCAGGTACCTTCTTCTAGAAACCTTATCTGGAAGCTTTTTCTCATATTGGTGCTTCAAACCGATCCCGTGTCTTTCATTCCCATCCTATCTCTTCCATCGCTGCCTCACCCGTCTTTGTGCTGCACCTTCCCACACAAACAAGCACTTCCACTGTCCCGACTGCCTGGAGACACGTATTCGCCGCTTCTTAGCCCACAACCTATCTCCTTCCCGTTCTCACATCAGAAGTCTAAAGCGATGACCCAAACAACCGCGAAGGACCACGCTGGCGAGCAGGATGTAGACCTCACATCGTCGGCTCTCGACCACCGGTTAGCTGCGCAGGGATCCGCGACGAATGGCACCGCCAACGGCCACGTCAACGGTCACACCAACGGCACCAATGGGCACGCCTCCAAGCTTCCCGAGCTGGACGCGTCCAAGATCAAGGTCCAGCTTGCCGACCCCACGGCGCGCGAGGTCCCAGATGAGGCCACCGCCAACTTTGGAGACGAGACCATCTGCACCGATCATATGATCACCTGCAAGTGGCGCCTTGCAACGGGCTGGGAAGCACCTGAGCTCAAGCCCTACGGTCCTCTCAGCTTGATGCCCGTCGCATCGGTCCTCCACTACGCGACCGAGTGCTTCGAAGGTCTCAAGGCCTTCCGCGGCTTTGACGGCAAGCTGCGTATCTTCCGCCCCAATCTCAACGCCGAGCGTATGCTCATGTCGACGCTGCGCATTGCCCTTCCTGGTTTCGACCCCAAGGAGCTGGAGAAGTTGATCACCATCCTCGTCGCTCGCGATGGGCCCAAGTGGCTCCCCCGCTCCCGCCCAGGCTCTTTCCTCTACATCCGCCCGGCCGTCATTGGTACCCAGGCCCAGTTGGGCGTGCAGGCCCCCAAGGAGGCGCTTCTCTTCATCACACTGAGCTTCATGCCGCGCATGGACAGCCCGCCGGGCGGCATGAAACTACACACCAGTCCCGAGGATATGGTGCGCGCCTGGGTTGGCGGGTTTGGCTACGCAAAGTTGGGAGCCAACTACGGCCCTAGTCTCCTTGCGACTGCTGAGGCACGGGCTCGCGGGTTCGGTCAGATTCTTTGGCTTTATGGGCCAGAGGGATACTGCACCGAGGCTGGAGCGAGCAACTTCTTTGTCCTCTGGCGGGCAAAGGAAAGCGAAGGCGGCAAGCTGCAGCTTATCACAGCACCTCTCGATGACAGGCTGATCTTGGATGGCGTGAACCGCCGGAGCGTTGTCGAGTTGGTGAGGGAGAGACTTGCCGGCGAGGTTGAGGTTGTGGAGAGGCGGTACACTATTGACGACGTGCTGGAAGCCGACAGGGAGGGAAGGCTTGTTGAGTCTTTTGCATCTGGAACAGCGGTATGTATTCCCGGATTTGCTCCAAATCTGGTTGTGATCACTGAAACTATGCTGACCATTTTACCAGTTCTTCATCTGCCCCGTGTCTTCGATCCACCACCGCGGCAAGGACGTGAAGATCCCCATGGGTAAGACGGGAGAGGTAGGGGAATACACGGCCAAAATTAAGGGATGGTTGAAGGATATCATGTACGGAAACGAGCAGCATGAATGGGGCGTCGTTGTCACGAAGGATTAAGCCGAACCCATGAGCATTCAGCCTTTAGAACTAGCATTGCGAGGCGGCCTTCGAGATTTGGTTTGGCGTTCCGGAACAGGTAGCATGGAATACAAAAGTGCCAGAGTATTCTACCTCTGAATCTAGGCTTTATTACACTGGCATGGAACACGGCCTGATTCACTAGAAACACATTAAAGTCATGAAGAACCTCAAAAACGTCCTGTGGAGTGTAACTCTAACCACAACCTGTATTGTGCTTCCTAACACCCGTTATATCCCGAGCCCTGATACAATCTTATGATAACACAGCTGGTAGCCCCCCGTCCACTTGGGTAGAGACAGACAGAGGGGGGAGAATATCCACAAACCTGTTCCACTGACCCAAGAGCAGCCCAGCCCATAAAGGGACCAATCTAGGATCCAGCCAAGTCGAATCAAATGTGTAATATGCACCTGTAACCCTCACAAAGCAAATATTTCTCTTCTGTCAAAGCAGTAGACCCTATTCAACAGTCTGTCCGAAGGAGGAGGTATACGGAGCTCGGGCTCAGGTGTATATAGCAGTCATCTAATACGACCCTTTCACCATGATTACTTATCGTACAACCTCGTAAATGTCAGTCTGGAGGTCAAGTCCGTTTCCGGTGTGGGTGGCTTTTTGAACGGCATCAGTGATACTGTCTAAAACTGTTGCTTTCCCTGTACCTATTCTTTGGAGCTGTCAAGTGTCTACCTTTTTTTGCAACCTTTTCTAGGCACGGTATGAGAGATTCCATTACAATATAAGGGGAAGTCATGAGCTCCTGAATACGGCAAGGGGATATCGAATATCCCGAAGGGTAACCCAATTGCGTAAGGGCCCAGCAACGGGGAAGGCGAGGAATTCAATTTTCCGTGTACCTCTCCCCTTGAAGATAGAGTCATTGGCTAGGGGTTGTAACGGCGATTGCACGCCATCCAATTCAACGTTTTCGCGAGCTCCCTGCAAAACTTACTCCGCTGAATTTCAAACTGAAGCCTCAACAGCTCTCAGCGACTGCATGTGTTCTCACATCCCCATATTACCTCCATATTACGTAAAGTGGAACGTTTATTTCTAACGCCCTTGATCAAACAGATTCGCTCAAGCTCAGGGAAGTCTGAGAACAAATGGTCTCACACCAACCACAAAAGACATCGGTGACAAAATGTCACCAGGAAATATTAGAGATATCGCCATGATCACCTCAGCAATTCCACACAACATCAAGCCTCCCAAAGGTTTCAAATCAAGGCTCGTCAATAGATTGGAAGAAAATGTGAAGATCAGGAAGCGTAGCTTTCCGGAAGTCCTAACCCATATTAGCAACCACTTTTCAAAGTCAAATCCAACAGCTCACCTTCTCCACATCCTTCATCGCTGCAACAGCCACATTTCCCAACTCAGTAATCTCCTCCTCAGCTTCCTGAATTCCGTTTTTGATTGCGGCCCGCAACTGATTCAGGGTTTCAGCAAGCTGAACCCCCTCACCATCTCGATTCTCAGACAACCTCTCTCGATACACCCTCGCAACCTCAGCGTCGGCAGCCTGGAACTCTTCCCAGAGCTTTGTGAGATCACTTTCAAAATCCGTCACATGAGCTTGGGCATTCTCGATGAGGTTTCCAACGCTTTCCGTTTCCATGCGTACACTGCCATCGACGGGGTCGTGCTGCTGGAAGCGGATGGTGAACTGGTCCAACGGGGCGCAGAGGGTTTTGTCTTGCTTCTCCATGTTTTTGAGGAACGCATCCTCCCCCTTCAGGGTCTCACGGAGTTTACGGGAGAGGTCCGAGTGTGTCTGCTGGAGCTGAATGGCAGCGCGCTCGTGGAGGGTCTCGGCCGAGTCGAGGTAATACTCTGGCAGGAGGAGTCAGATATCATCTGAGCAAGGATAGGGTCAGGGGAAGGGTTTAGAAACAAACTCTTTAGTCTCTTGATCAAGTCCTCTGGGTCTGTTTCTGGCGAGAGCTCTCGGATCGGCGCTAGGCGGGCTGACGGGACGCGATAACTTGACTGTGGCGCGGCTTGAAAGGAAGAAGTGATGTTCTGCTTGAATATCGGGGCAATAGTTGTCTTGGGACGAGCCTTCTGCTGCGAAGGGAGGTTATTCGGCACTTCGACGAGAGGATCATCATTCTGGGTGAAGATGCGGTCACGGAATGACTGGCTGAACTTTCGCTTGGGCGAGGTGGACGAGGGAAGTCCAGCGGTTTGCGAGCTACTGCCGAGCGCTGCATCAGGAGACGGAAGTTGGTGAATGATCCCCGGCTTTTGCTTTGCGATCCGAAGCTTTTTGGCAGGCGGTTCGCCAGGCTGAGCGTTTCCTCGAGCGGAGAGCATGGTTGGTGGGCAGGCCAGCGGTGTTATCGTGCTGCAACGCTTGATGATCTCAAGGTTGCAAAGGGAAAGGCAACGGGTATCGATGAGGAGCCCCTTACTCGAGACGAGAAACTGAAGGAAGGATGTAAAGCTGGGAATTGATCTTTGCCAATCGAACGGGGAGGGATTTCAAAGTCGTGGGCTGTCTTGCAACTAATAGGATAGGAAGGAGCGACTAGGTGTGATGCACAGTTACCACAGAAAGCTCCTGCCCTGATTGAAACTTCCAATCACTGACCATTGAGACGATAGATGACCAAACAAACCCTTAAATCTCAGGTTAGTAAACCTGGGCGGCTCATAGATATGATTCAATCGAAAAATTCAAGCAGTGGTGGTGCAACACCCCCGTGCCGTATTCGTCACATTATAGTGATCTTGCGATACACAGCTTCTTCTAGCAACGATCCCACTGCCCCTGCATCGTTGAAATCGAATCCATAAGGCTGCCTCTCAAAGGATGGCATGATTCCTACCCGCCAGTATGCAGAGCGCGCTTCGGACCACCGTAATACCAACCAGGTTGACGTGCCCAACTCTGATGTACCGAAAGGTACACTGTAGACTTCCGCACATAGCACCTCATCACCTCGCTCGAGTTTATCTACTTCAGACATGGCCGCGCGTTCTTGAGTATCATTCAGCCACTGGTAAATGTCGGGACTGAACTTCAGCTGCTCATCTCCAACTTGTATTATCCCGTCCTGATGTATAGAATTGAGCGAGGCAAATCGGCCGCGAATTGTGAGACAATAGATGATAATTTTGCCCCTCAGAAACAGGCCCCAATGGATCAGGGCCCTCGGGAGTTATGGCAAAATCGAGGAGCTTAAAGCACGGGTCTTCATGGCTATGCTGCACGTTCCAGGATATAGGTCCTGTTGTTGAGGACCACGACCAGCTGGGGCCATTGACCCGCCGTGAGCGCTTCAGGCCTCCCTCATAACACCATGTGAGAGAAATGGGCAGGAAACTGCTCCAGACTTCAGCGAGATACATTCCTAGGCCCCCGTTCGAGCCTTCTAGAAAGAGCTTTGCAATGCCCGAAAACGCAACTAGCCTGTCCGATGGTTTGGTGAATTCCCGTTTTGCGTACTCCTCGACCAGGCCCAACCATAGTTCGTGGGTATCTTTGCTCGACTTCCCACTCCAGCCCCATGCCCGGAGTTCCCTTTGTTCGCAGTAATCGATATTTGTGTGGTAATGCCGAGTAGGGGGTTGAAATGAGCATTGGCAGCAGGTCGATTCGCGGCACTCCCATACAAGCTCGTCAGTCGTCGAGTGTACAATGGGGGTGGAGAGGGCGCGCTCTTGGAAGGTCTAGCCGCGGTTAAGGACAGGAAAGCTGTCGCCCGATTCAACCGTTCCTCGACGGTGGCCGCCATCACGCCCAAAAAATGGCTTTGTGGGTGCCATTATATGGCCTCTGAATACATAATTCCTCGTCTTCGTGGTCGAGGTGGCCTAAACGCGCCCCGTCCTCCAGGCCACTGAAAATTCCACTATACACGTCGGCGGATGACGTTGCCGAAAGCGTGAGGACAGCATGTTGGTAAATGTCAGCCGTCTTGGCCGACTCCTTCATCCAGTCCGATTGGGTCATCCTGAAGGATGCATAGCGAGTCTATCCACACGTACTCGACACCGAGGTGGTAAACGAACAAAGCAGCATCACGTAGGGTGGCTGGGAGTTCATTCTATGAGATTCCCCTGAGACGCGCGGCCAAGTTGGCGCTGGTCGTGGTAGCAAGAATCGAATTTCCCTAGTAGTAGCTCAACGCCACATATTCGACTGCGTCGTCGCTTTCTGGTTGGTGGAGTCGCAAGATGCCACCTTTAGGGGCTACTCGGACGACACGGGCGGGCAAGCGTGCTGACACCTGGTTTTGAATTCGTAGACACGATTTGTGCGTTTGGAGACAATGGTCTAGCTATGGCCTCGCGCAAGTAGCGGCGCTCTTTGGCGTTGAGGCCGAAGTAAGTCGGGGGGCATACCTAATCTAGAGATTGCCCGTGGAGCAGATTTCGTGCTGTTGGTTCTGATAAGAAGCGTCGACGGGCTGGTAGAGTTCTGCGTTAGTATTGGGTGGGCGAGTGGTGTTCTATAGAAAGTGGCAGGCCTGGGTTACCAAAAACTTCTAGGCAGTTTGTGCTGTCGTTGGTGCCAACTCCCATTGCCTGTATTGAGTCGAGCACAATGGAGCATGTAGAAGCGATCTGGGCCGAAAGCGACGTATCCCTCGCGCGAGGGGCAGAGCACACTGTTCAGTGATGGGATGTGAGACCGGTTCTGACGGTCAAGCATGCGAGGCAAGATGGCCTATCTCCGTCGCTGTCGTTCTGTTGAGGCATGGTTGACCATGGTTAGTTCGAAAACCCCGGAACACGATGGTTACTGGCGAGGTACCTGAAGTATGGCTGCTACCTAGCTAACTGCACGGGCACCAGACGGCTGAAGTGCCGAACTGTACTTTTCCTGCGGCGGGGAAGCTTGAATGTCGGTAACATCGCTTGTATTGTACATGTAAGTCTAGGAAATAGGAAGGCACCACAAGCTGGGACGCGTATCGCGGTTGATCTGACATGAATGGGATTAGTTTTTTCACTTTCATGTCGAGTCTGCGAATGGAAATGGGTTTGCATAGATTTTGGTGGCTAGATTTTGGCTGCCAGCTCGTGGCAGGAGCAACCTGTGTAACCTGCCGGTGGGAGTCTCGTTTGTTGACAAGTACAGAAACTGCAGAGAACCTATTTTCTATCTGATTGCACTGCCCTCGAAACATTCCCCTACAGACTCTCGAGGGAATGTGCCTGTGCCATTGTAATACTGTCGGCCGTCACCGGACCACGCGCCTGTCACCCCGCCAGGAAATATGTTCCTGCTCCGAGGACACCAGACGACGACATCGACGATAAGCCGCAGTGGCACTAGCAATCGTAGGACCTGCCTATCCAATGGGAAGGCCATATCCCTGCGCCATTCCGCGACCCGTATGTGGAAGAGAGGCCCTGGTGTGACCGGCCCGGGCCTGTCTCTGTCTCTTCATGTTCTTGTACCACAGCTCAAACAAAAGTTGAATGGATGCTCCCTGCGAAGAGGGGTGCCCGCCCAACGACATGCTGTGCATGTTATGAGCAAGGTGACATGACGAGAGTCAAATCTCCTCAGCCAAGGGGTCAACCGCCCCATTTCACTCTGACAAGGGGATGAGCGGGAGGATGGAAAAGACTCGGAAATGACGACTTCAAGTCTTTCCTGCGCCGTGGTTGGGAAACCCGAGTTCTACGGCATCTGGATCCGACTTTCATTCTACCTCCTCTGGTTCGGCATAACACTCGCTCGCTGGATTCACGACCCGACGTTATTTCTCCTGCTGCTGGGCACCCACTTCCTCTTCGCCTGCGCAGTCTTCCTCGGCCTTCTCGTCGCTCTCACCAACTCGCCGACGCTGTCAGCGGCCGAGGTGTATCTTATCGTCGTGCTCATCTCGGGGTTAGCATGTTATTCACGGCTTCCGTATTATATCTGGCGCGTGGTGACCGCATTCCGCCAAGGTCTTGACTGCGGCTTCTACTACCACCATCTTGGCCTTCGCGACAGGTTCTATATGCCGGGGCCATATGCGTTTGGCGTGGCCGAGACCGTTCTCATGATTTGCCTCATCGGCACTCATCTTTGGTTCTGGTCCACTGGCGTCGATTCAGAGGCTCTCTACGCCAACGGCAAAGACCCGGACGGCTCCGGCTGTGACCTGGAAGAGCAAGTTGGCTTTGTCTTCCAGCCGGCCGACCTGCGCAGCCCAGGGTTCCGTGCTTTCATTGCTATTATTATTTTTGCTATTTCTGGTGGTACTCTCATCACAGCTCTCGCTGATGCCGGTTGTATTGCCTCAGAGGGAGAATCGCGCAGTCGGACAAGACGGCGGAGGCGAAGAGAGCGGATGCGTATGCGGCATTCATGCCCTTACCCCTTACCCCTTATCCCTATTCTCACGTCGAATATACTCACGACATATACCAGTGACGGTCGACTAGGGCTTCTACGCAAGCTCCAAACAACCTCGGACCTCGCCGTTACACCCATAATTATCAGTGCGATAGAGTCGACTATCATGTGGAACGGCATCCCTGGTGCCGACACAGCAAATACAGCCGCCCAACTCATCCCACTACTTCTCGGCATTGTCCTCCTGACAATGATAGTCATCCAGTTGGCACTTATCGCCGCGGGTGTGAGCCAAGAGAGCAGAAATTGCCACGAGGAAGACAATGGTAGAGAGCATGACCCATCCCCTCCCGTTGCAATGGCAATGGCATCTATATCACAGATTCTGACTTCAAAGCAGATCAGGAAGAAACCATCCACAATATATCGGGACCTGTGTTCTCGACTGCGACCACAACAACATCCCCAACATCGGCCACAACTTCTGGCTCACCCTCTAGCGGCGAGCTCGCAACGTCCTCAGCCTCAGATCCCCATTGCCCAGACTGTCCACAACATGCCGAAGGTCTGTAGTACCTGGGTAGCCAATTGCTGTTCGACTACAACCTCTGCCCCAATAAGGAACAGTGACAGCCTAGTTGGACTTTTACCCGAGTCTTTTCACAACACACTACTAGATTTCAACACACAAGGCAAAGAAGAGGATGACAAAACAACAATCAAACAAATCCAAATCACCCGTTCAAATTCTAAACTTGTATGTAGTCAAAGCTTTTCCAAGAAAGCATTCCATGACGCCAGGTATCATTTTGCAAAAAAAAAGAAAAAAAAAGAAAAAAGAAAATGAAGATTAGCAATGCTAGAACGCCGTCACCAGTGGAACAACCCCCTACCCCTTTTCAAAAACCTAGACAACAACATGCTAGACCGTCTCAACCCAAGGGTAACACAGCCTCATCTTCCTAAAACCAATCCATCCATCCATGCATACGTCAGTGAGTCAGTCAACACACGCCATTTCGCTTTTCCTCTCCCTCCCTTGCCTCCGCGTTCCCCTTCCCGCCCTCAAAGCCCTCCACCACCAACCTCTTGACAAACAGTCTCTTGCTGAGAGTTTTCCTCAGCGGCGCTGGCACGAACGTCCCCTACGACGAGACCGCGCTCGGCGGCAACACAGTATTCTCCCCCCCGTCTTCTTTCATCGCACTCATCTGGCTAGCCATGCTCAGCCCCGTCCCCTTCCTCGACTCAACCGCCTTAACCCAGCGCTTCTGATCCGCAATCGGCACCCCCTGGCCATCTAGCCCCAGCACCTCCATCAGCTCCGGTATCTCAGCATGATCCCTCGTAGTCTTCATCCTGTGACACCAAGTAACCCGCTTCTCCTCCCCGACCGTGCCTCCCCCATCGTCCCTGACCCCGCCCTTCCCATCTAGACTCGTATCCGACTCTAGACTGACCTCCCCAAACCCAAACCC